>ENA-ORXC01000566-ORXC01000566.1-marine-metagenome-genome-assembly--contig:-NODE-566-length-25365-cov-56.269140_pt1 | contig 25365 bp, 23 predicted proteins | sample MGYA00237865_ERZ511478 | MGnify/ENA metagenome assembly ERZ511478
GGGTAGGAGTAAAAGTAAAAGTGAGGAATATCTTTTCATAGTCTTCTTTTATTGCTTTCGCGAAAGCAAAGCCATATAAAATCCATCATATCCAGATTTTGCTGGGCTTACAGTCTCTTCTTTTTCTAATTCAAATTTCTGACCCTGCTCTGTAGCCAAAAATGCTTGCACTTGTTCTTGATTTTCTCTAGGAAGAATAGAACAGGTTGCATACACCATCTTACCACCCTCTTTTAAAATCTTGCTGTAGCTCTGGAGTAAGTCTGCTTGACGCTGTACTACCTTATCTACAAAGTCTGGTTGTAATTTCCATTTTAAATCTGGATTACGTTTTATAGTACCAAGACCTGTACAAGGTGCATCTATAAGAACACGATCTGCAGAGTTGTATAGCTTTTTAAATACTTTAGTAGAGGTAATTTCTCTTGTCTCGATATTATGAGCTCCCGCACGCTTAGACCTTCTTTTGAGCTCTTTAAGCTTACCAGCATAAATATCCATTGCTATTATTTGCCCTTTGTTTTCCATAAGAGCAGCAAGGTGAAGTGTCTTACCACCAGCTCCAGCACAAGCATCTACCACACGCATACCAGGTTCTACCTCTAGCATACGAGCAACCTTTTGAGATGAAGCATCTTGCACCTCAAAAAATCCATTTTTAAACGCTTCAGATGTAAAAACATTTTTACGCTCTACAAGTTCGAGTGCATCTGGGTGGTTATCAAGTATTTTAGTGTCTATATCTTGGTCTGCAAGTGTATTGCGCACTTCTTTTACCGTAGCTTTAAGGGAATTTGCCCTTAATACAACCTGAGCTTGCGTGTTAAGTGCTGCTAGTTCTGCTCCCCACTTCTTTCCGAGGGCTTTTTCACCCATCTCATCCATCCAGTCTGGAATAGACTCTTTGTATTTTCTAATTTTTGATAATTCATCAAAACGTCCTTTAATACGGCGAGTAGGGATAGGCTCCATTTGTTTCCAATCTGGCACCTCTATGCCACGTAGTGTAGCCCACACTGCAAATAGCCTAAATAAATTAGGTCTACTATATGGTGCTTTTACCTCTGCAATCTCAGAGTATAAACGTTTCCATCTTACAATGTCATAAACTGTTTCTGCAATAAAACTGCGATCTCTTGATCCCCAGCGTTTATCAAATTTGAGAACCTTGCGCAGTACTTTATCTGCTTGTTCTCCATCATTAAATATCATTCCCAATGCATCTACTGCTGCAAAGACTAGATTTCTGTGTAATTTCATACCTTATTTTGAAGGTGCAAAGGTATTGGTTCTTGAATGAATAGTACTATTTTTACTAAAATTTTGACAATGAGAATACTATCTATTTTATCACTTTTACTACTTATATCACTTTCTTGTAAACAAGAGAGTAAAAACACGCAAAAAACAGAGAATGAGGTTATTACTCCTTTTTCTAACGTTGAGATAGAATTTTTACACCAAGATAGTACGAGTATAAGAGCTATAGAAGTTACAGAAGATGCTGTAATGTATGCAGGAAGTAACGGGCATTATGGCATTTATAAACTAAACATTAATAATTTAAAGACTACAGATGCCGCCGTTGCATCACAATACGAAGTAGCAAATAAAGGGCGTATTGACTTCTTAGGCAAGAACCCTTCTTTTAGAAGTATAGCAAGTACAAGCAAGGCTTTCTACATATTGTCTATTGAGAATCCTGCATTGTTATATAGATATGATAAGGAGAGTAATGCTGTTACCTTAGTTTATACAGAGCAAAATGAAAATGTGTTTTATGATGCTATGACGTTTTGGAATGATAATGAAGGTATCGCAGTAGGTGATTCACTAGATGGATGTTTATCTATTATAGTGACTAGAGATGGAGGTTTAAGTTGGGGCAAGCTAGCGTGTAGCTCTTTACCTAATCAAATAGCTTCTGAAGGTGCTTTTGCAGCAAGTAATACTAACATAAAAACCATAGGCGATAAAACTTGGATAATTACTGGTGGAGGTACTTCACGTGTCTATTACTCTGGAGATAAGGGTAGAAGCTGGAATATTTATAATACACCTGTTGCTCAAGGTAAAAGTACACTAGGTGCTTATACTATGGATTTTTATGATGAAAATCGCGGTATTATTTATGGAGGAGATTATGAGCAAGCTCAAGATAACAATGATAATATTGCGATAACAACAGATGGAGGTAAGCAATGGCAGGTTATAGCCTCTGGAGCAAATGATGGTTACAAAAGCTGTGTGCAATATGTGCCAAACTCAAATGGACAAGAACTTATAGCCTCAGGGTTTACAGGTATTTCTTACTCAAAAAATGGGGGAGAAAGCTGGTCACAAATCTCAGACGCACCGTTCTTAAGTTTTAGATTTGCAAACGACAGTACTGCATATGCTGGCGGTCGTAATGCCCTTGCAAAACTTACCTTTAAAAGAACTCGTAGTAACTAGCGAGTTATCTTTTGTCACGTTTGTGATTTTTATCACCACGTAACTTACGTATCAAGTCACGTCTAAAATCATTTTCGGCCTTCAGGAGGACTAATATCTTCTTTGAGGTGATTTTATCTTTTAAGCCGCTCAATAGTTTTGTGCGTGCTTCAAGTTTTTGTTTTTCTAGTGCTTGTATGTTCTTTAATGTGGTTGTTGCAGTAGCCTCATCCATCGAGTCAAACTCAGACTTGAGCTCTCTCATAACCTTACGCTCATTATCATAGATATCACCCATACGGCCGTCATATATATTATAGACCGGCCAGAAAGTTTGAGCCTCATCTGGGGTAAGTTCTAGTCGTTCTGTAATAAAGGCTACTTTAAGCGCTTTTATTTTCTCACGTTTACTTCCTTTATCTTCTTGTGCTATAGCTGTTGTAGCTATGATAAATGTGAGTACTAATGTTATATATGCTTTCATAATTAATCTATGTATAAATCAAAACCATCTACGCGCTCATCTAGATAATCTATAATAATAGACTCATCTAGTGCGAGATCATTTTGAAGATCGTTTATATCATCTTCTGTGAGCCACTCTGCAAATTCTATGCCTTCTAGGTCTGCAGCGTCATCATCAAAATAAGCTGCAATAGAATTGAGATCTTCACTTGAAGAACTTTGTACTTGGGTCCAAAAAATACTTACCATTATAAGTAGTGCTGCCGCAATACCCGCAATAGGGTAGAGGTACTTTCTTAAACTAATAACCTTAGTCTGGCTAGCTTCAGCATTTAGATTTATAGTTGCGTCTTCATTACGCTTTCGCGAAAGCGTATCTAAAATACGTTCCTTACTCGTATCAAAATAATCTTCTGGTACTTCAAAAGCTGGAACAACAGTATTATGCAACTTTTCATCTAGTGCTATCTGACTTAATAACCGCTCTTTACTATCTTTAAAATAGTTTTCTGGAGTGGTGTAGCCTCTATCCTTTGGTATGTTGTTTATTGTTTTCACGTTACTTATGAGACGTTTAAAATGTCTAAAGGTTTAATCTTGAGTTAAAATGCTGGTTAATTTTTTTGTTGCGATGTGATAAGAACTCTTTAATGCGCCCACAGATGTGCCTAAAATCTCGCTTATATCGTCATACTTCATATCTTGATAGTACTTCATCTGGAAGACAAGCCTTTGCTTTTCTGGTAATTGTGAGAGTGCCTTTTCTAGCGCGATTTGTATATCACTACCTGTGAAGTAAACATCACTTTCTAGATTGTCTATTATTCTATCTTGTAACTCCTCACTTGATATCTGGGCTTGTTTTGCTCTTTTCTTCAAGAATGTGAGCGATTCATTTGTCGCAATTCTATAAAGCCAGGTGTACAGTTTACTATCACCCTTAAAGTTTTTTATACTCTTGTAAACTTTTATAAACACATTTTGAAGTACATCATCTGCATCTTCGTGATTTTTTACAATACCTCGTATATGCCAATAGAGAGGCTTTTGATACGTGTCAAGTAATAACGAGAAGGACCTAGTGTCGTCCTTCTGGAGAGATGCTATGAGTTCTTGTTCTTCTATTTTAGTATACTTTTCTTAATTATTGGACTCAATAACTTGTAGAAGGTTTAATTATCTTCATTAATAACTTTATGGTAGTCTTTATTTAACATTAAAATTCCACTTTATCGATAAAGTGCATTTTATAGCGATAAAATACACAAAATGCTTGTAAGCTTTAAAAACATCTTTTATATTTACACCATCATAAAGAAGTTGATTAATTTAAGAATACCCCAATTCATATTTTGATTTAATGATTGATAAGTGCCTTACCCCAAATTGGGCATTTTTTATCTAACCTACTAAACTAAAAAAGCCCGTATAAACGGGCTTTTTTTATGAATTAGAACTACTTATTATCCTAAGTATTTCATTAAGATTTTACTCTTAGAGGTATGGCGCAATCTTTTAATTGCTTTCTCTCTAATCTGACGTACACGCTCACGACTTAGGTCAAAAATATCACCTATTTCTTGAAGTGTCATCGCTGGTTGATTACCTAAACCGTAGTTAAGACGTACAACCTCTGCTTCTTTTTCTGTAAGTGTATCTAGCGCTCTATTGATCTCAATACTTAGTGACTCTTGCATAAGCTCTCTATCTGGGCGAGGTGACTCGCTAGAACTTAATACGTCATAAAGGTTATTATCATTTTCTCCTTCTGCAAATGGCGCATCCATACTAAGGCTACGACTCACGTTTTTAAGAGATATTTTTACTTTCTCCTCAGAGATATCAAGATACTTTGCAATCTCACCAGAGGTAGGCTTACGCTCGTGTACCTGCTGTAAGTATACCATTGCTTTGTTAATCTTGCTTATTTCTCCAATTTTATTGAGAGGTAAACGTACCGTACGTGCGTGCTCTGCTATTGCTTGTAAGATAGACTGTCTAATCCACCATACAGCATAAGATATAAATTTGAAACCTCTAGTTTCGTCAAAACGTTTGGCAGCCTTTACAAGCCCTACGTTTCCTTCATTAATAAGGTCAGAAAGTGATAGACCTTGGTTTTGATATTGCTTTGCTACAGATATAACAAAACGAAGGTTTGCGCGTGTAAGTGCATCTAGTGCTCGCTCATCTCCTTTTTGAATACGCTGTGCTAACTCAACCTCCTCTTCGGCAGTAATCAAATCTATCTTGCTCACATCCTGAAGATAATTATTCAGGGATTTCGTCTCTCTGTTAGTAACCTGCTTGGTGATTTTGAGTTGTCTCATATGGTATAATTGAATTAAAGTATATGGTTTAGTATAATCTAAATAAGAGTTAAAAACAACTATTTAACTAAACCTGTTAATTAATAGCCTCTGAAAGTAAGAAATATATAAGTACTTGTACTTTTTTACATTATACTCTCTGGCCTCTAATTAATTTATACGTAGAAATTTCTATTTTGTTACATTTATGAACAAAAATTATTTAAAATGAAAAGATTATTTGCCGTTATATTCTTATTACTAATGTGTTACGTCTCTTGTAATAATACTAGTAATGTCGAAAAAAGTAACTCTAAGGATACAATTACCTCAAAAAATAGTGATATATACACCACTTTTGACCCCACTTATGCACACGTCGTGTATTTCTGGTTCAAAGAGGGTACCACTCAAAACGATCGAGCACTATTTGAGAAGTCATTACGCACGTTTTTAAACAAGTCAAAATATGCAAAGACTAACTTTATAGGGACACCACCTAGAGCTACGCGTGATGTGGTAGATGATAGTTTTACTTACAATCTTATATTAAGTTTTGATTCGGCCCAGGCGCAGGAGGCATATCAAGATGAGCCTGCTCACAAAGTATTTATCGACGAGTGTGCTCATTTATGGGAGAAAGTTATTGTGTATGATGCTACCCAGATACAATAGTTAAAAAATACTTTAGAGATGCTATGTAATGTATGAGTACGCTTTCGCGAAAGCGCATTTATAACTAGCTTTACCTTATGACAAAGAAAACAGATAAGAAGAGTAAAGTTACTATAGCAACAGCCTTTAAATCAATTATCTGGCCGCGCCGTAAGCTAGTTTTTATAGGTCTTATTTTAATTGTTATAGGTAGACTCGCTAGTCTTGTTTTACCTTGGAAATCTAAGGCACTTCTTGATGATATCATTCCTAATAAGGATATGAGTGCTCTTTATGATCTACTCTGGCTCGTAGGTTTTGCATTACTCATACAAGCAATCACTTCCTTTTTACTCACCAGGATACTAAGCGTACAAGCACAATACCTCATATCAGAACTACGTGCTCAAGTTCAAAAAAAGGTACTGTCATTGCCTATTAGTTTTTTTGACAATACCAAGTCTGGAGCTCTTGTATCTCGTATAATGAGTGATGTAGAAGGGGTAAGAAACCTTATAGGTACAGGGCTCGTTCAACTAGTAGGAGGAACGATTACTGCCATAGTCTCACTAGTATTATTAATAAGAATTAATGCGTTAATGACGTTATTTGTCTTTCTACCAGTAGCCATTTTTGGCTATGTAGCGTTGCGAGCATTTAAGTATATACGTCCCATTTTTAGAAATAGAGGTAAAATAAATGCCGAAGTAAAAGGAAGACTTACCGAAACGCTTGCAGGAGTGCGCGTCATAAAAGGTTTTGGAGCAGAGGCACAAGAAAATAAAACTTTTGAAGAAGGTGTAGACAAGCTATTTCAAAATGTAAAGAAAAGTCTTACTGCAACAGCAGTAATGACCAGTAGTTCTACATTTTTACTAGGTCTAGCCTCTGTAGGTATAATGGGTATAGGTGGTTACTTTATGATACAAGGGGAGATGACTACTGGTGAGTTTTTATTTTTTACACTCTTACTAGGTTTTATGATTGCTCCCATCGTGCAGATGAGTAATATAGGCAGCCAACTCACAGAGGCGCTTGCGGGTCTAGATCGTACAGAGGAGTTAATGAATATGACACCAGAAGATGAGCTAGGTAATCGAGATATAACACTTGATAAATTACACGGTGATATCAAGTTTGATAATGTTTCTTTCTCTTACGAGAAAGGTAAACAAGTGATACATAACATCTCTTTTGAAGCAAAAGCTGGCACAACTGTAGCCCTAGTAGGAAGTTCGGGTTCTGGAAAGTCTACCATTGCTGGGCTTTCTGCTACTTTTTTAAATCCCCAGGCAGGAGTGGTTTCTATAGATGGAGTGGATTTATCAAAAGTAAAACTGGCAAGTTTTAGAAAGTATCTTGGGGTTGTATTACAAGATGAGTTTCTTTTTGAGGGAACTATACGCGACAATATTTTGTTCCCAAGACCAGAGGCAAGTGAAGAGCAATTACAGCAGGCAGTAAAAGCAGGTTATGTTAATGAGTTTACAGATCGCTTTGAGGAAGGCCTAGATACATTAATAGGAGAACGTGGAGTAAAACTTTCTGGAGGACAGCGCCAGCGCATTGCCATAGCAAGAGCTATACTTGCAGACCCAAAAATAATCATACTAGACGAGGCAACCTCAAATCTCGATACAGAGAGTGAAGCCCTTATTCAAAAATCGCTTTCTGAGCTTGTAAAAGATAGAACAACTATTGTTATTGCCCACAGACTAAGCACCATTAAAAAAGCAGATCAAATTCTAGTGATAGAAGATGGGCGCATAGCAGAGCAAGGTACGCACGAGTCTCTCATAGCAAAGGAGGGAAGGTATTATGACTTATATACTTATCAAGCTAAAATCTAGGATAAAACCTAAAGAGCATAGGCCTCCAGTACCTCAATAGTTGTATACTCTAGTGCTTTTTGATGTGTAGCTGCTAGATTGAGTAGGGGAGCAACCCCAGCTTTTTCTGCTTCTAGCCAGCGCATTATGCAAAGGCACCATCCATCATTAGGTTTAAGACCGGGAAAATTATATTGAGGTATAGGAGTAGAAAGATCATTTCCTCTAGTCTTTGTGTAGTTTAAAAATGCCTCGGTCATAACAGCACAAACTACGTGTGTGCCTCTATCTATACTTGCCGTGCGGCAGTAACCATCTCTAAAATAACCAGTCATAGGGTCTGTACAACAGCCTATAAGTGTTTCTCCGTAAACATTATATTCTATAGTAGATGATGGTGTGTGACTCATTTCTAAAAATTTGTTAATGATTATAGCGTGTTCTTAATAAAGATATAAAGTTACGGTTATACCTTCTTATAATTATCACAATATGTAAATCCTTGTTTAATAAAAACGCTAAATTTATAAACAACTAATCATAAGAAAATTAAAAATGGATTATTTATCAATTATCTTAAAGTGTATTGTAGGACTAAGCATCTTAAATGTATGGTTACTACGCACGGGTACATCTTCACAATGGAGAGGCGGTAATGCGAGCACGCTCAAAGAAGAGTTTGCACACTATGGACTATCAGAAAGTACAATGAAGATTGTAGGAACTATAAAATGTTTACTTGCTGTAGGTTTACTAGTTTCAATTTTTTATAGTCCGTTAGAATTTTATAGCGCCTTAGGTATTGCGATAATGATGGCTGGAGCTATTAGTATGCACCTTAAGGTAGGTGATGCTCTTAAAAAGTCTTTCCCAGCATTTTTATTTCTGGCAATTTCTGTTCTAATTATTCTTATCTAAGAACTATTAGATAATAGGCTAAGTAAGCATTGAGAACAAAAAATGTAAACGCAGGTAGTGAGGCTATAAAGCTATCTTTTATGCGAAGTCTTACAAACCATCCCAATAGCATAAGAAGTGAAATACCTATTAAGGCACTTATTTGTAATGGTCTATAAAAGAAACCTATAATAATACCCAGACCACCTAGTATTTGTGCAACACCAGTAATTTTACGTTGTGTTGCAGAGAGGCCAAAACGTTTAAACTCGGTAGTCATAAAGTTTGAAGATAAACAACTTATGCCGTAGTATAAGAATGAAAACCCTATCAAACCTATAAGAATTATATGTGCTGTTTTCATAATTAATACTTGTTTTACAAATGTACTACCCACATAAAATAAAAGCGACCCGTAGGTCGCTTTTAATATGATTATTATATCTATTTAATATACTGACTACTTTGCTCTTCTAAGTTTTCATTAGACTCACCTCCTTGGCTATAGAGCATATTTTCTTCATCTTTAATTCGGTTTGTAGTTTTCTTACTGGCCTGCATTCTTCCTGGTACATCTAGGTCTTTGCCAGCAAAGTCTACTTTTTCTGTTCTATTAGTAAGAGCTACATCATCCCCACCATCTTGGCGTATATTGTTTTCAAAATCTTGACCTAAAACTTTAAGATCTTCTGGAGTAACATCAGAGTTGTAAGTAGTATCTGTTTTTTCGGCTGTAAGCTTATTGCTTGTATCTTTCATTGGTTTCATAATGTTCTTTTTTATTAAAGTTACGACTATGTACCACCTTTCAAGACTATTTTAACCCGCCACTAAGAAAAAGATAACAGACTTGTTAAAATAGTGGACTCTCTTAACTTTTGACTTTACTGCCCCAAAAGACTTCTATATGTTATGTAAATAAGCTCTTAATACAACGTAGTAGTGTGTTGTAAGAATAATTACGCTTTCGCGAAAGCGTAAAAACCACTTTTAATTCCTATCTTTACAATAATCACAATATACGGCAAAGCATACTACAAGCAGAGTCACAGTTATTTATGTAAGTTCTTATAATAAATAGCGACTAATATGTGAACGTTAAGAGATATTCTCGCAACGTAATAATTAAACACGATAAAAGAGTTAATGGCTAGACCACAAGAAACCTTTGGTAAAAAAGAAAGAGAAAAGAAGAGGCTTAAAAAAGCAGAAGACAAACGCAAGAAAAAACTTGCCCGTAAAGAGAGCGGAGAGAAATTAAATGAGTTTGTATACGTAAACCACCTAGGTCAACTAGTGGATACGCCACCAGACCCGTCACTGAAAGAAGAAGTAGATGTAGAAGACATCGTTTTAGGAATTCCTAAAAAGGTAGAAGGTGATGAACCAGATCCTATAAAAACTGGTTTTGTAGAGTTTTTTGACTCTTCAAAAGGTTTTGGATTTATTAAAGATGCAGATACTCCAGAAAAGTACTTCGTTCACATATCTGAAGTTATAGAAGGAGAACTTAAGGAAGGAAACAAAGTTTCTTACGAAATAGAAAGAGGACAAAAAGGAATGAACGCTGTACGCGTTAATAAGATTACTTAAAGTAATTCTTTTACCTCAATAACTTGGCTAGGCTCCAGACCCTTTAGGGTTTGTGAGCCTATTCTTATTCTTACAAGTCGTAGTGTAGCAAAACCTACCGCGCTAGTCATCTTACGTACTTGTCTAAATTTACCCTCAGTAATGGTAATTGAGATCCACGGTGCTGGACCGTGTCGTAAGTCTCTTATCTTTTTTGCACGTTCTGGAAAACCAGGGTCACCATCTATACGTCTGGCTTTACAAGGCTTTGTTATATATTTTTTACCCTCTACACTTATTTCTACTCCTTGAGTTAATGCGAGAATAGCCTCATCTGTAATAGCGCCATCTACCTGAGCATAATACTCTTTTTCTACTCCAGAAGTGTTTATAGTGTGAGACAGCTTACCGTCTGTAGTCATAAATAGTAAACCTTCTGAGTGCTCATCAAGTCGCCCCACAGCCATTGTGCCTTCTGGAAAATCATAAAACTCTTTTAAAAACTTTTTTTTACGAGCTTGCCTTGCATCATTAGTAATGAGCTGACTTAAATAGCCATACGGTTTAAACAATTTGAAGTGTCTATGCATAGATTGTGAGAAAGTCTAACGAAAGTATAGGATTCATTATAATTCTTATATTTATTAATGCAAAAATTAATAGTATGCTTGGTTATTTTCTTATTTACAACTTCTTGTACAAATGAGAAATCTACTCCATTTAAGGTTTCTAGTGATATTAAAAAACTTATCGCGGGTGATAGTTTAAAGACTTGGAAACTTGCCAAAAGGTATAATGGTAAAACCCGTATGAATATGGGAGATTGCTTTTTACACTACAGGCAAAGCTTTTATAGCAATGGCACTGTAACAGATAATAACGCACAAGACCCATCTTGTGGACCATCTTTATCTGGGACTTGGAGTGTCATAACAGATAGCCTAGGATATACTCATATTAGAATAACAAGTGTAAAACTCAAAGAGCTCCTTCATATAGACGAAGATTATAAGGATTTTAGAATCTTTTATGCTAGTAAAGATTCTTTACACCTATCATATACTCATAAACAATTTGGTAAAAAACGAAGAATCTCAGATTATCTTGTGAGTGAAGAACTAAGCATACCTGACCGTAAGTTTCATCACTAATTACTCTTTAAAACGCCAAGCTAGAAATCTTGATTTCTTATTACCCTGAGACATATCTACCGTTTTATGCTCTGCCTTAAGTTTTTCTAGTTGCTTTCTTATTTTAGGTAAGTGCTCGCTTTTTGATACTAGGGTAGTAAACCAGCCTACTTGATCTTTAAAGTGTACACTTTCTTTTACCATACGCTTTATAAATAGTGCCTCACCACCGTTACACCACAACTCGTTAGATTGCCCTGCAAAGTTACGTTCAACCTCTTTGAGCTTTAGGTTTTTTGATTTTTCTTTAGTTGCCTTAAAAGCCTCTTTTTCTGAGCTATAAAAAGGAGGATTACACATTGTAAAGTCATACTGCTCACCAGGTAGAATAGCACCTTCAAAAATTTGAGCTCTTTGTTGCTGGTATACAGCAGAGAGAAAACCTTTGAGGTGGGTGTTTTTTTCTAGTAATAAATTTGCGTTTTGTACGGCCTTTGGGTCTATATCGACACCTTTCATTTTCCAGTTAAATAATGATCCTCCTAGTAATGGATATATAAAGTTTGCACCAGTACCTACATCAAGTCCTTGCGCTTGCTTATCTGTATTAAGAAAGTCTTTAAGATATAAGATATAATCTGCACGACCAGGTATTGCAGGTGCCAGATATCCCTCTGGAATGTCATACCAGTTAAGAGAGTAATCATTGAGTAAAATGGCTCTATTAAGCTCTAATACAGCTTTGGGATTAGAAAAATCTATGGTTTGAATACCTCTGTTAGTTTCAAGTATATGAGGTGCAAGCTCCTTATTTGCTTTACGTAATTGTTTAAAGAGGTAAGGACCTATATTCTTATTATCTGGGTGCATAAAATTGTATTTGAGCACAATAAGAATGATTAAGTATTTCCTTGTGCTTTTAAGAAGCACAAAACTACAACTAATGCTGGTATCACCCCTTACAATTCTTAGTAAATACGTCTTATGACTAGTTAAGCAAGTTTACCTCTGTATGCGAGAGATATCATATTATGAGACAGTAGTGTGCTTTTATCATCTAGATAGGTAGACAAATAAGATATGACAAGAGCGCGTTGCTCTGTAGATAAGTTCTTATAAGCTGGCCGGGCAATACGTTTATCCCATTTTGTACCTACTACATTGTCTAGTGCAATGCGCAAGTAACAGTGGTTCTCAAAATTGAGCTCTGGATACTTTTGTGTTAGTGTATCAGGTAGCTGTAGGTAGTAGGTTTTGTAATCTAATGTGGTGTTCATATCAGGCAGAAATAGCTAGGGGAATTATACTTGGGTTTTTATGTCTACGCAGGTAACTTCTCAAAATAACATCTGTGTGGTAGGTACTTTTCTTAAGATTAAGATATGAAGCCACTTCATCAAAATGACTAAGCTGCTCTGTCTCTGGCACAAAACCAAAACCTTTATAAACTCCTTTATCTATGTAGATAAAAGCCGTTTCATCTTCAGTACGGCCACGTTCTTTAATAAGATATGTTTCATTTTCTGAGTAATAAGCCGCTAGTGCTTGATGTACTCGCTCGTTATAATCTGCGACGGCTTCTTCGTCATTACACACTCCTTTACAACCTTTAAGACGGTAATGTGAACACTGACCAAAAGTGGCTTGTAACCCACAATAACGGGCGCATAGGCGATATGTATCACACAGTTCCATTAAACGCTCTGTGGCTTTTGCTTTCGTATAAACTTTATCTGTTGCACTTGCACGATACTTAGACTTTGCAACAGCGAGCTGTAGTATTCCTTTTCTATTTTCATAAGAGACAATAGCATAGGTGCTCACAGGCATTTTTTGCGCTCTATTAAATTTTGGAAAATACTGTTCTATATATTCAGACTCTAGAAGTAGTGCGCAAAGCTCATTACCTGTTACTTCATAATCTATTTGATATGTTTCTTGACCTAGGAGATATTCCTTATTCTTTTTATCATAAAAATGCGATAATACGCGCTTCTTGATATTAATCGCTTTCCCTACATAAATGATTTTACCGGCACGGTCTTTAAATAAATAAATACCTGCCGTTTCTGGAAGCTCTTGAATAATACGTGAAGGTAGGTGAGGAGGTAATGTAGCCTCTTTAGACCGTACATTTAAAAATGCGTTCATAACCTTTTTGCCCTCATCTAGATCTAGCAACCTTTTAAAAAGAATAACAGTAGCATCTGTATCACCTTCTGCTCGGTGTCTGTTATTAAGAGGAATCCCTATTGACGCACAAAGATTACCTAGGGAGTAACTAAATAAATTAGGAATAAGCTTGCGCGAAAGACGTACCGTGCACAACTTTTTACGCACAAATGAAACTCCAAGTCTTTTAAACTCTCCTTTAATCACATTAAAGTCAAAGTTGACATTGTGAGCTACAAAAATGGCACCCTCTGTAATTTCCAAAACGCGCTGAGCGATTTCTTCAAAGAGGGGTGCATCTTCTACCATTGCATCATCTATACCAGTAAGATTAGTAATAAATGGTGGAATGTATTGCTCAGGATTTACAAGCGATGTAAACTTGTCTATTATTTCTCCATCCTTAAGACGTACGGCGCAAAACTCGGTAATGCGATTACCGTTTATTCCTTTACCCGTGGTCTCAACGTCTATAATACAATGATATGTAGGTGCTAACTCAGTCATAATTGAGTAACAAAACTACACTTTATTTTTGACTATTAGGAATTATTCCAAAAAAATGGAATAAAATATGCGCTCTATTGGAAAAAATGTGAACTCATTAGTCTTTATCTTTAATTTCATCAAGTGCTGCCTTAAATTCTTCCCAGCTCACATTATCATTTCCATCTTTGCTATACCCATCTATTAAGGCATTTGCCACGATAGATCTTATAAATCCGCTTATTTCAGCTTTTTTTAGCAGGGTCTTGATTTCACTTTTAGAGAGTGTGCCATTTCCATCTTTATCAAAAAACGCAAAAGCCTGCTCTGGACTATCAAATTCTTGAGTTATGAGGATTTGCAGTTTATTGAGGATCATATCTTTGGTAGCCATAACTGTATTATTTTAAATTATATATCTGTTTTTCTATGCTTGTCGCATTTTAAAAATACATAATCTATTGTCTATTGCTCGGCTTAAATAGTGAGAGTTTCCATTTTCACGAAAGTGAAATTCTTTGTGAAACCCTTTATTTTCATTTAACAACGCATTAACGGAGAAGCACGTTGAGACGCTCTAAATTTGTTAAAAAAAGAAACTATGGATACTAATAACCAACTATTATCTCCTCTTAGCAATAGTCGTCTAGAGCTTAAAAATAAAGTAGTAATGGCACCTCTCACAAGGTCCAGAGCTACGCAAGAACATATACCTACAGCAATAATGTCACTCTATTACGGGCAACGCGCTGGTGCTGGATTAATAATCACAGAAGGAACAGCTCCTTCACCTAACGGTGTGGGCTATGCACGCATACCAGGTATATATAATAGTGATCAAGTAGAAGCTTGGAAACCTACAACAGAGGCCGTTCATAATAGAGGTGGTAAGATCTTTATGCAACTTATGCATACGGGTAGAATCTCGCATCCAGATAATATGCCAGAAGGGGCAAAAATACTTGCACCATCTGCCATACAACCAGAAGATACAAAGATGTATGTGGATGGTAAGGGTGAGTTAGAAATTCCAGAGCCTACCGCGATGACTCAAGACGATATTAATACTGTGATTGAGGAATATGTACAAGCGGCAAAAAATGCTATAGAAGCTGGTTTTGACGGAGTAGAGGTACACAGCGCAAACGGCTATTTACTGGACCAATTTGTAAACGCAGGTACAAATAAAAGAACAGACAACTACGGAGGCTCTGCCGAAAACAGAAGCAGATTAACACTAGAAGTCACTGCAAAAGTTATTGAGGCTATAGGAAAAGATAAAGTAGGTATACGCTTATCTCCTAATGGGGCGATGAATGATTTAGGACCTTTTGAAGGGCAAGAAGAGACGTTTGATTATCTATCAAAAGAGCTAGAAAAACTAGATGTAGTTTATATACACCTCGTAAATCACGGCTCTATGGGAGCGCCAGCTTTACCAGATGACATACGTACTAATATACGTGACAATTATAACGGTATACTTCTCTTAAGTGGAGGATATGATGCTCAGAGCGCAAATAAAGCCTTAGAAGATAATAAAGGTGATCTTGTTGCCTTTGGTCGTAAATTTATTGCAAATCCAGATTTGGTAACGCGATTTAAAAAAGACGCATCCCTTAATGAACCAAATCAAGATACATTTTATACTCCGGGTAAAGAAGGATACACAGATTACCCAACGCTAGAAGAAAGTAAGTAAACCCTAAGAGTGGTTATAATTACGCTTTCGCGAAAGCAAAAACACTAACTAATTAGTTCAAAAAAATTATTATGACAGAAGTAAAAGCATACGGTGCTCAAGATAAAGAGGCAGATTTAAAGGAAATGACAATAGAACGTCGTGACACCTTGCCTACAGATGTAAAAATTAAAATAACCTATTGTGGCGTTTGTCACAGTGACATACACACTGTGCGCAGTGACTGGGGACCTTCTATGTACCCAGTAGTACCTGGTCACGAGATTGTAGGTGAAGTAATAGAAGTAGGAGACGAGGTTTCAAAATTCAAAAAAGGAGACCTAGTAGGCGTAGGATGTCTAGTAGATTCTTGCCAGGAGTGCTCATCTTGTGAGAGCGATCTAGAGCAATTTTGCCTCAACGGCGCTACGTGGACGTATAACAGTAAAGACAAGCATACAGATGGACACACCTTTGGAGGGTATTCTCAAGAGGTAGTGGTTGATCAAAATTTTGTACTTAACATTCCAAAAAACCTTGACACAAAAGCAGTAGCACCACTATTATGTGCTGGTATTACAACTTTCTCTCCATTACATCACTGGGGTGTAAAGGAAGGAATGAAAGTAGGTGTTGTAGGTCTAGGAGGTTTAGGTCATATGGGACTTAAATTTTCTCACGCAATGGGAGCAGAGACAGTAATGATTACAACATCTGAAGGAAAGGCAGAAGATGCAAGGAGACTAGGCGCAGATGATGTACTTATCTCAAAAGATAAAGACGCTATGAAAGCTCATAAAGGGTCTTTTGACTTTATTCTTAATACAGTACCGGTAAGCCACGACATTAATCCATACCTAGAGCTGCTAGCGATAGATGGTACAATGTGTATGGTAGGAGCCATAGAGCCGCTACCAGATGTGCACGGTGGTAACCTCATCTCTGGTCGTAAAAGTGTAGCTGGATCTCTTATAGGAGGCATAAAAGAAACTCAAGAAATGCTTGATTTTTGTGGTGAGCACAATATTGTAAGTGATATTGAGATGATAGATATGTCTAGCATTAACGAGGCTTATGAGCGTGTACAAAACAACGATGTGAAATACCGATTTGTAATCGATATGGAATCATTGAGTTAAAATCATATTACAATTAAAAAAAGCGAACTTTTAAGTTCGCTTTTTTTATGACCCTACGTTTAAGATCCATCTTTCTGTTATTAGAAAGTTCATTGCAATATAAAAGCAGTAGTATTTACATTTGTAATATCCATAAACTACTAATGCGGCACTTTATAGTTTTTTGCTTTCTTATTTTATCTACGAGTCTCATAGCGCAAAATGTGGTGGTAGATAGTCAAACATATACTCCACAGCAATTAATAGAAGATATTCTCATAGATAGTAACTGTATCTCAAACATACAGGTCACAAACGTTGTAGGAGGAGATTTTGGAGGGCAGGAGCAGAGCTATGGCTACTTTAATGCAAACGGTAGTGACTTCCCTCTTCAAGAAGGGATTGTTTTAAGTACCGGTAGATTGCAGAATGTGCCAGGTCCTAACACAAGTCTCAGTGATGATGATGCTCCAGACTGGCTAGGAGATGCAGATCTTGAGTTTGTACTTGATGAGCAAAATACGACTAACGCAACTATACTAGAGTTTACTTTTCAATCTACAGCCTCAGAGGTACGCTTTAGATATGTATTTGCCTCAGAAGAGTATCAAGAAGGTAATCCTAACACTTGTAATTTTTCAGATTTATTTGGGTTTCTTATTCGGGAAGAAGGAGAGCAAGGGTATGAAAATATTGCCTTAGTTCCAGACACAACTACCCCTGTAAAGGTTACAACCGTACATCCAGAAATACCTAATGGCTGTCCTGCCATAAACGAGTTTTACTTTGAAAGCTTTAATGAAAACACAGCACCCATTAACTTTAATGGTCAAACCAAAGTCATTGAAGCAAAAGCAATTATACAGCCTAATGTAAACTATCAAGTTAAGCTAGTAATAGCAGATGAGCAAAACTTTAGATTTGACTCTGCTGTCTTTTTAGAGGCGGGAAGTTTTCAGTTAGGCACAGATTTAGGTCCAGACAGAACCGTAGCCGGGGGAAATCCCATTTGCGGTGCAGGAGAAACCACACTTGTAGTAAATGAACCTCTGGCAACAGCATTTATGTGGCAACGTGACGGTATACCGCTATCAGAAACTTCTAATGAACTTACCGTTAACCAAGATGGATTCTATACTGTAGAGATTACGCTTGATAATGGTTGTGAAGCCTTTGGAGAAGTCACAATAGAGTTTGCTCAAAACCCTACCGTTTCTAATAGTACGTTACAGCAGTGTGATGCAAATGGAGACGGCTTATCGCAGTATAACTTATTTGACGCATTAGATGACGTAACTGTAAACGATAGTAGCCTCGTCATAACAGGATTTTATTACAGCCTCACAGATGCCGAAAGTGAAGTAAATGTAATTGCAAATCCTAATACATTTCAAAACACACAAGTAAATCAGGTTGTATACGCACGTGTTGCATCACAATCAGGATGTAGTACTATTGCTAGCGTACAACTTACTACGGGCAATAGTACGCTAGTTTTAGATTCGCTAGAAGTGTGCGACACAGATGGTTTTATAGATGGTATTACAGAGATTGATTTAAGCACGCTCTCATCACAGGTACAAGACCAAGTGCCTGCAGGAGCAACCATAAGCTTTTATGAGAACGAGGAGGATGCATTTAATCAGCAAGGGGAAATCACTACTTCATTTATTAACACTGAGGCTTTTAATCAAACTATTTATATTCGTGTTAATGACAATGGGCAGTGCCTGTCTATCACAACGGCAGATATAGTTATTCTGTCTCCACCAGTAATGGCAGATGATGAATTGCGTTTTTATTGTACAAATAACTTTCCTGAGACTATAACGCTTAGTGCGGGAGTAATAAGCAATACTGCTGGTTTACAGTATGCCTGGCAGCATAATGGCACGCTACTTATAGACAACACATCAACTATTGCGATTAATGAACCCGGGAACTATCTCGTAACCGCCGTAGGAGCTAATGGCTGTGAGTCGTCAAGAAGTATTAATGTAACTCCATCAAGTACAGCAACTATAACTAATGTTTCGGTTGTAGACGGAGGAGAAAATAATACCGTAACGATCGCTGCAGAAGGTAGTGGTGTTTATGAGTACGCGCTGGGAAGTATTTTAGGTCCCTATCAAGAAGAATCTACCTTTCAAAACGTACCCGCTGGTTTATATAACGTATTTATACGCGATCTTAATGGTTGTGGTATTGTTACTCAAGAGATATCCGTCATAGGTTTTCCTACCTATTTCACACCTAATGGTGATGGTATAAATGACACTTGGAAGCTTGAAGGCGCTAGTCAAGACCTCACCACTACGGTCAGGTTTATCATATTTGACCGCTTTGGGAAGAAACTGTATCAATCACGTGCAATGGGTAATGGATGGAACGGGAAGTACAAAGGGTCTACGCTTCCGCGAAATGACTACTGGTATCTTGTAGAGCTACAGGATGGTCGTATCTTTCGAGGTCACTTCTCTTTACTGAGGTAAGATAAATAGATACACGCTTTCGCGAAAGCGCAATAAAAACACTCAAAAAACAGCTTTATAGTATCATAGATGGCGTTTTAACAATACTTTACAGCGGCAAATTATGTTAAAATGAGCAAACGGCGTTAATTTGTTAAAAAATTGAAGCCCTCTGGTGACAAACCCTGAAAACAAAGCGCCACAAACACAAAAACCTAAACGAAAATTTAGGTGGCTACGCATTCTGGCTCGCACGTTATTTGTTCTTCTTGTACTTATTATACTCTTGCTTTTATTCATAAGAAGTGAGTGGGGACAAAACATTGTTGTTTCTAAGGCAGTGAGTTATTTTTCTGAAAAAACGCAAACTAAAGTTGAGCTTGAAAGGGCTTTTATAACCTTTGACGGAGATGTTGCCATAGAAGGGCTATATCTCGAAGATAAGCAAGGCGACACGCTTGTATACAGTAGGTCTCTAGAGGCAGATATCCCTTTGTGGCCCATTATAAATGGTACTGGTATAGGCATAGAGAATGCACAATGGGAAGGTGTACGAGCAAATATTATTAGAAAAGATACCACAAGCGGATTCAACTTTGACTTTATTGCAGCTGCTTTTGCAACTCCACCATCTCAACAAACAGATACAACTAGCACGGCACCAATGGATCTTATTATAGGTGATCTAGACCTCAAAGATTTTGATGTAGTGTATAATGATGCCGTAACAGGTATAGATAGTAGGTACACTTTTAAAGAGTTACGCATATCACCAGATACAGTAAATCTGGACGAGATGAGATTTACTGCCAGTGAGGGATATATAGAAAATGCTCAAATTAAGGTTAATCAGGTACCAGTACCATCAGACCCAGATGCCGAAGAAATACCACTACCATACCTAGCTTTTAACAAGCTTACCCTAAAAGACGTAAGCGGAAACTACACAGGTGAGGAGGTAGGCGTGTCTTTTGATTTTGATTTTAAGGAGCTTGAAACAAGTATTCCCAAAGCAGATTTTAACAGCTTTGTCATTGCTATAAATGACATTGTAATAAATGATAGCGCGATAGGTATTGATATGTTTAGTACTACCGCATCACAAGTACCTATTGAATCTAGCAATTCCCCATTTCCAGACTATAATATTACAGTAGATAAGGCTAGCGTGACTAATACAAGTATACGTTATACCGTAAATGGTGCGGTAGCTACAAAAGGTGTCTTTAATCCCGAAGCAGTGTTTCTTTCTAATGTGAATCTAGAAAGTACAGACACTTATCTAAAAGATTTTGTGGCGGGTGGTAATGTAAAAAGTCTGTCAGGAAGAGAAGTCTCTGGTATAAATGTCAAATCAGTTTCTACAAATTTTCTTGTTTCTGATACAGATTTACAGCTTGAAAATATGAATGCGGCTATCAACTCAAACACACTGAGAGGAGATATCGTGATGAGTTACCCTTCGCTAGATAAGATAGCGACACAACCAGAAAATGTGCAATTAGACCTTAACATTACAGACGTAAAGGTAGCGCTAGGTGATTTATTTCTATTTCAACCATCTCTAAGAACTAACACGTATTTACAGACAGTAAGTAAAAATCGCATTGCTGGGGCGATAACGGCATCAGGCACGCTAGCAGATTTGACGGTTCCTAATCTTGCTTTAAGTTGGTCTAACACTGATTTAAATGCAAATGGTAACCTTAAGAATATAAATGATATAGAGAGTCTATATTTTAATCTGCCTAACATTAATGCTTCTACTAGTAAGAACGACATATCAAAATTTATAGCAACAGATTCTTTAAGTCTTAATCTGCCGCAAGACTTAAAGCTAGTAGCTGCCGCAAAAGGTACCCTTACAGACATTACGACTACTGCAAGGCTTACGACTACACAAGGTCTCGCAACCATAGATGGTACTTTTAAAAATGATAATACCATTGCTTTTAACACCACACTGGCAATAGAAGAGTACAACCTAGGTGAGCTTCTTCAAAACAATAGCTTAGGGAACCTCAATCTCACACTCAAGGGCCAGGGCTCGGGCACTTCATTAAACACGCTTGATGCAAATGTAGAAGCTACTGTAGCATCGTTTTTATACAATGACTATGCTATAAAAGACCTAACGATTACTAGTAAGATAAAAGATGGTGAGGGTGCTATTACATCAAGCTACAAAGACAGTAATCTTAACACAAACCTTACAGGCCTCGTTGTGCTAGACACAATTGCAACTGCAGCTAGTATTAATCTTGATGTCATAGGAGCAGATTTACAAGCTCTAGGACTAATGCAACGTGATGTACGTACTGGTTTTAAACTCACGAGCACTTTTAAAGGGAGTACCGCGAGTTATGATGTAACAGCAGTAATGGATGATGGTGTAATTGTTTATGACGACCGCACGTATTTAATAGGTAATCTAGAAGGGTCTGCGCGTGTACGTCCAGATAGTACTTCTGTACAATTTGACAACAAGATATTGAACCTTGATTTAAGATCTAATGCTGATCCAGCGAGGATAGCAACTGCTTTACAAAATCACGTAAACAGTTATTTTTACAGAGATGCTATTATAAAAGATACCATTACAAACCCAGTAAATGTTGTACTTAAAGGAAAGGTAAGACAATCACCCTTACTCAATGAGGTTTTTCTAGTAAATATGAAAGATCTAGACACGATTGCTGTTGACCTTGATTTTAGTGAGGCTACCCGTAAACTAGATGCCTCGATAAAAGCACCACACATTAATTATGCAGGGAATGAGCTGGATAGCCTCTCATTTAATATGAACACAGATCGAGATGCATTTACCTTTGATTTAGGTTTTGACGGCTTAACTGCAGGGCCTATCGCTATACAAGAAACACGTATAAAGGGTAATCAAACTAACAATGAGCTTTCACTAGATTTTCTTGCCTATGCAAATGATGAAAAGCTCATACAAGTACAGTCAGACATTACGGGGAGCAGGGAGCGATTACGTTTTCACGTAAGTGAAGACAGTCTTATTTTCAATAAAAAAGATTGGAAAACTCCGTCGAGTAATGAAGTTCTTATTACAGATGGAAAATTGGCTTTTAATGATTTTCGCTTTACGCGAAAGTTGCAATCTGTGGAATTTACAGACAAACTTCCTACCATTGAAAAGGATCACATAGCTATCGATTTTCAGAATTTTAAAATAAGTGAGTTTCTTGCTTATCTTAATCCAGATGAAAAACTTGCAAGCGGTAATCTCAATGGTGATTTTGTGGTAGAAGAGCCCTTTGGTGACATAGGTTTTCTGGCAGATATTTATGTTGAACAGCTACGAGTACTAGAAGAAGACCTAGGCATTTTAGAACTTACAGGTAGATCAATAAATGGCAATAAATACGACTTTAATCTAGCTGTTTCTGAAGGGGTGGCAGATCTAGAACTTACCGGAGACTACATTGCAGATATAGATGGCGCTACTATGAATATGGATCTAGACATTAATGAACTCAAAATGGAAGCCTTAGATGGTTTTTCTCTAGGCGAGCTTAATGATGGATCTGGAACGCTCAATGGTAATTTTAAAATGAATGGTAAGCTGGTAGATCTTGAGTATCAAGGTTTCTTGCGTTTTAATAATGCCGCGTTTACAGTAACTAAGCTCAATGCACCATTTACTTTACTTAAAGAAACTGTTTCTATAGACAATGAAGGTATCTCAATGTCAAATTTTACCATACGTGATGCAAAAGAAAACAAACTAACAGTTGACGGACTTGTAGGTACAGAGCGTTTTATAAACCCAACGTTTGATTTAAAAGTGGTTGCAAATGACTTTCAAGCCCTTAATGCCGAAAAAGGCGATAACGACTTTGTATACGGGACAGCGGTTTTTGACGCTACTGCCTCCATCACCGGTGATTTACAAATCCCGGTAATAGATCTTGACGCTACAGTGGGCGGTAGTACAGATATCACCTACATTATGCCTACAGCAGCGGCAAACATAGAGTCTAGTGATGGTATTGTAGTCTTTGTTAATAGAGAAAATCCAGACGCCATTCTCACACGCACCGAAGAAGAAACGGGAACAATTACAGGTTTTGATATAAAATCACTACTTAAAGTAAATAGAGATGCACAAGTAACCATACTTATAGATGAAGAGACAGGTGATAATCTAAAGGTAAATGGTGATGCAGATTTAAATTTCACACTACAACCCAATGGGCGTATGAATCTAACAGGGGTGTACGACGTGGCTGGCGGGCAGTATGAGATGAACTTATATAACCTGGTTAACCGCACATTTACACTTGACCCAAGCAGCCGAGTATCTTGGTCTGGAGATCCTTTTGACGCAAAACTTGATGTGCGTGCCGTATATTCGGTTGATGCTTCTGCGGCGCCACTTATGGCTATTACAAGTACTAGTGATGATCCCGCAGCCCAGTCACAATACAGGCAACAATTGCCGTTTTTAGTTTACCTAAACATAGACGGGGACCTTCTTAGTCCAGAGATAAACTTTGCATTAGACCTGCCAGAAGATGAGCAAGGAGCACTAGGAGGTGAGGTATATAGTCGCGTACAACAAGTTAATCAACAAACTGGAGAGTTAAACAGACAGGTCTTTTCACTCTTAGTACTCAATAGATTTTATCCTGACTCTAACTCAGATGGGAGTCAGGGAGGGTTTGCTAGTATTGCTAGAGATAACCTTAATGATGCCCTGTCTGACCAGCTTAATATTTTTTCTGATAAATTATTAGGTAACACAGGGTTCCAGTTGGATTTTGGACTCGATACGTTTACAGACTATCAAGGCACAACTCCACAAGAACGCACGCAGCTGGATATTGCTGCACAGCGTAAATTCTTTAATGATAAACTTACCGTACGTGTGGGGAGTAGTGTAGACGTGGCGGGCGAGAGTGCAAGTGGCGATGCCACACCGCTTATAGGTAATGTAAGTCTAGAGTATGAACTTACTGAAGATGGACAGTACCGTCTCAAAGGCTTTAGACGTAGTGAGTTTGAAAACGTGATAGATGGACAGACCATTGTAAGTGGGATCTCGCTCATATTCCAGCAAGAGTTTAATAAATTTAGTCAGTTGTGGAGTGCTATTTTGAGAAAGAAGCAACAGCAACTCCTTCAAGAAGAAGAGCAAAAGGAAGAACTCAAACCTTCCCAAGAAAATAGAAAAACTAATAAGATAGATTAAGCACGTGCAGTACCGTAAACTAATACACATAGTCCTTGTCATAGTAAGTATCACACTCTGCTCGTGTAGTGTAGAAAAGTATATACCCGAGGGGGAACGATTATATACGGGTGGTGAGGTTATAATTAACTCAGATAGTACCATAGTTAATCAAAATTTACTCAAGGCAGAGCTAGAAAGTGTTTTAAGACCATCTCCTAACACTAAGGTTTTAGGGATGTATCCTAACCTAAGTATACACTACAAAGCACAGCGAGAAAATCCTGGAGTGATAAATAAGTGGCTCAATAAAAAAATAGGAGAGGAGCCTGTTTACCAGTCAGATGTAGAGGAGTTTGAGGTAGAGGCATTGTTGAGAAACAGACTTGAGAACCGTGGCTTCTTTTATAGTGATGTGAGTTCTCGCTTTCGCGAAAGCGAAAAAAAGAAAAGAGCTTCTATAGCATATACGGTTAAGGTGCCTACACCATACCGTATGGAAACCTATCAGCTAGACACACTCTCGCCGCCTATTTATAGAGAGATGATAAGTACGGTTAAGAGTTCGCCATTCAAAAAGGGAATGCGATATGACCTCTCAAATCTAAAACAAGAGCGCGACCGCATAGACTACAAGCTTAAGAGAAAGGGATATTACAACTTTAACCCATCGTTTCTCATTTTTGAGATTGACACAAATCAATATAAGAACAAGCGTTTTGATATGTTCTTAAAGATTAAAAAAGATGTTCCTAACAAGGTCATTGTGCCTTACAAAGTGCAAAAAATTAATGTGTATCCTAACTATGAGCTAAAGGATACCTTACAGCAAAATATAGTCCGCTATGATAGTCTCAATATGATACAGAACGAGACCTATTTTAAACCTAAATATCTTGCGCCATACATTACACTTAAAGAAGGATCGCTTTATAATCCAGATATCTCACG
>ENA-ORXC01000567-ORXC01000567.1-marine-metagenome-genome-assembly--contig:-NODE-567-length-25363-cov-63.396702_pt1 | contig 25363 bp, 24 predicted proteins | sample MGYA00237865_ERZ511478 | MGnify/ENA metagenome assembly ERZ511478
CAAAAAGCCATAACGAGGTTTTTGATACTCGTACCCATCCCTCCAGAATTACCTAATTCTGGATGTGGATATTCTGGGGTTATAAAGGCTATATGCATTAATCAAGAATTTGATTAATCCCTTCCCAAATACGTTCACTTGCCTTCTCAGGCTGTTCTGGCTTGTTTACAATCCCAAACCACTTTTTTGTGACAGGCACTGGATTAAGACTACCATTAAGTAAGCCTTTAATTCCATCATAAATCTCTTCTTTATTCATTGCCCAAGTTACACTTGTATCATAATCTGGCATCGAGCGGAAGTGGACGTATTTATAGTTCTGCCCTATGTCACGTATTCCTTTCTTAAGTTGTGGCTGCTCGTAATTGGGGTAAATAGTAGGCTTATCGTGAGCCACAAAGTCAAACACCATACTCGAGCATATATTTACCACAAGTTCGCAGTGATGACAAGTATTTACTAATAAAGCAAAATCTTCTTTGGTAGGCATTACCTGATTCCATTGACTCCCCATAGGTTTCCATAAAGGATCTATAGGTGTTATGACATCACTATATTTAGCTAAAACCTCATCATATCTACCCGAAAAGTCAATAGGCACTTTTCTATATACAATAGCTACATCTTCACCTTCTTCTCTCAACTTGCGCACAGCAATTGCCGTGTCTTCTAGATAAAATTGATCCAGTGGTGACGTGGTTTGATCATCCCCAGAGAAGCAAATATATCGTGTCTCTTCACTAAGGTTGTGCTCTAGACAAAATTGCTTTCGCGAAAGCAATAAATCCTTATCATAATGAGGCTCAAACTGCGGAGTCCCTGTTACAAATATCTGCTCTTCTCTCGTTTTTGGGTAATACCGTAAGAGCTGTTCCTTCATAAGTTCAGACCATACAAAATAGTAATCTGTCTCTACCGTGGTCATTCCCTTAGGTAGGTTGTCCCAACTGTATATCCAGCACGCTGTTTTTATCCCAAGATCCTGCGCTGCTAGTATAGGTGCAATGGCCTGTGTAGCCCGCTGTGTGGTGCAAAAAACAATATCTGGACGGTGTTCTTCTAGTTGTGCTTTAAGCTCCTGGTAGCGAACAGTAGATCGTTCGGCAGCTTGCATTTGGTTCATTATTCGTTGCCAACCCTTCGGCGTAGCACTAAACGTTTCGTGATACTTTACGAAAGTACTTTTTAAGGCTTTCTTTAAACTATTCCACTGCAATGGAAAACGATAGGTAGGATAGACATTATCTTTTTCACGCTTTCGCGAAAGCGCTAGTTCTACCCTTTTTCTTGCGTGACTAAGTGTAGGCGTTTTAGGGTGAATCCTTGTGTTCTCAATCTTCACTTCTTTATAACCTAATTCTTTTTCTAACGAAAATATCGTGTTATTCCAATATGTGATATCAAATCCTTGTGCCTCTCCTACTTCTTTGAACTTAGTAAAAGCAAAGTTGCGCAGGCCTACACCATCTGGAAAAAGAATGAAAACTTTTTTACCCATTATTATGCTTTACGATACTTAAGCTTATCGCGTTGTACTTGCTCAATAGGCAAGATATCTGTCGCTTTATAGTCTAATGCTTGATATACTGCTCTCAAGTCTCTCGCAAGCTTACGCATACCTGCTGGCTCTAGTGAGGCACTGTGATCTGTACCCTTCCAAGTACGGTCTAATGTATAATGACGTTCTACTATATTTGCTCCTAGGGTATAAGCAGCAACATCTACAGCAATACCTAGATGGTGACCAGAAAACCCAATGTGTTTTACACGATCGCCATACTTCTCTATGAGTGTTTTAATATCAAGTAAACACACATCTGGAAAGGGTACTGGATATCCAGACGTACAGTTATAAAGCACTAGGTCTTTACCTCTGTTATGCTTTTCAAAAAACTGTACTAGTTCCTCTATCTCATCTCTAGTAGTCATCCCAGTAGAGCAGTGAATTTCCCCTTTATAATTCTCACATAACCACCCTAGCATTTCGTAATGATTATTACAAGCGCTTGGTATTTTTATAAACTCTGGATGAAGCCCTGCTATTTCCTTTGCACTCGTAGTATCCCAAACCGAAGTTGCATAGGTAATGCCTAACTCCTCACAAAAAGCCTTAAGCTCTGCGTGCTGATTTACATCAAATTCTAAAAACTCCCTGTGTGCCCCATACGTATCTCCATATGAATTTATAGGGTTAGGGTGTGGAGCTTCATATTGCTCCTTAGTGAGCAGTTCTATATTGTGTCGCTTCTGAAATTTTACGGCGTCTACCTTACAAAAGATAGCAGCTACTTTTATCATTTCTTTTGCTATCTCCATATCACCTTTGTGGTTACCACCTATCTCTGCAATGGTGTACGGAGCTTTATAATTACTCATATCTATTGTTATATTTTATAATAAAGTCACAGGCCTCGCGTATCGCTCCCTCTGCGCTATTATTTTGTAGTATTACGTCTGCGTGGTTTTTGATAGGCATTGTTGCATTAGCCGGAGTAAATGACCATCCTGCCGCACAAATATTTGCCATATCATTTACATCATCACCTATGTAAGCAATGTTTGAAAAGGAGAGGTCTCTATCTGTTACGATTCTAGAAAGCAGACTATATTTATCTTTTACGCCCATAAAGACGTCTTTAATTTTAAGCTTCTTCATTCTAGAAGCCACAATCTGCGAGTCTTCAGAGGTCATTACCATTACCTCAACGTTGTACTGTCTCAATATCTCTAGTCCCATACCATCACGCATATCAAACTTTTTCATAAGCTCGCCCTCTGCACCATAATAAATACAACCATCTGTAAAAACGCCGTCTACATCGAGTATAAGATGCGTGATACGATTACTTTGTTTCTTAGTTTTTAAACGAGCAGCTAGTAACTCTTCTACTATTTTCCAGTCTGTGAGGCTATCTATCTCTGTGAGGCTATCTTCAGGCATTTGCACTGTTGCAATGTTACCGCTTATTCTGTTTTTGCTTTCGCGAAAAGCGCTACTTGTCGTCACATAACACGCTCCATTTTCTATAAGTAAACCTTCAAAATCTTGTCTACGTGGGCGATTAAAAACGTCATAATTTTTTGGTGTACCGTCTTCATACCAAGTAAAACGATGCGTATTTACAACCGTAAGTGCCGAATCATAATTTGCTCCCGATTGCACTTTATCTAAGCAAGCATTTATATCAAATGAAGTAGTAAAAGGAGAGGTTGCTTGCAGTAAGCATAATATATCAAAAGGCTCTTCTAAACGATTTACAAACTCTAGCATTCCCATCTCTGTAGAGGCCGCATCTGTAGCGCTTTCTTCACTACGTTTTACGGTCTTTACCTTGTCTGTCCAGTGGTATTCCTTATGAACAAAAGTGATGATATCTTCATCATCTGTAAAAATATAAATTGTATCTAATTGAGATGCAATTGCCTCACCAAGCGCCCAGCAAAATAAAGGACGGCCTAGCAGCTTCTTTTTATTTTTACCTGGTATGCCCTTCGAGCCTTTGCGCAAGGGGATAAATCCAATGGATTTCATTTGTTTAAATTTTGGTGAATTTATAAAAATATTAAATACCAGTGCGCCCTTTAGTGTATTTTATCGGTAAAAAAAGCCAGATAATCGATTTAAGAGCCTATTCTCGATATAACTCTTTTTGCTATTAATTTAAGGGCTTTCCAGTATTGTAAAGTAGTTATTTTGTTCTCTTTTAACCAACTATCTAAAAACTCTCGCTCGTGAATGGATACTTTCTTTGATATGAGTTTGGCTATATAATTGTCAATTTTACTATGATAAATATTTAAATCGAAAACTTTATCAAATCTAGATAAAGAATCATACAGCTCTAATGTTGCTGCCGTACGAAGACATTTATCACAAGATGTGCAGTTCTGCACGTTCATTTTCTTAGCAAGTATGGAATTTGTACAAATATCTAGGTAAGCATTAGCAACATCATAATGTTGAATATAAGAAATGCGCTCTAAGCGAGTTTTTGTTTGCAGTGTAGAATGTGTATTAAAATAAGAGGTAAACAATAGTGGCAATAAAAAATTATCAAAATTACTTGTATCACCAGGTTTGAAATTACTTTGAGATACAGCATATGCAGATGCATAATGATAGTTATTTATCAGGCCTAGTGTTGCTAGACTACAAGAAATATTTAAAAAACTGTGAGCAGATTCAAATGAGCCACGTATGAAACTATGCGCATTAGTCTTGACTTTTACCAAAGGCAAACCAATTGTAGTGGCAGCTCTTTCGCTGTTATTCAACCTATACTCATAATTTTCCTTAGCATAATTACCATTATAAATACCGTGTGAACCAGCATCAAAAAAAGTTAGATAATCTAAGCCTATATCATTGTCAAAAAAATATTTTACAGTTGCCAAACTGTCTACCCCACAAGACAGTCCCGTTGCATTGACTTGTTTATTAAGAGCAATAGCATTTTCTGTAACATCTGGTATAACTTTGAGAGTTATAGCTATCTTATTGACTTGACAAAGTCTCGGTATTAAGACATCATTTAACTGCTTACAGAGTACGTCATCCATAGTACCTTGAACCACTATGTCTTCTTGTTTTTCTAATAAAAGTGGTATAAGCGCTACTACAAATGCATCGTACACTAATGAAATATTAGAATTAATATGCGATAATGTAAAATAAATAGAATTGCCGTCTAGTAGGCATTCTAATTTAGAATAATCTTTTTCCTGTTGTAAAGAAATGTCAGATAAAATCATACAGCTAAAGAATTATAAATAGCTAACACCTTTGCCTGGATTTCATTTCTTTCATAGGCTTTTTTAATCTCTTTATTTTCCATTAATATAGATGATGGGTTTGATAACAGCGCCATTTCTATACTATTAGCAATTGCATTTACATCTTCTGGATTACTTATAATAAATCCATTTATTGTATCCTTAATAATTTCTTCGGTTGCACCTCCGGGATTAGACTGGATAGGTATACAGTCACAAAAAATAGATTCTAACAGTGTATTAGGAAGACCATCACTTATACTATTACCTATATAAAACTTAGATTGAAGCATTAAATCTATGACCTCTGAGTTACTTACTTTCCCAAATACTTTAACCTCATAATCTCTTCCAGTATTCCTATTAAGATATTCAGTAACCTTCTCAGAGGCTCCAAATATTATGATAGATATGTCAATATGTTTTCTGGCAATGACATCTAATGCTTTTAATACATTAATACATCTTCCAAGTGCATCCTCATAACCTTTTACTATAAAAGAAGAATTTTTTACATAATATTTTTCTGTATGAGATTCAAAACCTCCACCTCCAGGCACAACGCCTAAAAATCTTCCAGAAAAGCCACCATTTTTTGCTATATGGTAGTCTCTTAAACAATCTGTAAAAAGGTAATCAACTCTTGCGAGCACAGCAGGCACCTCCTTGTGATAATTGGGTTTATTTTCCTTGTAAAATAAGTCACTTCCCCAGCTAGAATATATCCATTTTATGTTTACTTCCTTATTCATAATATGTAATATGGGTAAACAAGAAGTATATAATGCAAAGCTGTGTACAACATCTGGCTTTATGTCTTGTAACGCTTTCGCGAAAGCGGTCTCAACTTTAGTGTCAAGTTTATCGCTCAGGTAGTTATAAATTTTTGGGAAATATTTTTTTATTGTTGTCCTTCCTCTTTTTATTAAAAAACCCTTTTTCCAGCCTGTTATTTGGGTCATCCAAGACATTGATGGTGCATACCCTTGGTCTAAAATATCAAACCAATACACCTCGTGACCACTATCCCGGAGTTGGTCAGACCAACGACGAAAATGTATAGAATTCATTGATACTAGTAAGATCCTCATTGTTATACTATAGACTTTTTTAAGGAGTAAATGTATCGCTTAAATAATGTCAAGGATAGATTTGACTTAAGTATTTGTAACATTAAAAAAGCTCCTCTTAAAAACTTTTTATCTCTATTGTAAGATGTTACTAGTGCCAATTGATGGTGCTCTAAACTATTTTTAAACAATGCTTCATTAGGTTTTAGAGCTTCCAAATGCATTAAGCTTTTAATAATTTCTAAATTTTGAAGAGCCACATTAGTATTATCCTCTCTCATACGTGCAGACACACCTATAGTACTTCTATAAACAGCCGTAACCTCTGCTAGTTTAAATGCTGCAGTATTTGTTAAAGACATAACTAGCAAATACGATGGCCAGTCGCCATAAGGAAATTTATGAAAAAACTGTGGTAATTCTAGAACACGATACACATTGAGAAACACTGCAGTAGGTGCTATAATTTTATTTTCTAGAGAAAGCTCACTTAACGCAATAGGCCCAGTATATTTATCTATATCTATTTTATTTATTTTATCATCTATAGATTTAAAACAACTTGTACCTACTACACTATACTCTTTATTCTTTTCTAAAAAGTCAACTTGAAGTTGAAGTTTATTATTATTAATCCAGTAGTCATCACCATCACAAATTGCAACGTATTTGCCTCTGAGCCGCTTTGAAGTTTTTACAAAGTTACCCATCAAGCCTAGATTCTTTTCCTGCTTAATAAAAGTGATATTACTATTTATAGCGGCTAAACTTTCACAAATTTGTGGCGTTTTATCGCTACTTGAATCATCACTTATAATGATGTCAAATGGAAAATTAGTTTTCTGAGAAAGAATACTCTCTATAGTTTGAAGGATATAAGGTTCTTGATTATAACAAAGTACAAAAACACTTACGGTAGGTTCTTGATCTCTAAGTAAATTTAGCTTTTCAAAATACATAGGCATTTTCATCTATAATGTACTTCAAGTGTGATGACATTACTTTCAGACATTTTATACTGATAAAAAGAATCTCTAGCTCTAGAAACTACCCATTCTAAGATAATGTTATTTGCTTCTTTAATCGTTATAAAATTCAAGGCTTTACCTCTCGCTTTTCTCTTTATTTTCTTAATAAAATCGTGTCTTTCTGGATGCTCTCTTACTGTTAATAAAACTCTCTTCCCTACACAGTTTTCTATATAATACAAGGCAGATTTTACTTGATCACGAGTTGTAAGAACATTGATTTTGACCTCGTCTACATTAAGGTCATATGAATCAGGAATTATGCCTGTGCCAGATGAATTATTTGCCTTTACAACACTTCCTTTTTGTACTCTGTTTAGGTATTGACCATTTATTAATTCTAAAGTTTCAGCAAAAGGATAGTTACTCTTGAAACTTCGATACATCTTAGGGTGCCATTGATGCTTGAAGTAAAGAGTGTTTTCTACGAACTCTACTGTAACACCTGCTCTTTGCAGTCTTATATGTACATCTGTATCCTCCCCTCCCCATCCGTGATAAAATTCATCAAAACCACCTATAGACTTGAGTTTTACCGTTGGAAAAATCGAAATTCCGGTTGCTTCGTGAGTTGAGATACCCTTAACGATATATTTATGAAATGAAACTTCTCTTTTACTTTCGCTCTCGGTTAGGAAACCCACGGGAAAATAAAGGACTTTTGAACTGTGTAAATATGAGTGTATTTCTTTCAAAAAATCAGGATGCCACAGCATATCTATATCACTTACCATAAAGTATTGAGAAGAACAGTCTTTTAGTACTGAATTTATAATTCTAGACTTGTTCCAAAGCTGTCCTTGTGTTTGATATAAGATAATTTGGAGTTTAGAAAATTTCGCACAGACATTTTTCAGTTCCTTTTGATAACCTACTGGGCTTCCATAATCTACCAGAATCAGCTTAACATTTTCTTCGACCTGACTGTAAACAGAGCTTATAGACTTTACAACAAGTTGTAAATCTCTATTCCTGTTGGGTAAGACTACGGTTAAAAGATCTTGCATTCTGTTTTAAATATTTATGGCTTTATTGTAGGTAAATTAGATTATTTCAGTGCTTTATATGTCTCTTCTAGATACTGTTTACCCCACTTTTGACAAGGCTCTAAGTGATTTCCTTCAGCCCACTCATTCCAAGCATTTATAAATAGATAATTTTCTGGCATTTTTTGCCAAGGATAATTTAAAACGATATGCTTTAACCATTTTGCATATTTCTGCGGAGTTGAATTATGTAAAGCAAAATAATTCTTTTTTCGTCTAGCGGTATTATCCCACATAGGAGTTATTCCAGGATAGACCTTTGATTTAAATTCAGTATTTATCTGTAAATCAACAAACTGTTCATAATCATAAAATAACTCATAACGATTATCTATAGTCCATTTAAATTTACGTAGTAATGCGGAAGTATACCTCTTAAACAGATTATTTTTAATACTGGAAGGTCTATTACTAAAATTAGGTTGAAAGTCATAAGAGAAATCAAATCCTCCTTCTCCAAGAAGCGACTGGTTTTTTTCTCCTAGCGCGTACCCCAAATAGATATCAGAAAAACCTGCTACCTTAACCTCCTCTCGCCATATCGCTATTGTTTTTTTAATATCAGGAAACAAGTTAGGTCGGTATATAACAAATACGGGTTTTCCATTAGATTTTATGTAGCGCTCATCTTTAAAGTATCTTATCAATTCCCTAATATGTAGTAAATCATCTTCGTGCGAATACTTTTGCTCTAAAAGAATATTCTTTTCCCCACCGTCCCAAACTCTTGTCCAGTTCTCATTTGCCCAACATAACATAAAAGGAAAATCTTCCTTAATATTTTTAAGTTTACGCTCTAATGGTGTTTCTAGTATACGTTTTCCATTAAACCAATAGTGATAATAACAAAATCCGAATATTCCATTAGCACGAGCTAGATCCTCCTGTGCAATCCTTGCCTCCTCAAGTCTTAAGTCATAAAAACCAAGATCTGCTGGTAAATGAGGTTGATAATGTCCATCAAAAAAAGGCTTTGCTTTAGAAACATTAGTCCATTCGGTAAAACCATTACCCCACCATTCATTATTTTCTTTAATGGGGTGAAATTGCGGTAAATGAATAGCGATTGCTTTAATTTCCTTTGACATTCTTGTACTTACTTATAATTTTACGGTATAACCGCTTAGGGTATTTAATCAAAAGCGGCTCTCTACCTCTTCTTAAAATTTCTCGCCTTTTTTTTAATAAAACTCTTGCGTATTCAGGCTGTTTGTTATTCTTAAAAAACTCTTCTAAAAGTCGTATGGCTTGCAAAAAGCCATTCTTCATTTTAAAATAGTCTTGTGTCATTGAGTAAGGATGGATTCTATACTCTGCTAGCATCTCCCTGTTAAAACTAACCTTTTGAGAATAATAAAAATACTTCACCCAAAACACCCAGTCTTCGTGATTATCAAGAGACTCATCAAAATTTAATGCATTATCTAATAGAATATCATTTCTAAATAACGCAGTATGGCAAGGTATTGACAGCTTAGACTCCCAGTTGAGTATAACACTATTAACCAAATTATTAGGGGATACAAAAGGTGTTAAATATCTATGGACTACATCTTGATTTGTCTCATTATCAAATGGTCTGTAATCACAAATACAGATATCTGTATTATTTAAATTTACAAGTTGCTTCTCAAACTTAGTAGGCATAAGCAAGTCATCAGAGTCTAACAATTGAATGTAAGTGCCCTGAGCAAGTTTAAGCCCGTAGTTGCGTGCACTGCTTAACCCGCCGTTATCTTTTTTAAAATATTTAAATCTATCATCTTTAATCACCCATTTATGGGCTACAGCGGCAGTCTCATCTGTACTACCATCATCAATGATTAAGCACTCCCAACTTTTCTCTGTTTGAAGAAAAACAGAATCAAGTGTTTCATCAAGAAACATTGCTTGATTGTAAGAAGGTATTATGATTGATATTTTAATAATTTGTATTTAAAAATTATACTATTTTCTATTGAAAAGACATAGGAAAAACATACAGCACTACTGAAGATTATTTATATATCTAAAACTTTTTTGGTTTATTAAAGCAAAACTTTATGGTATAAACAAAGCGCCTTAGGGCATACCATAAATCAACAACTAGGGCTTTTTTAAGCCTCCATCCAGTAGCAATAAAACCTTTACCAGCAGAAAGGATACTTACATCTTTATGCCAAAGCTGATAATTGCCTACTAAATCATTCTTCCACCTAAAAAATTGCTGCTTTTTTGTTCTGCGTATTTCATAACTAAAGATAGCAGGTGCAAACTCAATATCAAACCCTGCATTAACCACTCTTTTTGTCCACTCCTTATCTTCGAATGTAGCGACATCTTCTCTAAATGGATACTCCTCCCAAACTTTTTTACTAAAAGCAGAACCCGAGAATATTAACCCTGATTTATTAGGGTCAGTATTTGCACTTATTTTGTTTATGTAATTTCTATAATCATTTGGGCTATGCAAGCAACGTACACCAGCCAGGTTATTATTTGATTCAAATCTATCCTTTATTGTTTTAAAAAAATCGTGACTCACGGGATATGAATGCGCACTAAATATTACGACTATAGAAAATTGAGCTTTACTAGCAGCAAAGTTTGCACTACCACCATAACTAAACTCTTTTATAGTTTCAAAGCGTGCATTATATCTAGCGGTTATCTCCTTACTTCTATCTGTAGATAAATTATCTACTACTATGATTTCAGAAATATCTTCACTGTATCGCTGTGTCAGGTTTTTTAATAAAAACTCCAGTGCTACTTCTTGATTTTTATTACGTATAACAACAGATATCATAAGCTATTTATTTTTTGATTTATTTAATTTGGCAATAAATCTAAAAGGCTTTGTTACAGCTTTTCCTATTCTATATTCAAGAGATTTTTTTAAATTATCCTCACTAGCTTTATGCTTTTTAATTAAATAAAAAACATAATCCATAGTGGTATCAAACTTATTTATATAAACCTCAGGGTGCTTTTTGTAAATATATTTTGTTACTGATTCTAGATGATTTGCAACTGTATTGGTTAACATTGACGCTGCAGCTTTACGATAGTAAAAAAGGAACTCTGGGACAATTTTAAATTCTGCTCCATCCTTTAAAATAGAAATCCAAAAATCCCAATCTTCAAAGCCATCTTTCATACTTTCATCATAGCCTCCTACGCGGTTCCAAGATTCCTTTCTATATAAAGATGTTGCCATTATCATATTTTCATATAATAAAGCATCTATTGTTGTACCAGTGGGTTTTCTTGTATTTACTACATTATCAATAGTATTTCTAAAAAAAATACTATAACAAGAAACTACTTCTATAGCGTCATTATTTTCTATTACTGGTAAGAGCTTTTGCAAATAGTCTGAATGTATCAAATCATCTGCATCTAGTGGAAGGATAAAATCTCCACGACTTATCGCTATGCCTGCATTACGAGCGCTAGATAAACCACCATTAGGTTTTTTTACATACTTAAACCTTGCATCTTTTGCAGACCACTTTTGAGCTACTTCTTCTGTATTATCTGGGCTACCATCATTTACTATAATACACTCCCAAGCGTCAAAAATCTGATTTAAAACAGATTGCAAGCTGTCATTTAAAAAATGAGCCTGGTTATAACAAGGTACTATTATAGAAACTTTAGGGCTATTCATTAAAATTTGTTTAGAAACTTAAGCTTCACTAGTAAACTTATAATCCTTGATTTTTTTAAACTATTAAGTGTTTTTCTCATATGTAAGGTATCATTAACATCTTGATAAAATGCTGTATACTCCTTACTTAAAACTTCAGTACGCTCATTATTTTTTAGGTCATAATTTTTTGGATCAGAACTCATTCCTCCTATGTAGAATGTAGTTATAGTGTCAGATACTTTTTTGTAAGATAACTGATATCTACATATGGCATCTATAAAAAATTTCCAGTCTGATACTATCTTAAAATCTTCTCTGTAGGTTCCCGCTTTCGCGAAAGCGGTCTTCTTTATAAAAGTAGCTGGGTGAGGTAATGTATCCTCTACAAAATAAGAAAATGACAAACGACTAGGATAGGTCTTTGTAAAGTCACGTGAGCCTTCTACCACGTGAAGGTTAAAATAAATTATATGCTCTCCTGATAAATGGGTTAAAGCGCGTTGTAAGGACTGCTCATTTATAAAATGATCACCTGCATTAAGGAATAGCAAGTACTCGCCTGAAGCTTGCTCAATCCCTTTATTCATAGCATTATAAACACCTTTATCGGGTTCACTCACCCAGTATGAGAAACTATCCTGATGTTTTTTTATATACTCAACACTTGCATCTGTAGATCCTCCATCAATGATGATATGCTCAAATTCTTGAGAAGTCTGAGTATGCACGCTCTGAACGGTTTTTTTAAGACCGTTCAGATCATTGTAATTAACTGTGATAATGGAGAGTTTGGGCATTTTAATTTAATAATAAGGTAATTCAATTATAAAATCTTGGAAACAAGCGCTTTCTTAATCTAATAATTGGAAAATACTTTATGGCTAGTATAGATAACATTAATCGTGGGTTTTTGAAAATAAAAGCTATCCAATACCGAGTATAAGCTACCACTGTCTTTTTCTGTTCGAATTTATGGAACCACTGCCAGTTTAATAGCGTATCTATCTTATCCTTTTTAATTTTATTTTTTAAGGACCAACTCACAAGTGATTCAAAAAGCTTAGGATTATACTCTTTATATATTTCACTCTTGGTAAAAACATTTTCTGTATGAATTCCTCTTTTTGAAACTGGCTCTTCTATATTGCTTGGGTACAAATTGCACACAAGCGCCATTTTAAAGATAATATCTGAATCTTGAGTTACTCTTAGCGTTTCATTAAAATAGCCACTTTTGTCGAACACTGATTTCTTTACAGTGAGACCATTTAAATGTAAGTACCCATATTTACTTGACACAATACCATCAAACAGTTTCTCTGGTTTCAATCTCTTAGAAAGAGTGTTAGGTTTGAAGTGTATTTTTTCAGAATCTAGTGGTTCTCTATAGAAATGAAACCCAACTGCATTATAAACCCCATCGACATTACTATCGTTAAATACTTGCTCATCACCTTTGAAACGATCTTCAAGATAAAAATCGTCTGCGTCTAAAAAAGCAATATAGTCTTGTGTAGCTTTATGTATTCCTAGATTTCTTGTGGCGCCACGACCCTTGTTTATTCCATCCTTGTGTTGATACACTTTTAAAATAGGTGTAGAGGCCTGTAACTCACTAACTATCTGCAAGGTGCTATCTGTACTACCATCATCTATTACAATCACTTCTCCAACTTGTGACTGATCAAGAGCCGATTGGATTGTTTTTTTTATAAAACGTTCTACGTTGTAGGCTGGTATTATAACTGAAATGAGCATCTCAAAAATTTATTTGCTATTTACACCATAGATGATTCCTGCATTAGGACCTAGACTTCTTGAGAAAACCTGAAATTTGTTTTCTTTAAGTACTTTTTCAATAAAATGAGGACCTTTATCGTGCCACTCTAACATAATTATATCAATGTCCTTTAATAGACCTGTGTGATTTAAATCTTCTATGATTTCATATTCAGCTCCTTCACAATCCATCTTTATAACAATACTACCTAAAGAGTGACGCTCTACAATAGGCCTCAACTGCTTAGATGCATTTTCTATTTGAACCTTTCTTGTTTCATTGTTTGTTAAGTTAGACATCGTCTTGCTTAGTAAACCTCTTACTCCCGTATTACCTTTAAAATGCTTATTGTAAATAAAAGTTTCTTCTCTAGTAGATTTCCCTAAACCTATGTTTTTTATACTACTTAATTTTTCTGAGGGGTTCATCTCAAAATTCATAAGAGCCTGATTATAGGTGTCTAAAACTGGTTCAAATGAATAAACATTTTTCACATTTTCAAGAGTTGAGAAGAATAGTGAACTAATTCCAATATTTGCTCCTATATCGATTACCGTAGCATCACAAAGAGTACTAAAATTATAGTCATTTGTTAGAAAAACTTCATCTATAATAAAAAACTCCTCTATGGTTTCTACATAAATTTTTAAGTTCAAAAATTGCACTATAAGACCCTTATCTTGAGCCTCTAGTTTAAAATTATCATACCTTGAGTTTAAACGCTCAATATAGGGTTTAGCCCCAAAGAAAAGGTTGAGATTATTTTTTATCTCATAAATCTGATGGTTCTCCCAAAGCTCCTCTCTAGTTCTTTTTCTTTCTATTCTATACCCCAGACGGTTAATAGACTTATAAATATATTTTTTCAGCATAGTTATATTGAGTCTATTCTACTTATTGAAACATTAGGTATAATTTGTGACTTTACAGTTGTGGTGTTAATACTATCACTATTTACATCTACAATTTGAAATGGTAAGGTGTTTTCTACCCATAACAGTACGTTCTTAACCTTATCATATACATAAGCGATTATAGTATACTCTCCCATTACTAAGCGAGGGTTTTCTATTTGTATTGTAAACTTATTTGTACCTGGATATAAAATCATAGGGTTACAATTAACATCCATCCTATAATGAAGGACAAATTCTTCTAACTTGTTTACAACTGCGATATCTATGTAGGCATTTTTAGAAGTTGATAATAAAGAATTTGCACATAAATCAATAGTAAAGTTTTCGTCAAAATGGTAAACACTTTTTTGATGTAGCTTGATATCAAAATTAGGATCTAAGGCTTTTATCTCTGAGCTTCTTTTGCTTAGACTCAAATACTTCTCTACCCCTATTATAGCTGGATCACCATCATTATTTACTATTTTACCCTTATCTAAAATGAGTACTCGATTACAGAGGTTTTGTACAGCGGCCATATTGTGACTAACAAAAAGAACCGTTCTACCTCCAGACTGAGATATATCCTGCATCTTACCTATGGCCTTCTTTTGAAACTCTGCATCACCTACTGCTAGTACCTCATCAATCACAAGAATATCGGGTTCTAAAAAGGCAGCTACTGCAAAGCCTAGTCGCACACGCATACCACTAGAGTACCTCTTTACGGGTGTATCTATATACATCTTGCAACCAGAAAAATCTACTATCTCATCTATTTTAGTGCTTATCTCAACTTTTGTCATTCCCAGTATAGCACCATTAAGGTATATGTTTTCTCTACCTGTAAGCTCGGGATGCATTCCAGTTCCTACTTCTAGCAAACTGGCAATTCTACCTCTTGTTTTAATAGAGCCTGTTGTGGGGCTTGTTACTCGTGATAATATCTTAAGCAAGGTCGACTTACCTGCTCCATTTTTACCAATGATTCCTAATATTTCTCCACGCTTAACTTCAAAGTTAATATCTTTAAGTGCCCACACATAATCAGACTTAGATTGTAGAGCCCTATCATTTTCTGCACCTATCTTCAGATAGGGATCTTTTTTTCCTCTTATTTTATGCCACAATCTATTAATGTCGTGGCTTAACGTCCCAGTCCCTACAAGACCCAATCTATATTGTTTAGAAATATTTGAAGCTTTTAGAATAATATGATCCTCCATATAAGTCTATTTAAAAGGGCAAACCTCAATAAGTTGTTTTTGAATTTCTTGTATTTTTTCTAAAGAAGGTAAAGATTCCTTATGATTTTTTACGAGCATAATTAATTCTTCTTCTTTAAGAGCCACTTCCATAGGTAAAGGTTGATAAGGTTCTAAGTTTACAGACATAAAGTAATCGTGATACTTAACGCCATCCCCTAGAATTTTATCAGACAAACGTATTTGAATAGCAGGAATTTGATAAGCGTGAGACACTATGAGTCCGTGTAGTGAAGACGACAATATGAACTCACAAGACAATATATTTCTAGTAGTTTTTTCAATATCATTTGTCATAAAATCAATCACTAAAATATCTTTTTCCTTCCCATATAAATCGAGAGTTCTATTATAATCGTTTATATGAGGTACGATACCTACTTTAAATATCTTATCAACTTTAGGGTTAAAATAAGATGGTAATAATAATGCTGGGTCACCATAAACTTCTGGACAAGTATAGTTGAGTTCTTGTAAACGCTTTCGCGAAAGCGGACCTCTTACTGCTAAAAAATGTGCATTAGCAACTTGAGAATCTTTGGCTATTATACCACTTCCCCACACAGTACAATGCGCTCCTATATGCTCTAAAATACTACCCACTGTCACATACAAGGGTTTCCAAAAGTTTTTTAAATAAAATCTATTAGCTCTTAGCCACTGTACTTCTTTACCAGAAATCTTTTCAACTAGATACTTCCCGATAAGGTCACCATAATTTTCCTTCTTCTTTTTTTGAATATGAACCTCACTCCACCAATACAATCTAATTTTATCTTTCATCACACTGTATCTATAAAATTGCGCTCGGTACGATTAAAAATTATAAGCCCTACCAGAAAACATATGACGCCTATTAAAAGACTTATTCCCATCATAGCAAAATTGACTTGTGCCGTACCTAATAGTAAATTTCTATATAACTCTATCGTTTGTGCTATAGGATTATACTCTATGAGCCAATAATACTCTGGCAACTTTGCTCGCATCTCTTCTAGAGGATACATAACCCCGCTTACATACATAAGTAGGTTGATACCAAAGGATACTAGTATGGTCAAATCTCGATACTTTGTCGTAAGTGCACTTAAAATCATCCCAACTCCCAGACCTATGAGTGCCATATTAAAGACTAACAAAAGGCTCAATATAAAGAATGGAGAGGGTGCTATATCTACACCTTTATAGAAAACAAAATAGAGGTAAAATAAAACAAAGATCAATACCTGAATACTATACTTAAAGAGGCCAGAAATAACCCGTGAAGCCGGTACTATAAACCTAGGAAAGTATACTTTTCCAAAAAGCCCAGCATTTGCTGTAAAGGTTGTGCTACTTGTAGTAAGACACTCCTTAAAATAATTCCATAAGGTTATACCAGCTAGGTTGAATAAAAAAGCTGGAACCGTACCAGTACTCACGTTACCTATATTATTAAAAATAAGCGTAAAAACAATACTGGTAAACAATGGCTGAATCAAGAACCATAGCGGGCCAAGTATAGTCTGTTTATAAACTGTAACGATATCACGCTTAACAAAAAGCACAAGGAGGTCTCTATAACTCCAAATCTCTTTAAAGTTAAGATCAATAAGTTTGCCTTTAGGCTTAATTTCATAAAGCCAACTATCTTCTGTTATCGTATTACGGCTCATAAATCTTAGTTGCGCCTAGTAAACAGCTTTTTAAACCTGCCTAAGATACCCGTAGGTGCATCATCCTCGTGGTAGCCATTATTATAAGTCCCGTAACCATAGCCATAACCGTAGCCATATTTTCGTTTTTGCTGGAAATAGTTAAGTACAAAACTTATGTGTGTCACCTCTTCTCTTTGATACTTCTCATTAACAAGACCTAGCATATCCTTACGAGTATAACCTTGACGTACCATATATAGAGAAGCATCTGCATAAGGCATCAGTTCAAATGCATCAGATACTAACCCTAATGGTGGCGTGTCAAATACAATATAATCATACTCTTGTTTAAGAGTATCAATAAACTCACCCATAGCATCACTTATGATAAGCTCAGAAGGGTTAGGCGGGATAGGCCCAGAAAGAATAACGTCTAGATGATTAATACCAGATTTCTGCTTTACCTCATCCAGCGTAGCATCGCCTATCAAGTAATTAACTACACCTTTATCATTTTCTAACTCAAAATCGTCAAATATTTTAGGCTTCCTTAAATCGAGTCCTACCAGTACTGTTTTCTTTTCGCTTAAAGCGAAAACCGAAGCAAGATTCATTGAAGTAAATGTCTTTCCTTCACCACTTACACTAGAAGTTACTAAAACCGTTTTTGCTCCCTCCACACCACGCTTCTTATACATAAACTGCAACCCAGATCGCAACCCTCTAAAAGCCTCTGCCATTGCAGAACGTGGATAATCTCTCACAACAAGACCAGAGGAACGCTTACTCTTCCCTATTGTACCTAAAATAGGAATACTAGAGCGTTTCTTGACATCTTCTGGAGTTCCTACTTTTGTGTCTAAAAAGAAGATAATAAGTACAAAAGCAATCGGAATTACCATACCAAATACGCCTGCGAGTACCTTGTTTAGTTTTGTATTAGGACCTATAGGCCCCTTCCCAACATCTTTTGCTCTATCTATAAATAGAATATCAGATACATTTGAGGCTTTTATAATCTCTGCCTCGCTACGTTTTTCTGTATACAGGTTATAGGCTTCTTGACTTATTGTAAAGCGTCTTTGTATTTCTGCCAGTTCTTGTTCTTCTTTTGGAAACTGTTTTAATTTTCCTTGAGCCTGCCCTATCTGCCTATTGAGGTTAGATATTTGTGCTTTGATTAACCGGTTACTTGACTTTATATTTTCAAAAAGAACCTCTTTTTCGGCATCTATACGTCTGTCTAAATCTCTAAAAGCAGGGTTACCCTCCTTTGCTGTGTAGGCTAGGTTACTACGCTGTAATGCTAGTTGTACAATATTTGCCACCCCAGCGGTAATGCTACCTTCATCTATAAGAGATACAGAGGGAGCAGGCACATTTGTATAATCTGTACGTGTGCGTAGGTAATCTTCTAGTTGCTTGTAATAAACTAGCTGTCGTGACAGACCGTCTTTCTCATTATCAAGGTCTTGTAAAGCAATACTTATTTGCTCTGCACCACCAGAAAGTGTCACAGCACTATTTTTATTTTGAAACTTATTAAGATCTTCTAAGGCCTTATCAAGATCTACATTGCTTGTTTTAAGACTGCTATCTATATACTTTATGGTCTTTGTTGCAAATAGATTTTTCTGCCTTAGTTGTTCTTCTGTACGCACTTGTACACTAGCATTTAAGTAATCTATAAGGCGTTTTTTATTTGTGCCTACCAGGCTTAATTCTAATGTAGAGCTCCCTCGCGGAGTTTGAGTTACTCCTATACCTCTATATCTTCCTGCGGTACCATTAAAATTGCCTAGACTTACAAAATACTCTTGCCCTTCTTGAGGATAAACATCTGTAGGTAATAAAGTTGCTTTTAAAAATGGGGTATTGATAGTATCTCCTAGTTGAAATACTTCATCATAGTCCGTATTAGGAGCTGTAATAGATGACGGTTTAAGCGTAGAATAATTGAACAAAGGGGCTGTACCACCCGTAAAAGGAATCTTCACCCTTATGTTTCCATTACCTTCATCTATAAAGGTCATACGCTTACCGTATAACTGCGGGAATGAGTCATTGAGTTTTAAAGTAAATGGTGTGTAACCATATACATCTTCTATATTGTACTTGCCTTGCCTTTGGTAATTGGTGTAAAATTGTAAATACTGTACCACTCGCTCTGCGTGTGTTCGTGATTTAAGCATTATAATACTGGTCTGGACCTTATCTGTAGTTCCTCCCCAGTTAAATACAAGACTGGTATTACCCCCAAACATTTGGTTTTGATCATCTTTAATAGAGATTAAGCTGGTCTCTCTATAAATTGGGACTTTGCGCACATTGATATAGCGAGCTATAGAAAATGTGATGGCTAGACATATTAAAAACAGCCACCAGTAACTAAGTAATCTATATAAGAAGCCCTTAAAATCAAAAAAACTTCCAGAACTCTGTGGGTCAAACTCTTCTTCCATCTTCTATCGTGTTGCTAGTAAAATAACAGAAGCTAGTGTTGTGACTAGTCCCAGTATGGTGGTAAAGGCCTGTAAGCCGGTAGTACCTATCCCTATCGCTTTTTGTGGCAATGGGTTTACGGTAATAATATCGTTAGGTTGTATGTAGTAATAAGGTGACTGCATTACATCTATTTGAGTCAGGTCTATGTGATGCACGCGTTGTCCCCCTGGGTACTGTCTTATAATGAGTACATCTGTAAGATCTCCCGTTATAGGTACTCCACCAGCGTTTGCTATGGCTTCTAGTATAGTCACTTTTTCGGCAAGTACATTTTGCGTTCCTGAGCTCCCTATTTCTCCTACTAGCGTGTATCGTATTCCTGGTAGTTTTACCGTAACAAAAAGATCTGCTTCGTCTTTTATATAATCTGCTAGTAATCGTTGCTCTATAATCTCACGTATTTCTTCGGTTGTTCTCCCTAGTACATTTATCTCTCCTAGTTCTGGCACACGTATATTACCGTGAGTATCTATAGCAAAGCCATCGTAATAAAAACCCTCGTTAAGCGATACACCCTCTTCTCCAGATGGATTAAAAAACTCAACAAGTTGCTGGTCTAGTGCTTTGAGACGTATACTTAATATATCACCTACTTGAACTCTGTACGGAGGTTGCTGTTGTTGTAGCGAGACTATACTATCTGTAGCAGTCTCATTTTCTTGAAGATATGTGATATCCTTGAGAGGTACACAAGATGCTGTACTCGCCATAATCACGAGTATCAATAATAATAATGGGTATCTCATTTAAGTTGTGTTAGGCTCACAAATATAGACTTTCATCGATAAAAATAAAACTTTCATAGAGAGGTGTGCATTTCATCGCTTAAAATTTTCAAAAAAAAGTATCAATAATCGGCGAGAGAGCATCTCGTAAAACGCTATAGTTCTTTTGGGAAGCCTTATTTTTGCTTTCGCGAAAGCGTAAAAAAAACCTTTATCATATTTATAGTTTACAGATTTACACTGTGCTATATCATAAAAGATGCAGCATACCGCATCCACACAACACACAATGAACTACCTCTCTGTAGAAAACGTATCAAAATCATTTGGTGAACGCCACCTTTTTAAAGACATCGCTTTTGGAATTAATAAGGACCAAAAAATAGGTTTTGTTGCCAAAAACGGTACAGGTAAAACCTCGCTCCTTAATATCATTGCTGGTCTTGAATCACCAGATGATGGACAGGTTGTGAGCAGAAAGGGTATCACCATCTCTTTCTTACCACAAGAACCAGACTTAGACCCAAGCCTTACGATAGAAGAAACCATATTTGCAGGAGATAATCCTATTCTTAAAACCATTGCAAACTATGAGAAGGCACTTCTTCATATGGAAGAGGCAGATGCTTATCAAAAAGCCTTTGATGCTATGGAGGCAGCACAAGCTTGGGATTTTGAGACGCAGTATAAACAGATTCTCTTTAAGCTTAAGCTAGACGACCTAGGTCGTAAGGTTGAGTTACTAAGTGGTGGACAAAAGAAACGCCTCGCACTTGCCCAGATGATGCTTACTAAACCTGATCTGGCTATTCTAGATGAACCTACTAACCACCTTGACCTAGAGATGATAGAGTGGCTCGAGGATTATTTTAGAACAGAAAACATTACGCTTTTTATGGTTACACACGACCGTTACTTTTTAGAAAACGTGTGTAATGAGATTGTAGAGCTAGAAAATGGAAAACTCTATAACTATAAAGGTAACTATGCTTACTATCTAGAAAACAAAGATGCTCGCGTTGCTGCCTGGGAGGCAGAAACGGGTAAAGCAAAACAGCTATATAAAAAAGAACTGGAGTGGATGCGCCGCCAGCCTAAAGCTCGTACCACAAAGTCAAAATCTCGTATAGACGACTTTGCAGAGATAAAATCACGTGCTCACGAGCGCCGCAATGATCACACCGTACAGCTAGAGATTAATATGGAGCGTATGGGGAGTAAAATCCTTGAGTTTCATAATGTAGGTAAATCATACGGAGATCTCACCTTACTCAACAAGTTTGAGTATGTTTTTAAAACGGGTGAGCGTGTAGGTATCATAGGTAAAAATGGTACTGGTAAAACTACATTTCTTAATATAATGACCGGTGCACTACCTCCAGATTCTGGAAAGGTGATTGTGGGCGACACGGTAAAATTTGGTTATTACACTCAGAAAGGAATCGCCATAAAAGAGGGTCAGAAGGTGATAGATGTTATAAAGGAGTTTGGAGATCACATCCCTCTTAAAAAAGGACGTACCATCTCTGCTGGACAACTATTAGAACGTTTCTTGTTTGACCGCAAGAAGCAGTATGACTTTGTAGAGCGACTAAGTGGTGGGGAGCGCAAGCGACTCTATCTATGTACCGTTTTTATTCAGAATCCTAACTTTTTAATTCTAGATGAGCCTACAAATGATCTAGACGTAGTAACGCTCAACGTGCTTGAACAATTTTTATTAGACTTCCCAGGGTGTCTAGTGGTGGTTTCTCACGACCGTTACTTTATGGATAAAATAGTAGACCACCTCTTTGTTTTTAAAGGAGATGCCGTGGTAGAAAACTTCCCGGGTAACTACTCAGACTTTAGAGCATACGAGGGTGGGATAAGTAACGCTTTCGCGAAAGCAGAAAAAGAACAAGCACAGCTAGAAAACAAGCAAAAATTTGAAGCATCTGTTACTCAAACAGCAAGTGACACCAAAAGCTGGAAAGAAAAACAGCACAAAGGAGCACTCTCTTTTAATGAGCAAAAGGAGCACGCAAAACTAGAACGTGAGATTGCAAAGCTAGAAAGACAAAAGGAAGAAAAACAAAAAGTGTTTTTAAATCCTGATCTCTCTCAAGATGAGATCACAGAAGAGAGCATAAAACTTCAAAAAATAATAGACGACATAGAGACAAAAGAAGAACGCTGGTTTGAACTGAGCTCAAAAATGGAAGAGTAACCCCTACCCAAACACCTGTAAACCCTCTGTTTTAAAAACACTAGTTATCGCAAATAATAATAGTTTACATACTGCGCTTGCTTACATAAAATGGCTCCCTAAAACCTTTCACCTGCACGGGATACACTCCCCTTTTATATTCAAACTAGAGAAGGAAGTATTACGGGGAAAGAGTGACCCTAGCATCTCACAACAGTTATACGCCTACAAAAAGTCATTGCTAGATAACCAGCAAACCATCACAGTAACAGATTATGGTGCTGGCTCACGCGTATTTAAGTCTGCCGAAAGAAAGATAAAGGACATCGCCACCTATGCTGGAGCAACTCATAAACGTATTTTATTACTCCAGCGCCTTATTGCCTACTTTCAGCCTCAAGAGGTACTAGAACTAGGTACTTCACTAGGTATTGCGACTGCAGCACTAGCTATAAAAAGTAATGCCCAAGTTACAAGTATAGAAGGCTGCCCTCAGACGGCTCAAATAGCACAGCAAGAGCTGGATAATGCCGGTATAAAAAACGTAAAAATTTGCGTAGGCGACTTTACTACAGAGCTAGATAACCACATTAAGAAGAATTTTGACTTCATATACTTTGATGGTAATCACGCCAAAGACGCTACTATAAACTATGTAAATAAACTTCTAGTTACTGTAAACGATGAGAGTGTATGGGTTTTTGACGACATACACTGGTCGCAAGAAATGACAGAAGCCTGGGAGTATATAAAAGCACTACCACAAGTAACTGCTACGGTAGATGCATTTTATTTTGGAATGGTATTTTTTAGACCCAAACAAGCCAAAGAAGATTTTTACATCAAGTTATAATTGAGGATAATCTATACCATTATAACTGATGTTAAATCAAGCATCTTTACATCTTACTTACATTTTTAAGTAAATTGTGTAACAAATTGTGTGTAACATCTTCTAATAGCAAACTAAACACATCTATGGGTAACCTCATTAAAATAAGAAACATCATACGTGACTTCCCTCTAGGAAACGAAATTGTACACGTACTTAAAGGTATAGATCTAGATATAGACAAGGGCGAGTATGTAGCATTTATGGGACCTTCTGGGTCTGGTAAATCTACATTAATGAATCTCTTAGGGTGTCTTGACACACCTACAGCAGGATCTTATGTTCTTAATGGTCGAGATGTAAGCCAGATGAGTGATGATGAGCTTGCAGATGTACGTAATACAGAGATAGGTTTTGTTTTTCAAACATTTAACCTACTACCTAGAACAACAGCTTTAGATAATGTCGCACTGCCTATGGTATATGCTGGATTATCAAAATCTGCTCGTAATAAAAGAGCCGAAGAGGTTCTTACAGATGTGGGGCTTGCAGACCGTATGGATCATAAACCTAACCAGCTCTCTGGAGGACAGCGCCAGCGTGTAGCCGTAGGTCGTGCACTTGTAAATAAACCATCTATCATACTTGCAGATGAGCCTACGGGTAACTTAGACTCAAAAACAGGGGTTGAGATTATGGCACTCTTTGACGCTATACACGCAGCAGGTAATACAGTGATCCTGGTTACACACGAAGAAGATATTGCAGAGCACGCGCATAGAGTAATACGCCTTAGAGATGGAGTTATAGAGAGCGATGTAAAAAATAAAAAGTAACTAGATCCTACTCAAAAAAACTATTTAAAACGCCACTTGCTGGCGTTTTTTTGTTTTACATACTTACCACTTTTCAAAGAAGAATCATATCCTTTTTTTTATCTTCACGACACAATAACAAACTATGGACTTTTTTAACAACCTCTCTCCTATCACACAGATACTTGTAAGTATCATAGGGGTTGCCGTTTTATTCTTACTAGTTTTTGCAAATACAAAACGTAATACCACAAAGCAACGTGGGAGAAGAACGCGCAACTTTAATGAAGGTTTTCAAAAAAAACGCAAGGAAAGAGAAAAAGAACAACAATAACAGCATACAACTTCATCACAAATGAAAGTATACACAAAAACTGGTGACGCCGGTACTACAGCCTTATTTGGCGGCACGCGAGTCCCAAAACATCATATAAGAATAGACAGCTATGGTACTGTAGATGAGCTCAACTCATTTATAGGGCTCATACGTGATCAAGAGATTGATGTGCGTAGCAAGGAGATTCTTATACATATTCAAAACAAACTCTTTACCGTAGGAGCTGTACTCGCTACAGACCCAGAGAAGATGATTCTCAAAAATGGCAAAGAGCGCCTCAATATCCCAAAAATTAATGAAGAAGATATTGAACTACTAGAAAATGAAATAGATAAGATGGAAACAGAGCTTCCACCTATGACGCATTTTGTACTCCCTGGAGGTCACACCACCGTGTCACATTGTCACGTAGCACGTACTGTATGTAGGCGCGCAGAGCGTTTGGCAACAGCGCTTTACGAGCTAGAGCCGTTTGACAAGCATACACTTAAATACCTTAACCGCCTTTCTGACTACCTATTTGTGCTGGCACGAAAGTTGTCTAAAGACTTACAAGCAGATGAGGTAAAATGGATACCTACCAAGCTAGATTAAGAGTACCGAATACAGAAAACAATTATTGAGAGGTATCTCGCTTTCGCGAAAGCGTAATTATACTCTCTACAAGGTCTGAAAGCCACGTTCTTACATTTATTTTGAAATAATCTTCAATTCACTTGCATTTCTGCTTAGAAAAATTATTTTTGCACAAATTAAAAAACACAAATGCTATGTACTGGACACTTGAACTAGCTTCTTACCTAAGTGACGCGCCTTGGCCTGCTACTAAAGA
>ENA-ORXC01000569-ORXC01000569.1-marine-metagenome-genome-assembly--contig:-NODE-569-length-25347-cov-6.077998_pt1 | contig 25347 bp, 22 predicted proteins | sample MGYA00237865_ERZ511478 | MGnify/ENA metagenome assembly ERZ511478
TGACAGAAATAAGACACAACTGGACCAAAGAGGAAATACTCGCTATTTATAATAAACCGATGATGGAGCTTTTATATGAAGCTGCAACTACGCATCGCGAGCATCACGATCCTAATACCGTACAAGTTTCTACATTGCTTTCTATTAAAACTGGTGGGTGTCCAGAAGATTGCGGGTACTGCCCGCAGGCAGCAAGATACCATACAGATATAGAAGGAAATGATTTAATGTCTGTACAGCAGGTAAAAGCACAGGCATTAAGAGCAAAGTCGTCTGGAAGTTCTCGTGTATGCATGGGAGCGGCATGGCGTAATGTAAAGGACGGACCAGAATTTGACAACGTACTAGAAATGGTGCGCACGATAAACAAGCTTGATATGGAAGTGTGCTGTACACTAGGTATGGTGACAGAGAATCAAGCAGAACGCCTAGCAGAGGCAGGGTTATATGCATATAATCATAACCTTGACACGTCTGAGGATTACTATAAGGATGTGATTTCTACAAGAGCTTTTGAAGATCGTCTGGATACAATCTCAAACGTGCGTAAAACAAATGTTACCGTGTGTTCTGGTGGAATTATAGGAATGGGCGAAGAGGTGGATGATCGTGCAGGAATGCTCGTAGCACTTGCTAAGCTTGATCCACAACCAGAATCAACTCCTATAAATGCGCTGGTAGCAGTACCGGGAACACCTATGGAAGACATTGACCCCATTACAATCTGGGAGATGATACGCATGGTAGCTACTACTAGAATTGTGTTACCGCAAACGCAAGTAAGACTATCTGCCGGAAGGACAGAAATGAGTAGAGAGGGACAAGCCATGTGCTTTTTTGCTGGTGCAAATTCTATTTTTGCAGGAGATAAACTCCTTACTACACCTAACCCAGATGTAAACGAGGATATGAAAATGTTTGACCTACTAGGTCTTACTCCCCAAAAACCATTTGTAAAGAAAGCGCAGCCGTCATCTGTAGAAGCCGTAGACTCAAAGTTTGAGTCATTAGGTGAGAAACCAAAATGGTCAAGACCAGGACACAAAATTGATAGAAACGAAGAAGCAAAACTTGTAGGTAAATCTTTAAAATAAAGAACTCCTCTTTTGTAAACATCGTAGATATATAATATAGTTTTATACATATCATTAACTCCCATTAGGGAGTTAGTGCTTTTAGGTATTTAATTATGGAGGTTCATTAAATTCTATTTGACATGCAGTTACAATCTATTCCTAGAGTACATTCTATAACTAAGAAAGAGTTTATAAGGGATTACGTAAAGCCGCAAAAACCTGTGGTTATTGAGCACCTCATAGATGACTGGGATGCTTATGATAAATGGCGTCTTTCTTACATTAAAGAGGTAGCTGGAGATAAAAAAGTGCCTCTTTATGATGACAGACCTGTAAAGCATGACGAGGGTTTTAACCAAGCTCATGCTACTATGAGTATGAGTGATTACATAGATTTACTCAAAAAAGAGCCTACTAATTATCGCATTTTCTTGTATAACCTAATGAAGGAGGTTCCTACACTTAAAAATGATTTTAAGTTTCCTAAGATAGGTCTGAGATTACTTAAGCAGATACCCATGCTCTTTTTTGGAGGAGAGGGAAGTAAAGTATTTATGCATCATGATATAGACTGGGCAAATATCTTGCACTTTCATTTTGAAGGAAGAAAGCAGTGTGTGTTATTTCCTCCTAGTGAAACACCTAACCTTTATAAAGTACCTTATTCTCTAATTACGAGAGAGGATATCAACTTTGACCATCCAGATTATGAGAAGTTCCCTAAGCTCAAAAAAGCTAAAGGCTTTATATGTAATCTCAATCATGGAGAGACCTTGTATATGCCAGAAGGTTACTGGCACTACATGAAGTACGAAACGCCCGGATTTAGCATGAGTTTAAGAGCGCTTCCGCGAAAATTTTCTAACCTTAAGAAAGCGCTTTATAATGTTTTTTACATGAGACATTATGATAACTTCATGAGACGCCGAAAGGGTCAAGATTGGATAGATGAAAAAAATGAAAGAGCACTATTGTAAGAGATCTATAGAAATTAACAACTTCATATTTTAAATAAAAGTGATGATTGTACAACTAGCAGAGGGAACCATCAAAACTAAATTTGGAACTTATAAAGAGATCCTCTTTTACGACGGTATCAAGGAGTCTCACGCATTAGTAATGGGAGATGTCTCTGGAGCAGAAGATGTGCTTTGTAGAGTACATTCCTCTTGCATATTTGCACATCATTTCAATAGTATAGAGTGCGACTGTCGTGAGCAAATGGAAATATCACAGCAACTCATAGAAAGAGAAGGAAGGGGTATTGTAATCTGGCTGGAGCAAGAGGGAAAAGGAAATGGTCACTATGCACTACTCAATACTTTACCACTCAAAAAGCAAGGTATGGCACAAGCAGATGCTTATGAGGCTGTAGGTTTTCATAAGGATAATCGTGATTTTAGCGCAGCGGCAAAAATTTTAAAACATCTAGGAGTGAGTTCTATCACAATGATCACGGGAAATGAGAAGAAAACCAAAACACTCACAGATCTTTGCATTACTGTAAGTGGCATTCAAGCTACGGAGTTGTAATGTGTGTACTCTTTCGCGAAAGCGTAACAAATCAAAACAATTCCGGAACCACATAATACGCCAGCGCAAACAGTAACCCCACCGAAATTACATTTAAAACCACACCCACACGTGCCATCTGATCTACGCGCACGTGACCACTTGCAAAGACTATCGCGTTAGGCGGTGTTGCCATAGGCAGCATAAATGCACAGCTAGAAGCTAGCGTTACTGGAATTACCATTTGTAAAATGGGCACATCCATCCCGATTGCAATACCTACCACGAGCGGAACCAAAATGGTGACAAGTGCGACATTACTCATCAATTCTGTCATAAAAAGCATTAAAAAAATAAGCACGGCAGTCACCACCCACATACTCCAGTCTTCTTGCTGTGAGATGTAATTTCCTATCATATCTATAAATTCAGATTGCGCCAGTCCAGAAGCAAGTGCGAGACCACCGCCAAAGAGGATTAAAATTCCCCAAGGTAATCGAGAAGTATCTTCCCAATTAAGTGGAAAAGATCCTTTCTTATAATTAATAGGAACTATAAACATAAGTAATGCTGCAACCACAGAGATGGTCGTGTCTGTAAGTGTAATATTTGGTAACAGATTGTTTAAGTACGAGCGTAGCATCCATGAGAGCGCAGTAAGTAAAAAGATTACAAGCACTACTTTCTCTCCTTTAGAAATAGGACCTAGTTTATCTAACTCGTTCTGTATGATATTCCCAGACTTTCCAATGGTGCCTAAGTTATTTTTGTAGAAGACTCTTGTAATCATAAAATAAGTAATGATCATAAGTATGATGGAGAATGGAACTCCCATTTTCATCCATTGAAAAAAGCCTATGTCTATATTATAACTCTCGTTTAAGAATGCGAGCATTACAGAGTTAGGCGGTGTGCCTATCAAGGTTGCCATTCCACCTATGTTTGCGCCAAAAGCGATACCTAGCATAATGCTTAGAGCAAAGTTGCGGTCATTTTTTGTAAAACCATCTTTGTCATCTATGAGAAGTTGGATCACAGAGACCGCAATGGGGAGCATCACGACCGTACTAGCCGTATTTGAGATCCACATGCTCATTAAACCAGTGGCAATCATAAAGCCTAAGATGATCCCGTTTGCTTTGGTGCCTGTAATTTTAAGAATAGAGAGGGCTATGCGTTTGTGTAGGTTCACTTTTTCTAGCGCTAGCGCGATTACAAATCCTCCAAAAAATAGATATACAATAGGATTTGCATAGTTACTAGCTACATCTTTTATATCTCCAATACCAAGTAGCGGAAACAGAGCAAGCGGTATAAGTGCAGTAACAGAGATGGATACAGCTTCTGTAACCCACCAGATAATCATCCATAAAGCGATAGCAATCACCTTGTCTATCGCTGGATTTATGAGTTCTATAGGTGCTGCGAGTAGTAGAATGCACAATAATGGGCCAATGATAAAGCCTACTTTTCGCGAAAGCGTTAATTCTTTCATTGCCTTAAAAATAGGCAAAAAAGAAAACTACTTACCTTTTAAATATAAGGCAAGTTTTATTTTCCAATAGGGCATCTCCTCATTAAAGTATTCATAGAAAGATTTGAGCTTATCTGCGTCTTCTACTTTTAAGATGGCGTCATGTATTTGCTTTACTTCTACAGGCTGTATAAACTGGTAAAAGTCCACTTCCATACCTTCTTCATGCAACTTCATCAAGTGATTGTACACAGAGCCTATAGTGAGTTTACGGGTCTCTGCAATTTCTTCTAGAGAAAGGCCTTGCTGGATCAGGTTTTTAGTCTCTAGATACGTTTTACTACCGCTTTTAGACTTTGGTTTTTGGACATGCTCTTTAATGACTTTTATAAAATCTGCGCCATATTTTTCCATCTTCGCTTGTCCCACACCTTGGATGTCTAAAAACTGCTTTTGAGTCACAGGTTCTTGATCTTCCATATCCTTAAGAGAAGCATCAGAAAATACGATATATGCAGCCACATTTGCATCTCTAGCCAGTTCAGAGCGTAGTTCGCGTAGTTTTTCAAAGAGCGTTCCTTTTGGTTTTTTGGGTTTGCGTTCTTTGGTAACAGGTTCGGTTTTAACTTTGGTGAGTTTAGCCAGTTGTATATTTTTTCCGTCGTATAACACTTCTTTAGCAAGTGGGGTGAGTAGTAATCTTCCGCTTTCGCGAAAGCGTATTTCCAATAACCCTTGATTAATCATTTGCACCATATATTGCTGTAGGTCTCTCCAGGAAACATCTTTTGCAGCTCCGTATGTTTTTATTTCTTGATAGCCTTTGTCATATACTTGAGCATTTTGCGAGCCTCTTAAAACGTCAATTACGGTACCCATCGCTTCTTTTTGTTGCATACGAGCAACGCCCGAAAGTACTTTTTGAGCAAGTACAGTACCATCAAAATATGCCGGCGGACTGTTACAAATGTCACAGTTTCCACAATCCTCAGAGAGAAACTCGCCAAAGTAGTTGATAAGCACTTTACGTCTACAACTCAGGGCTTCTGCATATTGTTGCATACGATCCAGCTTTGCCATTTGGTAGTCGGCATTTTTTGCTCCGTCTATAAATTGTCTTAGCTGTAGGGTGTCTGCATAACTATAAAAAAGTAAGGTGTGGGCAGGTAGGCCATCACGTCCAGCACGACCTATTTCTTGATAATATCCTTCAAGATTTTTAGGCATGTTGTAGTGGATCACCCAGCGCACGTTACTCTTGTCTATTCCCATACCAAAGGCGATGGTTGCACAAATTATAGGTGTGGTGTCATTTATAAAGTCCTCTTGCACTTTTGAGCGTTGCTCTGCATGCATCCCCGCATGGTATGCTGCTGCTTTATAACCATTAGCCTGTAGTTTGGCAGCTAGAGACTCCGTACTTTTTCTAGAAAGGCAGTAAATGATACCACTTTCTGATGGATGGTCGTCTAAGAAATCAAGAATTTGATCATTACGTTTTTGACCAGGTCGCACATCGAGATAGAGATTAGGTCTATCAAAGGAAGAAACGTACTTTTTTGCATTGCCTATGCCTAACTGTTGTGCAATATCATCCTGTGTAGAGCGATCTGCAGTTGCTGTAAGAGCAATAAGAGGCGCTTTTGGGAAACGTCTTTTTAAGTAACCTAGCTGTGTGTATGCAGGTCTGAAATCATGTCCCCATGATGAGATACAATGGGCTTCATCTATGGCAATTAATGAAATGGTTGCGGCGTTGAGCGCACCATCTAGCATTTGTAAACTCTCAGGAGCTACATAGATAAGGTCTATCGCTCCGCTTTGTAAATCTGCTAGTACTTGCTGAGTTTCTTCTAGCGGTTGTGTGCTATTATAGTAAGCAGCTTTTATACCGTTTGCACGGAGTGCATCTACCTGATCCTTCATTAAGGCTATAAGCGGAGAGATTACTAGAGCTACTCCTTCTAGCGCCAGCGCTGGAAGCTGGAAACACATAGATTTACCTCCACCCGTAGGCATAATGACAAGTGCGTCATCTCCACGGCATATAGATTCTATAATCTCCTGCTGGTTAGGGCGGAAATTATCATAGCCAAAATGAGTTTTTAAAAGGGAGTGTAATTCTTGTGTTGCAACCATGTTACAAAGTTATTAATACCAATTAAAAGAGGCGCTCTTATGAGCGCCTCTTTATATAACAATTATGCATTTAATTTTCTTAGATAAGACGCTATAGAGGAATGTTGCCGTGCTTCTTTTTAGGAAGCTCCACCTTTTTATTTTCGAGCATGCTAAACGCTTTTATAAGTTTGCGTCTAGTGTCTTGTGGCATAATCACTTCGTCTATAAAACCACGTTGTGCTGCGCGATAAGGATTTGCAAATTTCTCTGCATACTCACTTTCTTTTTCAAGGAGTTTTTGCTCAGGATTATCTGCTGCGCTTATCTCTTTTCTAAAGATAATCTCACTAGCTCCTTTTGCACCCATTACAGCAATCTCTGCACTAGGCCATGCGTAATTAAGATCTGCACCTATGTGCTTAGAGTTCATCACATCATAAGCGCCACCGTATGCTTTTCTGGTAATTACGGTAACTCTTGGTACGGTTGCCTCACTAAGTGCGTATAATAACTTTGCCCCGTTTGTAATAATTCCATTCCATTCTTGATCTGTACCTGGAAGGAAACCTGGAACATCCACAAGAACGAGCAAAGGAATATTGAAACAGTCACAGAATCTTGTAAAACGAGCTGCTTTTTTTGAACTGTTTACATCTAGTACTCCTGCAAGAAACATAGGCTGATTTGCAACGATACCCACACTACGACCTCCTAAACGAGCAAAACCTACAATGATGTTCTCAGCATATTCTTTATGGATTTCATAAAAGGAATCTTCATCTATGATACCTGTAATTACCTCATGCATATCATAGGGTTTGTTTGCGCTATCTGGGATAATAGTTGCAAGCTGGTCACGCACTTCATCCTTGAGTATAAACGGTAAATTCTTAGGTGTCTCCGTATTATTCTGCGGTAAGTAGCTCAATAAAGATTTAAGATCTTCTAGACATTGTGCGTCATTAGAAGAGGTGATATGTGCTACACCAGATTTTGAACTGTGCGTACTTGCGCCACCTAATTCTTCTGAGGTTACTTCTTCATTTGTCACCGTTTTTACAACATTAGGACCCGTCACAAACATGTAACTGGTGTTCTTTACCATCATTGTAAAGTCTGTCATTGCTGGAGAGTACACGGCACCACCCGCACAAGGCCCCATAATAGCTGAGATTTGCGGGATCACACCAGATGCTTGCACATTGCGGTAAAAGATATCTGCATAACCTCCTAGTGAGCGTACACCTTCTTGTATACGTGCACCACCAGAATCATTAAGCCCTATTAGCGGAGCTCTAGTTTTCATAGCGAGATCCATTATTTTACAGATTTTTTCGGCATGTGTCTCAGAGAGTGCTCCTCCAAAAACGGTAAAATCTTGTGCAAATAAATAAATCAAACGTCCATTTACAGTACCATAACCAGTCACAACACCATCTCCATAATAGATCTCTTTTTCCATACCAAAATCTGTGGTACGGTGAGTAACAAGAATACCTATTTCTTCAAAAGAGCCATCGTCTAGTAAGTAGTGTATGCGTTCCCTAGCAGTAAGTTTCTTTTTCTCGTGCTGCTTGTCTATACGTTTCTGACCGCCACCTAAGTGTGCAAGTTCAATTTTTTTGTTAAGCGTTTTTATATTAGCATCCATAGGTTATACAGTTGGTAGGCGTAAGATATGTTGTTCTTTAATATGTTGTTTGAGAGCGATAAGAGCAGCAATACGTGCTTCTTCCTTAAACCCTTCTTTTAAAGCTTCTGGAGAATAGTAATTTTTTACAAAATGCGTATCAAAATTTCCAGAACGGAAAGCATCATGCTCACAAACAAATTTTCCAAAAGGAAGTGTAGTTTGTACACCTTCTATTTTGTAATCATCTATGGCTTTAGAGAGTAGCTCTATTGCTTCTTCACGCGTAGGTGCATAAACAATAAGTTTTGAGAGCATAGGATCATAATAGATAGGAATATCCATGCCTTGTTCAAATCCATTATCTACTCGTATACCTGGTCCTTCTGGGAGTATGTAAGTAGATAGATTTCCTACGCTGGGTAAGAAGTCATTAAGAGGATCCTCTGCATACACACGTAATTCTAATGCGTGTCCTTTAATGCTGAGGTCTTCTTGAGCGATAGATAATTGCTCACCACGAGCAACGCGTATCTGTAATTCTACAAGATCTGTTCCTGAGATAAGTTCGGTTACTGGGTGTTCTACTTGTAAACGAGTATTCATTTCTAAGAAATAGAAATTGAGCTGATCATCCAGTAAGAACTCGACAGTACCTGCACCTCGATAATTACAGGCTTTTGCCACTTTTATAGCTGCTTGTCCCATTTCTTCGCGCAGTTGCGGAGTAAGGACTACAGATGGAGCTTCCTCCACCACTTTCTGGTGACGACGCTGGATGCTACATTCACGTTCAAACAAGTGAATCACATTACCATGATTATCTGCCATTACTTGAATCTCAATGTGTCTAGGTGAGGCAACATATTTTTCTATAAAAACAGAACCATCGCCAAATGCTGCAGTGGCCTCGCTAATAGCCGTACTCATTTGTGATGCTAGTTCGCTGTCTTTTTCCACCACGCGCATTCCCTTTCCGCCACCTCCGGCAGAGGCTTTTATGAGAATAGGGTATCCTATTTTGGCAGCGATTGCTTTTGCTTTTTCTACATCTGTGATGGCTTCATCAATACCTGGCACCATCGGGATGTCATAAGCTTTTACAGCTTCTTTGGCTGCGAGCTTACTTCCCATGATTTCTATGGCGTGTGCCTCTGGGCCTATGAAGATCATTTGTGCTTGGGTTACCGCTTTCGCGAAAGCGGAATTCTCACTTAAAAACCCGTAGCCAGGGTGGATTGCATCTACCTTAAGTTTTTGAGCAACTTCAATAATTTTACCACCACGTAAATAAGACTCCGATGAAGGCGCATTACCCACGCAAACGGCCTCGTCTGCATAGCGCACGTGTGGTGCATTACGGTCTACAGTAGCGTAAATAGCTACTGTTTTAATACCCATTTTCTTAGCCGTGCGAATCACTCTGATGGCTATCTCACCACGGTTTGCGATTAATATTTTCTTTATGGTTTTCATCTATTTTTCTTCTTCAAATTCTACAAGTAATTGCCCTTTATCTACCGCGTCATCTTTTACAACATGCACGGCTTTGATCACTCCATCTGTAGGAGAAATAAAACTGTTTTCCATTTTCATGGCGCTTAGAATAACCAGCGTGTCACCTTCTTTTACCTCTTGGCCTGCAGTAACCTGTACATCAATAATGAGACCTGGCATAGGAGAAATAAGATTATTAAGCTGCTTTGAAGCTCCTACTGTGAAGCCCATCTCTTTAATAAGAATGTCAATCTCGTCTTTAATTACAACTTCATAGTTGTTGCTGTTTACCTGAATGTTATAGGTTTTTTTAGCAAAATCTGAGGAGACCACAGTTGCTTTAAAAGAAGAATTATCCTCTAGAATATGGTAAGAATTCTGAGAGGTGTGTACCGCATCGAGCTGGGATAATTGATCACAAGAAATATCAAAATCGTGCTCAGCATTAACGGTGGTTTTATAAGTGTTACTCATCGCTTGTATTTTAAGATATAAATATACGCAATTACGATATTGTTATCTTAGAGCATATTAAATAAGAAAAGGCGCCTACACGGGCGCCTTTTTTATTAAAAATGTAATATTAATTGTTTTTACCGAGCATCAACAACTCGTTGCAAACAATCTCTGTCATATATCTTTTTACGCCATCTTTATCTTCCCAAGAGCGATTAGTAAGTTTACCTTCTATCGCAATTTCTTGACCTTTCTGTATGTAGCTTTCTACGACTTTTACAAGGCCGCCTCGTACTACGATATTATGCCAGTAAGCACGTTCTACTTTCTGACCATTCTTGTCTTTATAAGAATCGTCTGTTGCCATGGAGAATTTGGCAATTTTATTTCCATCAGGAAATGTTGTGATTTCTGGTTCTTGACCTAATCTTCCAATTAACTGTACTTTGTTGCGTAATGCGTTCATAATAATGTGTTTTTCTTGAGTAGGTTAAGCCTACCAAATTGAGTTAAATTTCTTTCTCGAGCCGTTCTCGATAAAATCGTTTATTCTTAATAAGTAAATTATAATAACCACTTGTAAATAAGAACACTGCAAATATGCGACAGCTCACAATCTCTAGCCGACATTTAAACGTTTACTTACGTTTATAGTCGTTTGTAAGTACTTGTAAACGTTTAAAAACGGTTAAATATATTGATATTCAATTATTTATAAAAAATTACATTATTTCTATTAATTTATTCCATGTAGATTTTTTTGAATAGAATGACCAATTTCAACCAGTATATGGTTTTAAATTATACAGTATAAATTGGTATTTGTGAAAAAAGGAGGTGGTATATGGCTCGTTTTAAAGTATTGATTCAAAGCCTTGACATTGTTGAACAATAAGGGAATTAACATTAAAAGAGCAATTTTTGCGAAAGCGAAAAAATTTTAATTGTACACTATGTAACAGTAAGATGGCTTACTATTTTCTTCTTAGGCTTCTTTAAGGAAATACTTAATAGAAAGATTATAAGAAGACCGTTTTTATGCTATCCCTATAGATAGCACTTCTCAACATACTAGCTATATTGAGAAAAAGGAACACTTGAGAGTGGGCAAGCTTATCCAGAAATCATTATAAATATGCTATTGATGCTTAACCAATACGGCAATAGCTTTTTCATGAAGGTGAGCTACCAATGGGTTTTTGTAGTATTATTTCAAAACGGATGACAGTAACTTTCATAATATTAGCTATAGGTTAAAAGCATGTCTAATAGATTTTCTGTTTTATAGGGTTTTAGTATGCTGTTATTAATACCATGGTCGGCTAGTTCATTTTTATTCTGATAATTTGTTGCTGTAAGGGCGATAATGGGTGTAATGCTATCAAATTGTCTTATGATGATACTTGCGTCTATACCATTCATAACAGGCATGTTAATATCCATAAGTATAAAATCATAAGAGTTATTTTTTACGGCATTTACAGCTTGTTGTCCATTGCTTGCACTTTCGTTTTTTATGCCATATTGTTCAAGAACTTTTTTTGTTACCAGTTGGTTAATTTTATTATCATCTACTATGAGCACCTTTTTATCTTTGAGTTGTGCATATCCGGTAATATTAAGTTGCGTTTCTAGATTGATATCTGATCCCGTTTCAACATCTAGGGTAAAAGAGAACGTGGAACCTTCATTAAGGCTACTTACTAATAATAATTTACTATCCAGAATGTGTAGCGTTTTTTGTACAATAGGTAATCCTAGGCCGCTCCCTTGATGGGTAGAGATAGCTCCTACTTGTCCAAATTCGTTAAAAACGATTGTTTGTTTATCTTTGGCTATGCCTTGCCCAGTATCAATAATATTAAATAAAATAGTGTTGACATCCTTATTTTGTCCTTTTAATACTATCTCTATGGTAATAGTCCCATCCTCTGTAAATTTACTAGCATTACTCATTAAGTTCATGAGTACTTGAGAAATTTTAGTTTTATCACCTAGTAACGTATTTGGGATATTCGGGTCAATGATTGTTTTAATAGTATTATTATTTTTTTTATTTATAAACTCTAGGGTTTGAATAATGTGTGGTATTAGTTGTTGTAATTTAAAGTTAGTTTTCTGTATACGAGCTCCTTCCTTAGAGTCGATTTTATTGAGGTTAAGGATGTCATTTACGAGAGCCAATAAGTAATCTGCCGAAAATTTTAAGGACTTTAAATCTTCTTCATGACTTTTAAGATTGGGATCTTCAAGAAATACAGAAGACAGTCCTATAATCCCATACAGCGGTGTTCTTAACTCGTGACTTATAGTAGAAAGAAATTTTGTGTTAGATCTAGCTAGTTTTTGAGATTTTTTCTTAGCTAGTAAATATTGTTTATTTTTTGACTTTAAATTATCGAGTAATTTTTTTCTTTTTTTTCTTAAGTATAATAAGGATGCAATAAATAGAAGCATTATTGCGGCCAGAATGAGAGAAGTTTGAAATAGTATTCTACTTTTTGCTGCTTTTTGAAGCGTGAGTTCATTTTCTAACTTTGAAGCTCTTAGTTCTTGTTTAAATTTATCAAGATTAAACCGTGAGTTGGCATTTTTTTGTTGTTTGATTTTGTCTTCTTCATATCGCTTTTCAACAAGCATATCATACGTTTTGCGTATGTCATTTACCTTTTTATATGCTCCTAAGCTTTCATAAGCCTTCATTAAATTTTTATAATTATTAATTTTATAATTGTCATCTTGTTCATCTCCAGCTATTTTAATAGATTTTTGAATTGCCTCTATAGCTTCTTTAGGCTTGTTTTGTAATAAATATATACCACTTTGAACATGATAAACCGTTCCTTCAAAGTTCTTTTTCCTTCCATTAAAATCGTGTTGCTTTATTAATTCTTTTGCATGGTTGAGGTAGCGCTGTGCTTCTGTGGCATTCTTTTTTATTACATAGAGCTCTGCAAGATTATTATTTGAGATAAAGTCAAACATGACTTTATCTTCAATCTCAAAGTTTATTGCAAGTGCTTCTTTAAAATAGGCAATTGCTCTATCTGGATTGTTCTCAAAGAAGGTATTACCTAGATTATTAAGGCTGCGTATAACGCTATAGGTATCGTTAGCTTGCCTAGCTTCTTTAAGACTGGCTTCAAAGATTTCTTCTGCTCCTTCAATATTATCTACTTGGATAAAAGCGTTTCCAAGAATACTTTTTAAGCGTTTTTCAAGCTCTTCCTCTTCCAGTCTTTGAGCATTATTTATAAAATGAGGTACGATCTCAATAATCTTCTCGTAGCTAGATTCATTAAACAATTCAATTATATTAGGAATAAAAGCATCTATCTCTGTTTTTGTAAATTGCTTTTCCTTAATTAATAGAATTTCTTCTTTAGTGATGGTCTCTTGACCATAGGATTGAAAGGAATGAATACTACTTAAAAAAAGTAATAGCAGAACAATAAGTCTCTCCATAATTTTTGATTTGGCAGCAGTAAAATAATCAATTGAGTAAAAAGGCATTATAATATTTAAAAATATATTTAATTAGCTGTAAATCTACATTTTAACCTAAAAATAATTCTTTTCATCGATAAAGATAAGATTTGGTGATATTTTTTATTCAAAGTAATTCATGGTAGGTAAAATTTCAATCAACGCTATGTTACTGTATGGGAGTAGTTTTTTGTTTTTTTTCGCATTTTTTTCATGAATTTGTTATTTTAGAAAGAAAAAGTAGACATTAGTAACACGGTAAGATGTAGGATAGCATATATACGCTTTCGCGAAAGCGTATAATGACCTATTAATAGATACATCTTTCTTATTTTTTGTCAAATAAAATAGTACACTCCATGAGTAACTACCACATCAAGGGATTAGAAGAATATTTTCAAGTATATCGTAAGTCTGTAGATAATCCAGAGCAGTTCTGGGAAGAAATAGCAGAGGAGAATTTTGTCTGGCGTAAACGGTGGAATACGGTCTTAGATTGGAATTTTGAAAAACCAGAAATAAAATGGTTTGAAGGAGCCCAGCTTAATATTACAGAGAATTGTCTAGATAGACATCTCTATACTCGTGGTGATAAAACGGCATTACTTTTTGAGCCAAACGATCCTAGTGAGCCGGCAGAGCACATTACCTATAAGCAATTACACGAGCGTGTATGCAGGTTTGCAAACGTACTTTTATCTAAAGGTGTGCAGCGTGGTGACCGCGTTTGTATTTATGTGCCTATGATTCCAGAACTAGCAATATCTATGCTGGCTTGTGCTCGTATAGGCGCCATACATTCTGTAGTATTTGCGGGTTTTTCAAGTACTGCTTTAAGCACACGTATTAATGATGCAAGTTGTAAAATAGTCATCACAAGTGATGGCTCTTATCGCGGTAATAAAACAATAGATCTTAAAGGTATTGTAGATGAAGCGCTAGAAAGTAGTCCATCTGTGGAGCATGTACTCGTTGTAAAGCGCACTGGAGGGACAGTAACAATGAAGGCAGAAAGAGATGAATGGGTAGCGCCATTACTGGAAGAAGCTTCTTCATACTGTCCAGCAGAAACCATGGAGGCAGAAGATCCTTTATTTATACTTTACACTTCTGGATCTACAGGAAAACCTAAAGGAATGTTGCACACTACTGCTGGATATATGGTGTATAGTGCATATACGTTTAAAAATGTATTTCAATATAGAGAAGATGATGTGTACTGGTGTAGTGCAGATTTGGGCTGGATTACTGGTCATAGTTATATTCTGTACGGACCACTAGCAAATGGAGCTACTTCAGTACTGTATGAAGGTGTACCTAGCTTTCCAGACTGGGGACGATTTTGGGAAATTATAGAGAAACATCACGTTAACCAATTTTATACGGCACCTACAGCCATAAGAGCCCTTGCTAAGGAAAACCTAAACAACGTAGAAAAGTATGATTTATCATCGCTTAAAGTATTAGGAACCGTAGGAGAGCCCATCAATGAAGAAGCGTGGCACTGGTACAATGATAATGTAGGAAAGAAAAACTGTCCTATAGCAGATACTTGGTTTCAAACAGAGACGGGTGGTATTATGATTAGTCCTATTCCATTTGCAACACCTACTATACCCACATTTGCAACCTTGCCGTTGCCAGGGATACAACCAAGCTTAATGGATGAACAAGGCAAAGAAATAAAGGGAAATCAAGTAGAAGGAAAATTGTGCATTAAATTTCCATGGCCCAGTATTGCTAGGACGATATGGGGTGACCATAAACGATATAAAGAAACCTACTTTTCTGCTTACGACCATAAATATTTTACGGGCGATGGCGCTTTAAGAGACGCAACGGGTTATTATAGAATTACCGGTCGTGTAGATGATGTGATTATTGTATCTGGTCATAACCTCGGGACAGCCCCCATAGAAGATGCCATTAATGAGCACCCAGCAGTTGCAGAGAGTGCCATTGTAGGATTTCCTCATGCCATAAAGGGTAATGCTTTATATGGTTATGTAACTTTGAAAGAGACAGGAGAAGGGCGCGATCACGATAATTTACGCAAGGAAATTAACCAGATTATTACAGAAAAAATAGGTCCTATTGCAAAGCTGGATAAAATCCAATTTACAGATGAGTTACCTAAAACACGTTCTGGAAAAATAATGCGTCGCATATTACGTAAGATTGCCTGTGGAGATGGAGATAATCTAGGCGATATAAGTACGCTACTTAATCCCGAGGTGGTGAAGAACGTAAAAGACAACGTACAATTATAAAATAACAAACCCCGAAGATTATTTCTTCGGGGTTTGTTATATATAGTGAGTGATTAACTCTTTAGATTATCTCGTGGCTGGGTAAACTCCTTTTTATCTTTTACCTGATTATTAATCTCTTTGCCGTGGGTTGCCTCTAGATTAATCGCTTGTTCTTTCTTACTAGTTTTCTCTGGATTAGGTGTTGTATTACTCATAATTATAATTTTAATGTTCACTTAAAGATAATTTGAAACTAGTCTTTTACAGAAGCAATTAATAAACCTTAACCATCCATTGTTAAAAAATGTGAACAGTCGTGCTTGAAGATTAGAGCTGTAGGTGTGAGTAGTTTTGAGAGAGTTTACTGGTTCAAAAATGTGCTAATTTGGATATTAAGGAACACACATCAAAAACGACTAAGGTTATAAATCTCTTAAAGCCATAAGTGGTACAGAGGTATTTTATTATATTTCAATAAATCTAAAATAAATACAACGATGAAATCATCCTTTTTTGATATAATCCAATCTGAACCGCCCGTCTTAGTAGACTTTTATGCAACATGGTGCGGGCCTTGTAAAACACTGGGACCTATTCTAGAACAAGTAAAAGACGAACTAGGTGACCAAGTGAAAATTGTAAAAATAGACGTAGATAAAAATCAGCCGCTTGCTGCACAGTATAACGTGCGCGGAGTACCTACTATGATTCTTTATAAAGCAGGTAAGCAGGTGTGGAGACAATCTGGAGTGCTGGAGAAAAGTGCTATTGTTGAGGTGGTAAAAACAGCATAGATGATCATATTAATTTCTCCAGAGAAAACCAGTAAACAGGAGATTGCCACGTTGCACCGCCTTTTTGAAGCAGGCTTAACATATTTTCATTTTAGAAAACCTAAGGCATCCTTGCAAGAACATATAGCTTATATCCAGCAAGTAGAGGAGCAATATCATAAGTATATAGTGACTCATAATTTTCATAAAGAGCTTTGCACTGAGTTTAATATCATGGGTGTGCATCTTGAAGAGGCGATGTGGAGAGCTCAAGGAGAGGCACTAGAAAAGTATGTGCACTCTTTTACCGCTAGCGGTAACATGGTATCTTCCTCGTATCACGAGCCAGAAGATCTCGCTTCCCAAACAGTACCTTTTAAGTATACACTATTGAGTCCAGTATTTTCGGCAATATCTAAGAGTGATATGAAGGGGAGAGGTTTTGATGTGCGCCACATAAATAAAATTATAGTAGGCATGGGAGGAATAAATGCAACCACTACTCCAGATGCACTAAAACTTGGTTTCAAGGGTGTAGGAGCTCTAGGTGGTGTGTGGAATGCAGATGATCCTATAGCAGCATTTATTGAGATGAAAACCGCTTTCGCGAAAGCGAATACCTAACCTTTACTATATTTGCACTATGGCAAAAAGAGGAACTCCTAAGAACACGAAAAATAAAGCAAAGCATTCTAAGCTTATGGATCGTAAGAAAAAGAAAGAGCGCGAGAAAAAAGACGCTAGTGAAGCGCGATTACTCGAAGCAAAAGAAAAGATGAAAGCGCTCAAAGAGAAAGAAGAAGCATAACAAAAGCGCCTATTAGGGCGCTTTTTTGATATTAGAGCGTAACATATTGATGGTAAAGACGTCATTTTAATAGTTTAGGCAACCATTTTACTTTTATACTCGTCTTTATAAAAAACAACATCCTTATGACTACGCTTATCAAATATATTCTCTGGCTTCTTGCTGTATTATGTGCTTCTTCTGTAAGTGCACAATCATATACAGCAAAGGTGCAAGATGCAACTACAAAAACTCCTATTCCTTTTGTAACCATCCAGTATGGAGAACATAGCGGCACAATCACAAATGAAGATGGTGTTTTTACACTACGAGAAGAGGAGATTCTTAAAATAAAAGACTCTGTGCGTATCACGTCTATGGGTTATGAAGAAAAAAGTATCTGGATACCTTCTCATCGCGATACCATTATTTATTTGGCTTCAAAAGCATTTGAGCTCAAAGGTGTTTTCTTAAGTAGCAATCCACTATCTATGGAGCAAATTATAGATAGTGTAAATGCAAATCTGACTAAAAATTATGAGCCGAGTTCGCTTTCGCAAAAGCGTGTGTTTTTCCGTAAATCTAGTCTTAGTGATATGAATAAGATAGATTTTGACTTTAAAAAATCAACGATTGAAGAATTTAATGAAAAGTTTTTAGACAGTGTGGTTAGCCTAGTTCCTCGTAACTCTGAATATTACCAAGAAATGGCGGGTGATATTTATGGTAACTACAGTGACAATAAACTTGTGATAGATAAGGGAGCGAGCTTATATGATAAGTCTAAGGATATCTCCATGGATGGTATAAGTGAGACTATAGAGCGTGTATTTAAAGAAAAGGTAAAGCCAGATTCTTACTTTAAAATAAAGTCGGGCCTTTTTAGTACAAAGGTGCAAGTAGACTCCATTCTCCAATCAAATGAAGATGCAGAGAAAGTAGCCGAAAAAGTAACAGAAGATGAGAATGAGTGGACGTTTACAAAGCAAATGAAGAATCAAGTGGCTGCCATTTATAAGGAGTTATTGTTCAATGAAGACTCAAAATTAGACATGCTCAGGAAGTCAAATAGATATGACTTTACTCAAGAAGATTATACCTACATAAATAATGAACCTGTGTATATTATACACTTTGAGCCTAAGTGGAAAAAGGATTTTAAAGGCACGCTCTACATAAATACAGAAGACTTTGCCGTTGTAAGGGCAGATTTTGAGAATGTAAGACCCCTTTTTAAAGTGGGCTTATTAGGAATAAGATATGGTGAGGATGTTTATAACGGGACCATGTTGTTTCAAAAAGGAGATGCGGGAGTGTATAGTCCTAAATACATTAATCTTAATAGAGGCAGCTACTTTGGCGTAGATAGGCCTTTAAAAATCATAGAAAAAAACAAGCACGTAAAAGGACGCCGCAAGCAAAACGAGCTATCTTTTGAGATAGACGTAGCCGGGACACAGCTTGATAAATTTGAACTAGTGGTTTTTAACACCGTAGCAATAGCTAGTGATGTATATAAAAGCACCGTAGAAAATAAAGATATAGAGGCGACATACTTACCTAAGTATGATCCAGATTTCTGGAAAGGATATACCATCATGGAGCCTAATGCAGCTATACAAGCCTTTGAAGTAGTAGAATAACACATCAATTTGATAGTAAAAAAAGCGCTATGTCTCACAGAGACATAGCGCTTTTTTTATACGCTGTAATGAGATAGTGTTTTTAGTATCTTTACAAGATGGAATTAGTATTCATAGGGCTGGCTGTAGGAGCTATTCTTTCTTATTTTGTGTTTAACTGGATCTCTGGAAAATCTAAAACTCCAGATGCTCAGGCACAATCTGTGGTGCTTATGGAACGCATAAGAACTGTATGTAAATTTATTACTGTAGAAGGAGATTTTGCAGAGATATATCATTACGAAAGTTTAAAAAATAAATGGATGAATCTACTTCTAGGTTCCAAAAAAGCCATTGTACTTATAGATGCAAAAGCGCATATAGGCTTTGATCTTACTAAGATTAAAATGGAGGCAGATGATAAGAATAGAACTATCAAACTTTTTAACTTTCCAGAGCCAGAACTACTCTCTGTAGAGACAGATTTTAAATATTACGACAAGAAAGAAGGGTGGGCAAACCCTTTTACAAGTACAGATCTTACAGAGATCAATAGAGAGGCAAAGCAGCACATACGCGATAAAATCCCACAGAGCGGACTCTTTGAAGAGGCAAAAACACAGGCGCTAGAAACCGTGCAGTTAATGCAAAAACTAGTAGAAACTATAGGGTGGAAACTAGACTACTCATCGCTAGAAATACCTGCGAGTAAAGAGCCTAAGAAACTCGATTCCAAGTGATTTATCTCATTACGGGAAATACAGGAGCAGGAAAAACCACCTATTCATTAGGCTTAAAAAAAAGTGTCAATGGGATATTATTTTCTATAGACTATTGGAATAAAACATTATTTCTTGATGATAAACAAGAGACAGACGGAGTTGACTGGTTTTTAGAACGTATCGGACGTAGCGACCAGATGATACAATCACTAGTGTTACAACTTGATGAGGCAGGAACTCCTGCAATTTTAGATGTAGGATTTGCAAAGCGTGATAGAAGAAAACGTTTTTACGCTTTCGCGAAAGCGCATCAAATACCTTACGAACTGCACTTTCTAGATATTGATAAGGAAGTACGAAAAGAAAGAATATTACAACGCAATCAAGAGCAAGGAGAAACCTATGAGTTTGACGTTTCTGAAGATGATTTTGAATTCATGGAAACTTGGTTTGAATCGCCCTTAGAAGAAGAACTCTTGAACGCAACAATAATTACAAAGTGAATATAGAAGCCTTTAGAGCATATTGCCTTAACAAGAAAGGAGTGACAGAGGAGTTTCCCTTTGATGCAGATACTTTAGTTTTTAAAGTGATGGGAAAAATGTTTGCCCTTTGTTCCTTAAAACGACTCCCGCTTTCGGCAAATTTAAAATGTGATCCAGAACGCGCTATTCTCTTAAGAGAAGAACATGACGGAGCAATCATACCAGGATGGCACATGAGTAAAACCCACTGGAATACCTGTATGTTAGAACAATTATCACCCCAATTGCTAGGTGAACTCATAGATCATTCTTACAAGCTGGTAATTTCAAAAATGACTAAAAAATTACAAGCCGAACTTGCGGCCCTTTAATATGACAGAACCTACAGCTTTTTACGAAGGACAAATCACAATGTTCCAGAAGGAACTATCTGAGATTAAAAGAAAACTCAATATCTCTAGTACAATAAGACTCCTAGTTTTCCTGGCTACAGGAGCGAGTGTGTACTTCACTCTAGGTAATACGCAATTACTCATGGGGTGTATAATCGCAGGTATTATCGCTTTTTTATTACTTATCACTCGTCACAGCCAGTTGCAGCACAAGCGTGATCTCACAAAGGCACTTTTAGAGCGCAATGAGATAGAATTACAAGTGCTTAATCGGGATTTTCATGAACTTCCAGACGGTAGTGAGTTTCACAATCCAGAGCATGTCTATAGTCAAGATATAGATCTTTTTGGACGTGGCTCTTTCTATCAATATTTTAATAGAACAGCGCTAGATAGTGGTTCTTCAAAACTTGCTTCTATGCTTCTTTCAAATGATATTGAAGGAATATCGCAGAAGCAAGAAGCCGTAAAAGAGTTAAGTAAATTGCCAGAATGGAGGCAGTTATTTAGCGCCATTGCATCATTAGTAACTACAGACATAGCTGCAGATAGTGTGTTGAAGTGGTTAAAAGATCATAGCTCTTTTGTGCCTAAGCACATGAAGCTTATCTCACGTGTATTTTCTGCAATCTCATTACTTACGATGGGTGCTTATTTTATAGGTTTTATTGCTGGATGGTGGGTGTTTGTAGTGTTTGGGATAGGTTTGTTAATAACCAGTAGGTTCTTTGGAAGGATTAATTTGCTCTCTGTTCATACTGGAAAAATTCAAACCACATTTGCACAATATGCTAGTTTACTTTCTAAAATAGAAGAGCAAGAATTTACAAGTGACTTACTAGTTTTTAATCGTAAGAAAGTAATCACTCCAGAGCAATCGAGCTCATCAATTTTAAAAGCGTTCTCAAAACATCTGGATGCTCTTGACCAGCGCAATAATTTTATTGTAGGTCTTATTTCTAACGGTTTTTTTCTTAGAGACTTAAATATTGTACATAATATAGAAAGCTGGATTGCAACACATCGAGATGCGGTTGAAGATTGGTTTGAAGTAATTGCTTTCTTTGATGCTTATAACAGTCTGGGTAACTATACTTTTAATCATCAAGAGCATGTTTTTCCAGAGATTACAGCAACGGGGACTACGCTAGTGACCACTGGTGCAGCACACCCTCTTCTGGATCCTAAAACCGCTGTGCGAAATGATATCACCATAAAAAACGATGAGTTCTTTATCATCACAGGAGCAAATATGGCAGGTAAAAGTACCTTCTTAAGAACGGTAGCCTTGCAGATTGTGATGGGCAATGTGGGACTACCCATATTTGCAACGAGTGCTTCATATACTCCCATAAAATTAATCACGAGTATGCGCACCACAGATAGTCTTACAGATGATGAGAGTTACTTTTTTAGCGAGCTCAAACGTCTTAAGTTTATTGTAGATGAGATAACCACAGATCGCTATTTTATTATCTTGGACGAAATCTTAAAAGGAACTAATAGTACAGATAAAGCAAAGGGCTCCCGTAAATTTATAGATAAGCTCGTAGGTGCTGGAGCTACTGGAATTATTGCCACGCATGATCTAAGTTTATGTGAGGCGGCAAATGATCTTAAAGAAGTCAAGAATTACTACTTTGATGCACAAATAATAAATGACGAACTCTTTTTTGACTACACCTTTAAAGAAGGTATTTGTCAAAACATGAACGCTAGCTTCCTATTAAAGAAAATGGGGATTGTATCATAGCGTTAACTATGTAATAAGGACGTATGGATAGTTTAACTCAGATAGTATTAGGAGCTGCAGTAGGTGAAGCAGTACTAGGTAAAAAAATAGGAAATAGAGCAATGCTCTGGGGGGCAGTTGCTGGTACCATTCCTGATCTTGATGTGGTATGGAGATATCTCACAGATACAATCACAGCTACAGAGTTACACCGCGGTTTTAGTCACAGTGTGGTGTTTTCTATTCTTGTTGCACCTTTATTTGGGTGGCTCGTTCATCAACTTAAAAAGCGATCAGATGTGGGATGGAAGGGATGGACAAAGCTATTTTTCTGGGGTTTATTTACACACCCACTGCTAGATGCATTTACAACTTGGGGAACGCAACTATTTTGGCCATTCAATTGGCGAGTTGCCTTTAATAGCATCTTTGTTATTGATCCATTATACACCTTTCCTTTTTCAATATGTGTCCTTATAGCAGCTACTAAAACACGTGGTTCGCTTTCGCGAAAGCGTATCAACAACCTTGGTATTTACATGAGTACCGTATATTTACTACTTACAGTTGTGGTAAAATATGTAGTGCACCAAAAGGTGGTAGATAATCTTGAACAGCAAGACATAGCTTATACTCAAATATCCACTCGTCCAGCACCTATGAACATTATATTGTGGAATATTAATGTAGATGCAGGCAGCGATTACCTCATAGGTGATTACTCCTTGTTTGATACAAAGCCTATTAGTTTTAAAGCTTATGATAAGAAGCGATTAGAAGGCAGAGAGCTTATAAATACACCAGAAGTACAGCGGCTCATCGCTATTTCTGAAGGTTGGTATATTTTAGAAAAAAATCAAAACTCATGGTTTTATAATGACCTTCGCTTTGGGCTTATAGCTATAGATCCAGAGAATCCTCAATTTGTATTTAGGTATAAACTAGTAGAAAATAGAGAGACTATTACAGTTACAGAAGACCGCCCAGACACTTCAAATATGGATGCCGTACTAGGTAATTTATGGAACAGAATACAAGGAAATTAATCGTCAAAACGCCCTGGGAATTGCTCTTGTAAAATTTTAAAAAGATTTTCCTGAGTAAGCGGCTTGTTATCAAAATGCTGCAATAGTTGGTATTTTTCTGCCTTCTTTTTATCTACTGGTGAGGTTGAGGTAGTGAGCATTGCGATAACCACTCCTGCTTTTTGTATGTCTTCTAAATCTTCATAGTGTTCTAAAAATTCAAAGCCATCCATGCCCGGCATATTGATGTCTAAAAAAATAAGATCAGGACGTGGATAATCTTCATCAATAAGAGTTTTAAGATAGGTAAGTCCTTCTTCACCAGAATACTTGATGGTAACTCTAGCGGTAACCTTAGCCTTTTTGATTACTCGAGAATGTATGAAGTTATCAGACTCAGAATCATCTATAAGTAATATCTCTCTTAATGGCTGCATGGTATTATTTTTTTAAAGTAAATGTAAACGTGCTGCCTTCACCTACGGTAGAGGCAGCACTTATTTTTCCCTTATGTAATTCTACAATTTTTTGACAGAAGGCGAGGCCTATGCCTGTTCCTTCATATTCTTTTGCACTGTGTAAACGCGTAAACATATTAAACACTTTGTCTAAATGCTCTTTCTTAATCCCTAATCCATTGTCAGAAATTTGAAATGTATAATATAATTTTGAGTCACTCACGCTAATATGAATTTTAGGAGCGCGCTCTGGTGGCGTAAACTTAATAGCATTTGAAATTAGATTTACAAATAACTGTCTTAGTTCTACTGGATATCCGTATACGGTAGGAAGTGTATCATTTGTGATCGTGGCCCCACGCTCTTCTATACGGTTGTTTAAGTCTATGTTTATCTCTTTAATGAGCTGGGTAAGGTCAATTTTAGAACGTGTTCCAGAACGGCCTAATCTACTATAGTTGAGTAAGCCAGTGATGAGGCTCTTCATGCGTGCAGTAGCTCCTTTTATAAATTCAAAATAGGTTGCAGCCTCGCCATCTAGCTGCTCTCCATAATCTTCTTCAAAAAGTGCGATAAAGTTATCTACCGTGCGCAGAGGTTCTTGTAAATCGTGTGAAGCTATATATGCAAACTGGTTGAGTTGCTTATTTTTATTTTCCATCTGGTGAATGAGGTCTTCATTCATTGCCATTTGCGCTTCTTTAAGTTCAATCTCGTCATCTCTAGAACGCACCAGTTCTGTGAGTGTGTCATTGTTCTCTGCAAGTTTAGTAAAAAGCGGGATAAGACGCTTCCTCACGGCATACACATTAAAAAGCATTAGTAATAAGGCTATAGAAAGCGCAATAAGACTTAACACATTAATCATATCATACGTAGACTTGCGTTCTATGAGAATTGCATTTTCCTCTATGAGCATGATATCACGCATGTGATCTATAGCGTCTATGAGCCTCAGTATTTCTGATCTGCCAGAGCGTTTTCTATTTTCTTCTGGAGTGAGAAGTATATAATTTTCTAGATTATTATCCATCCCTAAAATGCGCTCATTCACAAGATCCTTAAATTTTCTTAAGTTTTCTTGTTGAGAAGGATTTTCAATGGTTTTTAATTCTAGAAGAGCAATTTCATTTTTTAATTTTGCTATTTCAACTTTATAGTCAATACGATACTCTGGATCTTTACTTATTAAGTAACCTCTAAGTCTGCTCTCTGCTTTTAATAAGGTCTCAGATACATTGTGTATTTGGGTAGTAGTCTCATTTGCATGAACAATCCACTTTTGAGAATATTGTGACGCGAGATATAAAAGAGTAACCAGAACTATAACAGCAAGCGTCGAAAAAAAACTTAAGTACAGTGACCGGACTATATTTTTAGACTCTGTAGTATCCATAGTGCTATTTTATGGATAAAAATTTGAGCACCTTATCTTTTAAAGATGCAAGAGCTTCTTTATGCTCATAAGCTTCAAAGTCGTGATGACGTAGGTAATCTGTGAGCTCACGCTCTCGTGCATCCTTCTCGCGCTGTCTTTCTAATCTACTTATAAGTTCTTGCTTTTCTGAAATAAATTTTTCAAAAAGAGGTTGTAATTTTTGCTGTAAGTTTTGAAGATTATCTTTTAAAAAGAAACCAGAAGCACCTTGTAAAATAAGCTCCGCCGCTTTTTCTTCATTATTAAGATTTCCAGTGATGATGATTACTGGGATTTCACTATTAAACTCTTTCACCTGTTTGATGACATCAAATCCTGTAAAACCTTCAAGATTAAAATCGCTTACCACAATATCTGGTAAAAACTGCTTTAGAGCCACAGCAAGTGAGAGCTCTTTGTCTGAGATACT
>ENA-ORXC01000570-ORXC01000570.1-marine-metagenome-genome-assembly--contig:-NODE-570-length-25336-cov-78.981749_pt1 | contig 25336 bp, 23 predicted proteins | sample MGYA00237865_ERZ511478 | MGnify/ENA metagenome assembly ERZ511478
CGCACGCCGTACCCGTGGTTTGGACTTCTATGGCCACATACTTCTATGGCCACCCAATTCCGCGCACGGACCGCCAGTGCACGCGGCCCGGTAGGGATGCGGAATTGTTGGGGGGACGCCCGACACTGGTTTGCACCCACACCACCCGCTTGTCGTGTCGGGGACGCACGCCGTACCCGTGGTTTGGAATTCTATGGCCAGTCATTCTTTGCACAACAGATAAACTGATGCAGTACAGGCTGGTTGACGGAGGTGCGCACAACGCTGAAAGAACACTGCAATTCTCGTACAGCCTACACCACCCTCTCAACAGTTGCGAGAGCATTGTTGGATATCGACTTTGTGTCGTGCCCCGCGCCGCACCGCAGCGCTCCTCTCCGCCCCGCCCCGCCCCGTCTTGCCCCGCAGCGCCGTGTCCCGCCGCTATGCACCGTGCCCTTCCCCGCCCCTCCCGGCGCTGCGCCGTTGCCCGCGGCTCTGCGTCGCCGCCATTAGCGCCACGTAGCCGACCCCAGCGCCGCACCGCCCCTTCTGGCGCCGCGGCGCGGCGCGTCGCCTCCGCCCCTCCGAGCTATGCGGCGCTACTGCGTTCTGCGATGCGCCGCGCCGCGCTTCTCGGCTGTGGTGACCAGCATGGCTGCTGATACCGTGGCCTACAGGAGTGCTGCAGCGCTCTGCCGCCGCCACGCCGCGCTGCACCGCGCCGGCCTGTCCCCACGCCCCCCTGCCCCCGTCCCCCCCGCTGACCCCACATCCCTTGATTTCTTTCTGAATCTTATTTGGCTTTTTTCATATCCCCCGGAGGCCTCGCGGTTCGTACGGGAGGCAGCTACGGCCGGTGACGACCCACCGTTGTGCGCGCCCGCTCTCCCTCATCCTCTCTCCTGCGCCCCCCCCACTGACATTTCTGGCTGCTTGGCTGCTCTTCGCCGCCCCCTTATGCCACTTCGACAATCATAAAACGTCTCTCTGCGCATAGAAAAGGGCGAGCACCACCCCGCTGCCACAAGGACCTCCTCGCCCTCTCCATCCCCCCTACCCAGCTGCGCCCCCCCTCACTTTCTTCTCGCTTCCTGGCAGTGCCCTTGGAGTCCTTCGTACGGCCCTAAAAGACACAACGGCGTCTGGTGCCCGCCGCCCGTAGGATTGCGACGCGCGGCGGAGGGACCCACCCCACGCCTCACGCAGTCGTGAACTTTGGGTTTTGCTGAAATGTGGCTGAAAAAGTCGATAAACACAGTACAGCATTCTCGCAACGGATTCTTTTTCGGGTTATCATCTGTGTGACTCTGTACATTTCGTTCGTCAGGGAGTCCGACGGGGACCTGTCTGTCATGCCGTTTTCATTCAGTGGGCCTCGTCCATGCGATTGCCTGAGTCAGCAAATGGGAAGCAGCACCATGCAAGCGGTAGTGGGTTTGTCGCCGGTGGCTGCGTTGGCAGAGGGCTACTGGAAGGGTGTATGTAGCGTTATTGCAGCGATTGCTCGTCCATACCGTCGAGTCATCGTCCGTGGGAGTTTTGGAGATCCAACACCCGCTGAGCCTGAATAGCTCGCGGCGGCAGCGGCGACCACGTAGGTCGTCCGTCCAGCAATGCTTGTCATGGCGAGAGAAGGCATCTGACTTTTAATAAATTGCGTACTCTCATTCTTATGTGTCATATCTACCGAAAGCTACTCATATGACCCGCACTCGATGCACGACCCTCCCTGCCGGCGGGATGGACAGCGAGCTGGCCGCGACATAGTCAGTGATGAGGGGTGTAGCGCATGACTGGGAGAAATAAAATGGGCGGTGGTGACCGTGGCGACGATACAGGTGGCAGCCGTGGGTGTACCGACGGGCGCCTATTTGATCGCCGACGGCGCTTTGTAGTGCACTCGTCGCTACGCTGGACCGCGTCTGGAATGCCGCGTGCCCTCTCATGCGGGGGGTGCGGGGAGCCCCTGCGAGGACGCAACGACACACCCAGCGGCCTCTTTGTGTTGGCGGGGAGCTCGACGCCGTTGCCGAGGTCGTCGGCAGGGTTGTCGTCCGCCATCGTAGCGCCGTTGCTTTGCCGTCTCTGATAGACGCGGAGCTGCGGATGGACGCCGGGTGGCAAACAAAAATCAGCACCGCGGCGGCCATTGGGGGATAGTAACGTCGCGGGGACGCCTTCGTTGTGGAGCGGAAGGCTCCGTGGATCCCTGCTCAGGAACGTCCAGTCACGTGGCAGGATCTGCGAACGCAATGTGGATCTGGAACACAGTCATTGATCACAGTGAGAGCGCTGATCGATGCTAACACTGCGTAATTTGGTGGATCACGCCTTTTTCTGACACTGCTCAATCCAGTGGATCACGCGTTTTTCTGACACTGCTCAATCCAGTGGATCACGCGTTTTTCTGACACTGCTCAATTCAGTGGATCACGCGTTTTGCTGACACTTCTCAATCCAGTGGAATGCAATCCTGCGCTTCTACTGCTGCCTATTTCCGTTCGGCACATATGTTTGCCAAAAAAACAACACGATGCGTATTTGTCGATATCCTGTAGCCATTCTTTTCCGCTTTGGTGGTTGTGTGCGAAGTCGGTCTTCCTCCGCATCACCCACTGCCACTTGGCCTGTGGCTTGGGGAGCACACGGCACTTCCAGGCGAAAAAACACAAAAACAACACTTTTGTCAAGAGACTCGTACTTGATGCTTGTTTCTGTCCTGGGATCGAAAAACTGAACGGTTAAGCATAAAAGCGCTTCTTTCGACCTGTTTCCGCGCCTCAAAGTTTCCGGGGTCCAGATATGTTGCTATCCACCCGCGGTGCTATGCATGTCTGTTGTTCAACTTTTCATGTGTGTTGGACTCTCCACAGTATACGCTCTCAATGGGACCTGAAAACCTAGGCTAGCAATATCTTTGGACGCCCACTACACACGCTTCGTTTTCTGTGAACACAACCGCACTGAAACAGTCCTACTGAGCTTTCTGTGAAGGATGTGTGCCGCCAAGCCCCCCCGTGCTCTCAAAAGATATTCCCCTGATGGCCTACGTCACGATGTTGGGTTCCGAGGCGTCCATACTAGGGTATTAGGGCAGGCGTGACCTAAGCAGGGGCTTGGATGGCCAGGACAGCGTGGGCCGTAGGGAACAGCGTGAGGCACAGAGGTAGCCGGGGTTCAGCCCAACAAGCATTCCAACGCAACAAAACGTGCAGTGGGGTGGCTAGACAGCCAGGAAAGTACCAACTAGGGAAGCCAGGGTGTCTACTAACAGGGGTGTGGGTGGCGTTCGAAAGGGGTGGTGGTGGTGCCGGCGTCCGCCATTAGCAGAGACAGAGATCGAAAACGGTAGTGCTGAAATGGTTTTTGGTGGTAGCCGTGAGGATAGGCCGGCTGGTGAGGAGCCGGCATCAGAGACAAGAAGCGCCGCTGGTGTGGCTGGGGATCAGAATTGAGGAGGGGGCGGGTGGCGGTGGCCATGGTAGGGAAGGAGTGGCGGCGGAGGCTGCTGAAAGGGGATGGAGGCTCGCCATAGTAACTAGCGGCGGTCTCGCAAGGCGCTTCCGCGTGCCCGTCCACCGTACCAGCGCATCACACTACCCCGCCCCTTCAGCACGACCCCGCCAGCTTGCCGCCCCTCTCGCCCTGTCAGTCCACTTCCACTGACCCTCCACCTGCCCACTGACCAGCCCGGCTGTGGCGCGCAGTGTCGTACCAAAACGACGAGAGATCGGCGGTGTCTCGATGGCAAAAACGTGCAGTTTGACGCACATCAAACAAATACTGTGAAAACGACGCCCGCAAAGTCGCAGACAAAATGTTGTTCATTCACATGGAAAGAGATTTTCGCTACTCCAGAGCAGTCATTTCCGTACTGACGTCAATTGCTTTCTTTTTCAAAAAACATTGGCATACGCTCACCCCGAACACCTTTGCTATGCAAAACGCTTGAGCCAGATGATACTTGGCTCCCCGGCCAAACAGCCTCACGTCACGGATGTCACGCTGCCAATACAGTACCGATGGCGTAGTCGCCCCCCCCTGGCATGCTGACATTCCGGGCAGCCCTAAAGGAGCTCCTCCCGGTCGCATTGGCGTTTTGATTGGGTCATTGATGGCAGCGATCACCGGCTTCACAGCCACGACGCAGCCGCGAACACCCGAGTCGACGCCTTCGCAACCTTCTTTTTTTATGGAATGCTGTCGCTATCAGCAGTACCTTCTGTCTTGGTGCGATAAACATGGACGTTATTTTCTCACAGCTGTTCACACCTGTCCTTGTGAATCCTGCGTCCCTCGTCCACGAGAGTGAAACTTGGCCTCTGCAGGCCACTGGGGCGTGTTTAATCGTCAGAGTGCTCGACACAGGCGCTTTTTTGCGTCCATGTCATCGTCAGCATCTCTCTGATCTGGCTCTTGCAACCCACCACTATCTGACCCCCCCCCTGGAATAAGCACACATCAGCGTCGGAAGCACCCCCCAGCCACCGACCATGCCCGACCCTTCAGCGTCAAGTCTGTAGTAGCGAGCACCCCGCTCTCTCTATATCTGTTCCTGAGGACATACCGAGATCTGGCTAAAAAAAGTGCGAAGTCTCAGGTACGGCTGTTCAAGACGACGGCCATGACCGGGTCCACCGTAGTCCACAAACCACTGTCGTGGGCACATACCTCTGAGAACCTTGCTGCAGGGTGCCGACGCGCACACACAACTTTTTGATAAGAACGAAAAGGTACAGGACGGCAACGCGTGGCGTGCCCACACCTTTGCCTCGCACTCACAGTTACGAATCATGTATAAAACATGTATTAGTATTAGTACTAGGACACGTTGCTATCGAATGTATTTCGGCTGTCATGCCCTTGTTTCATCCGAATAGTGCATGCCTGTTTTTCACAGTGCAATCGGCGTCGTGGCACGGCGCGCGCTAGCCACAATGAGAAGCCGGAGACTGCGTTAGAATTGTGGGATTGTGCCCAATCCCGAACGCCGATCCGCAATTTTGGCAGCAGTCCCCTCTTCCACGGAGCGCAGCGGGAGCTCGCGTGGCGCACCCCCGTTTCTCGAGGCCGTGAGGCCGCCGCCTCCTCCGCGCAACCGTTGGGAGAGCGTGTGTCGCGGGGCGACTCGCGATACTCTGTTACGGCAATGCAGACGAGGGATCCGCGCCGCAGGTCTCCGCCACGTGGATGGCAACACCCGCTGATCTCTGAAACCAATCCTGCGCCGGCGAGGGGCACGGCGATTGTGCCAACAAAAAATTGGGACGTGCCAGCACAGAGGTCTCAGGCCACCGTTGCTACGTTGTTGCAACGGTGACCGTCATAACTTCTTTGCTGGCCCGCCCCTCCTACCACTTCCGCTGCCAGCCGCCTCCGCACCACACGTCAGTGTCGACCAGGTCGTGCAACTCTGCGTCCACTTTGTCCGCGTCGCCGTGACTACCGCGGTAAGGAGAACGACGGGTTTGCGAGAACGACGGGTTGGCGGCTCGGCCAACCCCTTCGCTGGCTGCTTCAACAATCGAGACTACGCCTCCCTTTCTTCTCCCCCCTTTCTCCGCCTCCCCACCCCCGCCCCTCTGATTTCAGCATCATGGCCCCACCTTCCCCGCCTCCGCCGGCAGATGTGGTCGCTCGTGAAGCGGACGCGGCGCCCGTCCTGCCCGCTGGTTTTGTCGACCGCCGCGCCCACATTTTTGACGTGCCGGCGACCGTTTTTCGGGGATTCCGCCCGACCTACGACGCCGTAAATGCCACCTATTTGGCTGCGCGCACGCGCCAGCACCTCGCCGGCAGCCTCCCCGACGTTGTAGAGTGGCTAGTCAAGTCGTGGGAGGCGGAAGTTTCCCACAAGCCCCATGCCAGCGACATCAAATCGGTGGCGCCTGGATGGACGATCACTACCAATGGCGGGCAGCCGACGTCGCTCGAGGCCTTTCTCGCGCGTGGGTCCTACAACGCTCTGATGGGCCCAGAGGATGGGTACGACCCAGCCGCCCATACGTTTGAGTCTTCTCACGACGCTTTTCGATCCGCTTTCTCCGGAGGCTTTGCGTGGGAGGTGACCGAGGTGTGGTCGGGGCCACCAAAGGTGGCGTTTGCATGGCACCACTTTGGGGTGATGGCAGGTGCCTACGGGGAGCACCCCGTGACTGGGCGGATGGTGCACCTGTACGGAGCGGCGGTCGCGAACACGGTTGGAGCGGGGGCGGACCTCAAAATTGGGTCGATCGAAGTGTTCTACGACCCAACGAGCCTCCTGCACCAGCTTCAGGACAAGCCGGGCGCGTTTAACCTTTCCACATCCGTGGACGAAGGTGGAGGGTGCCCGCTGGGCTTTGGTCGGTCGACCGCTGGGGATTAATGGAAAGGCAGGGCGGTGAACGGACGGGGAGGAGGGGCGGGTGTACGAGCCAGGTTGTGACCGTGGAAGTGGCGCGCCGCGAGATGTGCGTTTGAGGCGACCCGCGGCGTGGGCGCTCCAGAAGACAGTCAATGAAGAACAAGTTCATTGTCATTGTCATACGTAATCTCGACACCAACTCGCTTATCCATAGTCACCATTTCGACCGTGGTCATCGTTCTGAAGCCGACCGCGTTGCTCGCCCACAACGTGACGGCCAACAGCAACAGGCAGCGACGTTTCTCCGGCGGCGTCCACGGAAGGTAGCTGTCACAGCACATGGATGATGTGTGCAGGTGTCGGCGGCGCCCTGTTTTCTGGGGATCACCCTGGCGGACCAATCCGTGAGGCCGGCTGTGTTTCGACGAGGCAGACGACCGCCTGTCACACGCACTGCCGGGCGACTAGGTTTAGGCGTGTCTCCGCATGGCAAACAGTATGTGACACAAGCGCTGGGTGGCGCTGCTAAACCGCGTGTGCCATAGCTCAGCCAAGACGGTGCTGTGACTGTTGTAGTGGAAGCAAGATACAGATTGTACAGTCGTTCCACAAAAAACCTAGCACTCGGCCGAGATCAATAGTGGTATCTATTGACATCGACCTGGCATATGTGCCAGGTTTGGATCCACGTGTTGAGAAACTTCGACACAGCTTCAAAGCTTGCCCGACCGAATCCGAATCTATTGGGCCATTCTGGGCGTTGCAGCGCGATTACAGAAGCTTTGCGAAAGTCCAACCGCCTTTTGAACAACGTGCCCCGTTTGGCTATTTTATGTTCCACGTGACGTCGAATTCCGGATCTTATCGTGTGTCTTATGAGGGTACTATTGATCTGGGCCGAGTGCTAGTTTTTTTGTGGAACGACTGTACTGTAGAATATCTACCCGATATCCGGGGCTGATATTGTGGGAGCTGTCAATGAGCATGCAGGGGGGGGAGGAGGGTGGATGCATCCATATGGTGAGGGGGTGGCCCTTGCGGTGGCCCAGTGTGCCGCCGCGCGCGGCTGCCGGTCTGCGGCCTTATCAAGAAGAGAGCTGTTCCCAGGTGACTAATCAAATTATATAGACTTTAATTAAACGAGATATACTTTAAATAGGGCGTTTCTCACTGCGTCGCTGGTACAGTGCATTCTTGTTATAAGAGACTCGTTTACAAGAGAATACCATTGGTCCATCGCCGGATCTGAGCAGCAAAGGCCACTTTTTTTCAATTTCGAGGTGAATCAGCTGTCTCTTAGAACGAGAACACTCTGTAGCCGCAAGTGCTCCCCGCCGCTGCCCTATCGATTGGGTTTTCGCCGCCGGCAGGTCGCCTGCTGTCCCTGACCCCAGCCCAAGGCGACGGCAGGTGGGGAGGTGTTTCCCTAATCGATGCGAACGTCATGTGCAGCGCAGCAGCCAGTAGCCATAAGAGACAGCACACTACACCCGCAGTCGGTCGGACAACCTGTCGGACACCGGTGTCATAAAATGAGTGCAATACGACTATTTAAGAATAACAAAAAAGGCGAAGGGTCCGAGTCATGACGAATGTCAATGTCATCTCGAGCTCCACATAATCGACCTACGGAACGCGTCATACAGCCCGCATCGCTGCTGACTGCACACTCCCGCTGCAACGACCAACAGCGCGGTCAAGAGCAGAGCAAAACGCTGCCGCGCTGTGCTCCCCCTGTCCCTCCAAGCCCGTGTTTTCATCGACCTCCCGCCGCAGCGTGCCTGCCCGCCCCACGACGCGAGGAGCTAGCTCTACAGCCGCCGCAAGCACCCCTCTGTGCACTCGGCGTAGGAGATCTGCTTGCGTTGGCGGAAGCCCAAGCACGCCGGCCACGGGCGAGCGGGGGACGTCAAGAAGCCACCACAGCCACGAACGCAGACGCTGTGGGAGAGCTGCTTGCGCTGCCACGGGGTGAGACCACCGGTCGCCGGCTTGGGCGCTGGCTTAGGTGCTGTCGGCTTGGGCGCGGGCCGCCCGTTGACGGGCACCCATACCATGCCCCCCCCACGGCCGGTGGAGGTCGCCCAAGACAGCCCCGGGGTGGAGCAGGAAGCCAGCGCGTTGGTGTTTTCTGCCGCCCAGCGAAACGACCCGTCACTCGTGCGGATGCGCTGGGTGTCCCGAGAGGAAGAGTCCACGGCAAACGAGCCAAACGATAGCGGGCACTCCCGAGAGGCCTTTGCGGTCGTCGAGAAGCGGTCGCTCGACGAACCGGTGGTCGTACCCCAGCTCATCACATGCACAACCGACGAGGTCTGTCGGCACAGAGTTACGCAACAAATTTCAGCAGAGAGAAAGCTGGTGGCGCAGAACGGCAAAAGCCGGTTGGTGCCGCCCGCCCGCAAGGAGGATGTAGGAAAGTAGATGACACGGAGAGTGAATGACCGCGAGATCCGTCCGGGCTTGCCCGAGTTCCAGAAAACCACGTCGGCGGCCGCGCGGCCGCCGACAGCCGCCCAGACCGCAATCGCCGCAAACACCGCCACAATGAGGGTCGTACGGGCCGAGGCAAAGTGGCCGCGGTTGCCGCGGTTGTAGCCCATGGCGGTTCCGACGCGTAGGCGGCAATCACCCGGTGGTGTTGGCAGGAAAGACGGTGGAGGAAGAGTGAAGGGCGAGGGGAATGGAAAGCGACGCGGGTGGCGATGAGGCTCGGTGAGGCGGTACCACCAGCCTATTGGGGAGAGGGCGTGCAGAAGAAGAAAAAAAAGAGAAAAGGAAAGGAAAGGGTGGCGAGTGGGGCGAAGGTGGGATGCGGCCTGTTCAGCCGCCGAGCAGAATGTGGCGCAAAGGCCTTTATGGGTTGCACCCAACCGGTGGCAGGCAGACCTCGTCGCACACGCGCTCGCGGCCGCGCGCGTGCCAAAACGGCACGCGGTCAGGGGCACGTGCCTGCCCGCCGTCACTACGGGGGCAGGGCCTGCGGGACCCTCTTCCGCCCGAATTTCTGTCCAACACACCGCTGCGCTCTCAGGTTCTGATCCCCATCGCTGCGTGCGTCAGGGACTGTGGGGAGGGGGGGCGGGGAAGGGGGGGGATCGCGGTGCTCGCGATGCGAAACGGTGCAAATCGGCATCCCGTGTACGGTAGGGCTAGCCATTGGCATCAGGGAGGAGGCTAGCAGCAGAGGGGGGAAAGACCCCAGCGCCTCAACCGTCGACAGCAGTGTCCTCGTCGGCAGCAGCATGAGCTGGAAGATCGCCGGGACCAACATTACTGGGCAGGGAGACCCAAGGTCGTGTGGGAAGAGACAGCGGAGGAGATCAAACGAGTGGGATGTGGGCGGGGACAACCAAAGCTGACGTGGCATGCCGGCAGCGACAACATCCCTCACTGAGGGATGGTGTAAGGTTGGCATGAAACGATCGTTCAGAAAAACCTTGCCGACTTACCGGTCGTTTAACGACTTTGCCGATATCGTTTAACGACTTCACCAACTTGTGGTCCCATGGTACATGACGATAAGAACTTATTGATTAGTTTCGTTGACCGTGGTAGCGCGTATTCACCAGTGGGCGGCGGCGTTGCGGTGGCGGTGGGTACACCGCGGCCATCGCAGTAAGCAATCGGTGCTGAGTGCAAACAGTCCCCTGTGATGAGGACTGCCACAGACGGGAACGCCCAGCGACGCCGAGACCCCCCCCTGGGGACAATCTCGGCACGGCGTGTGCAGCCCACCAGCGCAGTGCATCTTAGACCAGGATTCACGACAGGCCCGTTTTTGGGGTCTCCCGGCAGGTGGAAATCTGTCACCCCTAAAAGCGCATCTGTCACACACTTGTCACGCCGGACGACAGGTGCCAAAAGAGATTAAAATGCGGCAATAAGAGACCACTTAACCATAGATAAATATGTACAAGTAGATTTGGCAGAAAACTAGAACGCACTCTCAAGCACAACAAAGTCCGGCGGTTACCGAGTCACACTACAGAAAAGTACTTCAAAAGCACACTGCCAATCCCTTGTGGTCCGATTGGACACCGCTTTCATGACCACAACAGCCCGTCCTTTCTGATGATTTCATCACATCCCCATCCTTTTCTCTCTCTCGCGAGTCACAACAGGCCGCGGATTGCCGTACTGGTTGGCCTTTTGCACCGGGCTCAAGGCGATGACGAACACACCCTAAAAGCCATTGACACCATTGACGCCAGCTGACTGCTTTTCTGCCCACGACCTCCCCCTCTGGGTACAAACTGTACGTTGGACGCTGTGCGGAAATGAGGTGGTAGGCTGCAGTGAGAGAGAGGGGGCTTAGATGAAAACCCAGAGCCAGCCTGACGAAAGGTCAGGTCTTGAAGCATCTTCTCAACTCTCGACGATGGATATTGTGTAGGATTGAGCAGATTAAATGCGAGAAAGGACATTCTCAGTGAAAAATATGGGCAGATCTGTGTCCGCGAACACGTGAGAGCGCTCGATGAAGTCGGTGTTGAAGTACAACGAGTGGACTGATATGCTGGATTCTCGAATCGAACACCGTGCAAAGTGTGTCCTCTGTGGATTTAAACCGTTCGATCGACGTCGGTAGCCTTCCGTGTGTGATCGAGGCCTATTAGTCGACGCCCGAGGAATATCTGCGACTTGTCACGGGCTTGTCGTGAGAAAAGGACAAGGGGCAGAATCTGTACGTTTCCTCGGGTATTATGTTTTTTTTTCGTACATCATGGGGAAGGTCGGTAGCAGTGCAGCTGAGGGAAAAAAAAGGTTATCCGCAGAGAACAACATGGTGTTGACAGCAGTTTTACAAGTGCATGACAAGTGAAGTGCTAATGGGGTCGATTGAGGGGGGTCAAAGGGGCTACTTGACACGCTCTTGACAAGGATTTGACAAGAAAATGGGGTCTGTCATGAATCCAGGGTTAGAACGCACTTCGCAGCTCGTCCCGTTCGAGACCTCTACGTGTCCCGGCAGTTTGCCACTTGTATTGCTATCTTCCCAATTTTGGCCGATGCCGTCGATGTCAAGAGGGGTGATCAACTGTGCGAAACAGTTTCTCAGCCATCCATTCAGCCGGATAAAGTCATTCGACCAATGGGCAGTTGACCGAGACCCTGTCTTGACTTCGACCACATCGGCCAAAATTGGGAAGACAGCAATACATGGTTCTCATGTGTCATTTGTCGCCCATCCAACCATATCCAACATCGCTCTGTCATGCGAGTGGCGTTTCACATCCGACCGAGTTACGCCACGATTGCCAGGATGGTCGACGTGGCACGGCTACGGGATCCAACAAGCGCTGCTGGCCACACGATATCTGAATTCACCAGACACGTGCATATTTTAGGATGTAGCCCACTGGAGGCGTTTCGATCATGGGCATCATCCAATACATTTCAAGAAAGGTGCCACTTTTTAGAGCGTCTACACCAATCCCCGTGTTCCATACGGCCTAAATATGCCACGTTTTGTAGCGTTAGTGAACATCACCATAAGAAGCTTCGCTAATTATATGTGACATCTTTGCCACAAGGACCTGTGATGACAATACTGCCGTTGGTTTATGTCTTGTTATCGCAATTGATCGGGTTACTGATCCGGAAGAATTTTATTGACTGCGACCCGGGTTCGACTCGGCGTGAGAGACATGTGATCAGAACAGTCATGATGGGGCACCACCATATCCTCTAGTGGGTGGTGCGTTCGACACGCGGACACTAAAACTCTGCGCGAAGCGTGGTGGCCAGCCGGACGCGGGCGTACCGATGTAGGAACGCCACGGAAAGGCCGCTCCCCAGGTGGCTTCCACCGGAATGCAAACGGCCAGAGCGGACTAAATTTAACTGGTCGCGCCCGCGATGGACGAGGCGGCTCTTCCGGCGACTGACATTCTGGTCCACAGCCTGATGGACCTGCAGAGGGGGGGGGGGGGGGGGGGGGGGGGGGGGGCGACTCGCCGCAGACCAGGGGCAACAAGCAGTTGCCGGCATAATACAAGACTCACAAACGGGCGCGGCGGGCGGCGTGGGCGGGCATGGGTGGCAAACACGCCCAAACGCTACAATATCACAACAGGGGCCGGTCACCGACCTCAGCAGTGTCCTCGACAAAGTCGCCCTTGACCGTCCCACCCGACCCCCCCCCCACCCCCCATTTCAGCCCCCCCCCGCCGTCTCCCGTGGACCAAGTTGACCTACAGCGGCACGCGAAGCAGCACGTGTCCTCGGGCCAGTTGGCGGTCGACAACCGCCGCCGATCCTGCCGCTCGGCCGCGAACTCCGCCACGACCGTGACTTTCACGGTGAGCAGCCGTTCCGCAACGAACGCCCGCCACTGCGTGCCGCAAAAGTCCGCCTCCATAATGTGGCAGTGATACTTATATACCACGAGGTAGGCGACCGGCATCATGCCGGGCGGCGCCAACGCCTCCATGGACTCTGGCCACGGGCCCCAACCGGCGGGGCGAGTCGCGTAGCAAATGCACGCCGACATCATCGCGACCGGCACGGCGAAGCCTGTCCGACCGCAGTACCCAGCCTCCTTTCGGCCCGCATTGGCCGACTGCCGTTTGGTCGCCGGCATCGAGAGGGTCACGCCGCGCCCGCCGCTGTCCCACTCGACCCCACCCGCCCGCGCGTTCGGCCTGTTGTCGCCCGTCCGCTCGAGGCCGACCCGTACCAGCTGTGCACGAGCGGTGGACGCTCGGTCGCCGCGGCGGGGGATGTGGGCGGTCCCGCCGGTTGCGCGACGCTCACCGCCCGGTGGGCGGACGGGAGCGGCGTGTTGACCCACGACGTCGTGCTCGCGCCAGCGGGGGGCGGGGCGTCGCGGGGGGATGGTTTGACCCCACCGACACCGTGTTGCTGTACGAGCCACCGGTAGAATGGTCGAGCCCGTGTTGGTTTGGTGGAGTGGCGCAGTAGCGTGGCACGGCGACCGGAGGGGGGAGGGGGGAGGGGAATGGAGTGGGGGGGGAATGGAGTGAGTCTTTGTAGCGAGGGAGGGACGGGTGGGTGGGGGGAGAAGGGGTGTGTGGGCAAGGACCAGCGCGTCGACATATCCCATGAACAGTGGGTGACGGGCGAGGAACCCATTTTTTGCGGGGCCTTGTTGCCAATGGCCGGCGTCTCATGGTGGTCGGCACCAGCCGCCCCTCCCCACACCGCCACCACACCCGCAGCGGCAGCGGCATTGCCCGCCGCCACCGCGGGGGCCACCGCGCCCGCTGCTGCGCCCCCCATTGCTGGCCGCCGCGGCAGGGCTGTCACGAATCCCTCATCAACTCCACCTCTTCCGCCGTCCACTGTGCCCTGCGGCACGTCGCCCACCATCGGTGGGAGGTGGTGGCCCCCCAACACGCGGCGCCGCTCAGGATGGCGGCCACGGTCGCCAAGGCGGCGACCGCCACCCCTGCGCCAATGCCCACCCGGGCGGCCACGTCGGACGACGACGACGACACGTCGCGGGGGAATCCCCCAAAGGCCGGCCCGTCCGACGCACCCGCGCGACGGCCGCCGCCCGTCGTCGCCCCGTCGTCGACGAGCACCGCCCCCGTCGGCGCGCCGACCATGGCATCGATCCACCCCGCAAACGAGGAGAGGCGCAGCGGAAAATCCTCCACTAACGCCCGCGCGCGTGCACCGTCGTCGGCCTTTCGCCACCCGCGGCGGCGGCAGGTGTGGCTTGGACCGACGAGACCGACGAGGAGGAGGGTGGGGGTTTTCCCGTCTGGGGGGCCGGCCGCGATTTGGTAGATGGGGCCCCCAAAATCGGCCGGCCGCGAGCAGGCCGTGCAGTTGACCGCCGCCGCCGCCGCCGCCGCCGCCACCCCCACTGTTGGTTCGGTGCACAGCACCGGCTCGGGGATCTCGTTGAAATAGTGGCGGCCGGGGTCGTTGGCGCACGCGGCCGACGGGAGCACCTCCACGTCGGTCACCCGCGGGGGGATGCCGCGCTCGTGGTGGCCGTCGATCCACCAATGCCACGGCTCCCGCACCGTCGGGTCGGCGTCGACGCCGGCGAGGCGGGCGGCCGAGCCCGCCACCGGCAGCTGGGGGTTGTGGTTGACGACCACCCGCGGGGGCGCCGGCGCGGAGGGGAAGAGCAACTCGACAATCGCCGCCGGCGCGGGGTCGCGCAGTTCGAGGACCCCCACCCGCCCGGATAAGGTAGACAAGGGGTGCCGCCGCTCCGCGCTGACCGTGCGGTTGGCGTCGCCCGCCGCGGTGGCGGCGGGGCCAAACCGCACCTCGGTCGGCGAGGCGCTCAACTCCCAAATCGAGGTGAGGATGTGGCGCGGCGAAATGAGGGTGCCCGTTTGGGTGGCGACAAACCCCCACGCGTCGCCCGTGCCGAGCGTCACCACCGCGGCGGCGGCCAGGGACGCGGCCGCCTCTGCCGACGCCCCCGCCGCACCCCGGTCGAGCCGCGCTCCGGGCGGCGTGCCACGCGCCCCTGCCGCGTCCACACGAATGTCCGACAGCGGACACGCCGGGGGTATCTCCTCGGCCGTCACCTGCGCCGTCACCCTGCACGGGGCATCCCCCGCCTGGCGACGTCGCTGTGGAACGAGCGTCACGGTAAGCGTCGAGGCGCCCGTGCGGCGCAGCACCCCATTCCACACTTTGAAAAAGTTGTTTAGGTCGGGCACGGGGACGCGACGGGTGTCATTGTCTGCAGCGGGGGCGGCCGCCGCGGGGGGCCCCCCCTCCCCCCCCCCCCTCCCATCACCACCGTCATCCCGTGGTGTCAAAGACGGTACGGCGGCGACGGTTAGCACGCCCGGCCTCTCCTCGTCGGCAGAAAACACCGAGAAGGGGATCAAGGCGTCGACCATGACGGCGACGCGGCACGGGCAGGTGAGGCCGTCGATACGCAGCGGGATGAAGGCGTCGTCTGGTCCGCACAGCGAGGCCGACCGCTCACGGAAAACCGTCGCTGTCACAGCCGGCGCAGATGCCGCTGCCGCTGCCGCTGCAGCCGCAACGACAACCACCACCGGCGCTGGCCGCGGTCGTCGTCGCGGCCACGCCGGTGGGGCCTCATTCGCCCCGCCCTCCCCCCTCATACCGATTGGTCCCGGGGAGGGCATGCCCGTCTGGCGGCGACGGCAAAGTCGACGGAAGGCGGGTGGAACCGCCGTGGTCGGGGAGGCGACGCCGCGGGTGGCGACCGAGGAGCGGTCGATGGCGCGTCCAGTCCAAAATCAGCCGCGGTCACCCCCGTCTCGTTGGGGGACAGGATCCGCAAGAATAAAAAAAACCAAGGGATGCACACGCTTGCGGGGGGGGTGGCCACTACCCCGCACAAGCTGTGGATGGCACAAACGTGGGAGAGGGGGGGGGGATCAGCGGGAGAAAGCGGTCCTCAAGTCTTGACGCTGGAGCAAGGGAGGGGGGCGGGGGGGCGGGGGTGGCGGCGGCGGCGACGGCCACCCACAGGTAGCCTGTCGGTGGGGGTGCCGGTCGCGACGGGTGGCGGGTGGCGGGTGGCAGGTGTGCGGGACCGCCCCCCGGAGGGAAAGCCGATCCCGCGTCGGCCGCCACTGTGGCGCGACGGAGGGAGGGGCCCCTCCGTTGCGCCACGGCGGCGGCCGACGCGGGACTCGCAACCGAGGTCGGGCGTCCACCCCACCCCTCTTGGTGTGGAGCCGCGCCTCCCATGACGAGGTGCGGACCTCGTCACCACGGCTCCATCGTCTGCGGCAGAGGTTTCCGAACAGGCTGCCTGAACACGGCCGCTGGTCAGGAACAGCCAAACAGACACCGCATGTGTCTGAGAACAGCCACTGAACAGATTGCGATTCTGTTCGGCAGTTGTTGGCCTCTCTCTCGAGTCGGGTCCGTGCAGCTGCGGGTCTCTGACAAGGCGTAACGCACAGTTCACTGCGCACGCTCTAGTTAAGCGTGATCAGGGCTCTAAAGTGGGCTTGATTCGAGAGTCAGCCTGTAACGATGACTTAGCCAGGCGTCCATCTGGACCGGAAAGGACAGAAGCCCCCCCTCCGATGAAGAAGTTGAGGAGCAAATGCTTTGTTCGGTTCCTCATCAGGCCGTGAGACCAGGCTCGCCCTCGCCGTATCCCGGCAAAGTCATTGCCACAGTCATCGGCGCTCCCCTGATCCTGATTCCGACAAAGTCGCTGAAGCTGCACACCTGATCCCGACCAAGTCGGTGAAACTGTTACCGGTGCCCCCCCACCCTTTCCCCCTCGCTTGCCCCCCCACCCTCCCCCCCTCGCTTGCTTGCAACCCTCTCTCCTAAATGTTTTCGACAAACGTGTCGATGGTCAGCGACTGACTGCAGCGGCCGCGTGTGCTGTGCCGAGGCAGCGGTACTGGAGCTACCCCCACGTCATGACATGATGTAGTCTGAGCGCAATGACGGCGGTTCGCTGTACGTGGTGGTTGCGGCCTCTGCGGCGGCGGCGGAGTTGTAGCCGCCATCGCGGCACCTCACGCCGCGACCGCCTCACGTTCCGACGTGACGACGACGGAACAGGCTGTGCTTATGGTAACCGCGTCTGTCCTGGCTGACCGGGTCTGGTGGTCGCCGCGTCTGCAGCGGCGACGGAGTTGGATTGGAGCTGCCCCCGCCGCACCCTGTGATGATACTGTCCTCTTCGTGCCTCTGGCGCAGATAGTGCTGCGGCGGACGATGCTGCGGTGAAATGGCAACGGTGCCGATGCGGACGAGTTGCACGGCTGCGGTGGGATCGGCGGAGGGACGGATGGGACAGGGCCGGACGCAGGAAACGACAAAATCGGTGCAACGCCATTGGAGGGGTGAACTGCACCTCGGTCGCCTGTTGGGACAGCATAGGGGGGGATGGTTCGGATGTGGTAGGCTGGCGTAGTGAAGAGGCAGCACCGGCGTGCGAGTGAGCAGTCCCTCCAACACTCGGTGGACTCGAAGGCCCGATACGGAGGCGGGTGAAAGACCTGTGTGGGTGTGTGTGTGCAACTCCCTCGTCTCTTTATTCATCGGGATGCTGCGCTCGGGAGGTCCAAGGAAAGAAAGCATTCGTAAAGAAGCGCTGCGCCCTACGCTCGTCTGCTGTGTCTGGCACGACGGAGGGGCGTGAGTGTAGGCCGTGCCGGTCCCCCAAGTCACGGAAGTCGGGTACGATGTGCTCGAGACGCAAGAGTGACGCCAACGGTACCTTGACCAGCTGCGGCCAATCGTCAGTGGCAGAGGCAAACGCCCACGCGAGCCTCTGACACTTCGACCGGGTCAAACTGCATCGCGGCAATGCGGGTGTCTCCTGCATCATGCGAACGATCATACAGTCCTCATCGCGGTCCCCCACCACACGCAGCACCAGGCGAACGCTGCCGAACCGGGTCACCCCGTCATCATCCGTAAAGCGAATGTGACTAAAGCGGGGCTTGCCCTCGAAGCTCGGTGTTGCCCACACAGTTTGCACCTCGGAGCGAGCACCCCACTCGAAAGCACAATGGAACGCGACCGAGGATGCGACGACGACCGTGGCCTTGCTCGACACACCCAGAGCACGAGCGAGGCCGTTCATGCCTGGCTCTCGTTCCAACTCCGCGACGCAGCAGCGATCCCCGCGTCGCGAGCGGGGGAGAACCCGCCTCAAAGTGAGGTCAACGTCCCCATCACGCTGCTCTGGCCCGTCGGCTGGGGGGAAAAGCTGCAACATGGAGCCCAGCAGGCCACCATCGCCGCGAGGTCGCGACTCTTCCGGGCTGTACAGCTCCCGCAGAATCTTTGTCTGCGTCTCCGCCGCCCGCATCATCTGAAGAACAATGGAGGGACCGCGTTTGTTTGAACGGTAAAACATTCGCATGCAGACGCGATGCAGGGACTCATTTTCACTTGTGTCTCCCGCCCAAAGATTGCCCTGGTTCAGCAAGTGCTTCAACAAGTGGTTTGCTAGCCGGTGCGCCTTCGTGGTGTTCACCGGCCCGAAGAGGACGTCCACGTAGTCGACGATAAAGTCGGTAGCCTCGTCCGCGAGGCCGCACATGTCCTTCTCCGACATGACGTGTGGCGATGCCACGTTGTCCCCCATCAGGCGACCGGAGAGAACGGCCATGCGACAGAACACATCCAGCACCGCCTCGTGCAGAGGAGCATCGCCAAACAGGCGCCGGTACGCGGCCGACGTGGCGACGTCCGGCACCACGGGGTCCGGCAGGTGCTCCTCTGCTGGTTCGACGACCGCCGACCCGTCTGGTGCGTGACCGTCGTCCAATTCATCGTCACGACGATGACTTCGGGCCGTTTGCAACCGCGCTTGCAGCACCGGGGCAGTTGGCGCAACGTTGGCATGTGGCGGGGCAACCAAGCGCGGCCCAATCATCCCCGCAATCACATGAGGCATCATCGCCGCCCCGTACCTCCATTGTCGGCCGGTCATCTGCGCTTGCTTCTCCGACGGACCAACAAAGAACCTGGCGTGACCGGACGGGACCAAGTCATACAAATCAGCACGGCACGCAAACCAGGAAGAAGTAGAGACGGTGGAAGTGACGCAACGACCGGAGAAACAATCGTGGCAAAGCAAACTCTCTGGCTCCCTCGACAGTCAGTCACTTGTGGACAGCACGTGGTTATCAGAGTGAACAAACACCCCGAGAGAACCCTCTGCAACGGCAGCTGTGTCTGGATAGAACCACACGACAGCATCAGCCTATGTAAGCGGGAAAAATATACATGGAAGCACAACGCTTCTCAAACCCAGAACGGCCATCAAAAAGTATCGATGGAACGAGACCTACCCTGGGGGAGTGGGCGCCGGAACGCAAAGGTATCCGAGCTCCCATGCGCGTCGGTTCAATTCCTGCAGCACCGCTGTCACAGGGCCCAGTCGAGCCTGGCCACCACGACCACAGGCGATTGACAAAAAAGCAGGTACACGCTGCGCAACCATGCGTACGACACCCAACTTCCATACATGGAGGATGTCGAAGCACACAATATCATACAAACGGCAGGCATCCGTTGCCAGACCCCGGACAGTCGCCAGGGCTGGGACTAATGCCAAAGCACTGAATCGGGTGCGCAAACCATTGCGTTGCGATGGTCGCGGGTCGTCATCCCGCAAAATGGCGCCGTCCAGTTGGGCATCCAGAGTACCAACCACGTCTCGGAGCGGTGCCCGTGCTGCCCGACGATCTCCCGCCACATCCCTGTGGACCAGACAGTGCGTACAGAAGAAGTTGCACGCGTGCCCCATCAGACACATGACTGCTCGCTCTGCAAGTTGGTCCGACACCAAACCAGTCACACGCGGGAAGGCCCGCACGCGCCTACCGTCCGATAGAGTTACCGACACGCCAGTGTCACTAGCGCCGGCAAACCGTCGCAGCAGAATGGCCAGACACCTTTGCAATAAGGCGTTCCGACTGTCGCTGGCGATCCGCTTCGCCGCCGCCGTCTTGCCCACCGGCTTTGGCACGTGGGGCACGTAACCAACGGTGACCCAGCGGCTCCCACCGCCAGCAACGTTGAGCAGCAAAACACGAATAGGGTAGATGTAATGGCCGCCAGCGCACGAGACAACCGCTTCATCAATGCAGATGTAAACCGCCAGTACAAAGGCATGCGCTCCGTTGCGTCGCCGCACGCTGGCCTCCTCCTCCAAGAAAAGGTCACTGTCAAGCGCGCAGGATCGCAGCCGCGTCCCGTCCGGACCGTGCGGCAGAACGCCTCCCCACAGCCGTACATTTTCAGCCTGGTAGAAGAGCTCCAGCACGGCCAGCAGAAGATCCCTGGAGTAGAAGTGATAAACGACCCCTTCGACCTCAATTGGCGTTACCTCCCAATGCAGCTTTGACAAGACGCGCTGCTGCTCTGCCACGATGGCGGCAACGAAGGAGTACGCCGACGGAAATCTCTCCATGAACGGGAGAGATTGAGGCACGGCACCGTCCAGACCCGCCGCGGCTGGCAGACCAGTGGAACTCGGTTGGTCCGTTTCACAAGTAACGCGACCTCCTCCTCGTGTGTCATGCACAGAGACGTACCCGCCACGCGTGCGACGTCGCTTCGGCGCGGGAGGATCAGGAGGAGCGGCAGGCCGAGCGTCGGCGTCGACCAACCTCAACAAAGGCCACAAATCCCTCTGGTACTGCTTCGACAAGCCGTTGCCCCCCGCCGTCAAAACGAATTGCAGGACCTTCTCCATCGTTCTCGTGTCAAAGAGAGACGGCAGTTCCGCCAAGTGCGGGGCGACAACGCGCCGCGTCGCACTGGCCTCAGGCAAGCCATCGTAGTATGCTCTTATTCGTGCCGTTGTAGATGCAATAAACACGTGGCGCACACGAGGCATCGCCAGCGTCCCCCGTGCCAGTCCATCTGCAGGAAGGCCCAGGCGACCACCTCCTCTGACGAACGGCTCACTATTTGCCAAACCCGCACCCCAAGCGGGACATCCCCGTACAGGGACGGGGTGAACAGAGCGTGCAAGAGGCAACGCAGATGGCGTAGTGGCGGTTGCCGTTGTCGACGTCACAGCGACCTCCGCCGCTGTATGTATCACTGCCGCTGCCGCTGCCTCCGCTACCGCCGCTGCCTCGGCTGTTGCCGCCGCCACCGTGGCAGCCTCCGCAGCCGCCGCCGCCTCAGCCGCCCGTCGTTCATGGACATCGACGAAACCGCGAGGTTGAACTAGGTTGTCGCAGCCGGTATGTTTTGCGCGCATATGGTTTGCCTGTGTCGAATGGTCGTGGAAAACTCGATAACAATGATAAGAACGCCACTCCATTGGTAAAAGTGGTCAGGGAGACGCTCGATTGTGTTGTCAGGCGCCTCGCAAACAGACGAGGACGCCACCTAAGCGGGCACAGTAGCACAGTGCTCGGGGAATGGTTCGTTGGTAGGTGATGGGGCGGTTGTCACCACGCTGGGACGTAGTTCCTTCATGGGGTGGGGGTTATTAAATCATGCCTCGGCGCGGGGCGCTGTGTCGGGGATGTGGAGAAGGGAAAGCGATCGTACGTGGGCCGTCGGAGGACAAAGTCGAATGTCAGCCACGAGGTGGCCCCGTCCGACACAACAGCTCATGGCAGGCGCTGCCTCGTTGACTGACAAGAGGGGCAAACCTTGACCGACAAAGCAAGAAGAGACACACCACTTTCGTCGAGGGACAGACTGAAGAAGATTGATGACAAACACTTAACCAGAATATCCGAAATGGTTGCACATCAAAAACCAGATCAATCACACTTCAGTCGAGTAAATCGTTTCGAGCGTACTGAGGGCGTCATATTGCAGGGACACCCCTCCAACTATTTTTGAGACCTCCCCTATCAAAGCTCTGGATCGATCCCAGAGTATTGTAAAGCGCTATTCTTGCACATCCAGCAAATCACCAACCTGTCAATTATAGCACATTTCTTGATATGGGCAGTTGTCCGCAAACTTTATTGGCGCACGACTGCTATTTTGTCAGTCACTAAGTCGAGTAAGTAAGCACATCTTCAACAGCCGTTCATTTTATCCACACATGTCACCCTGCACCTGCTAAATCTACGGAAGACCTCCCGACGCACAACGACAGGAGAAAGGGCTAACGACGAACGACTGGGACCACATGCGCGGTGATGTACCCGGAAAACCGAGTAAAGAAGGAGCGTACACCCCGATACAGCCACCTGGAGAGGTACAGGCATCCTGAAACACATCCTCTATCCCCAAAACGTCTTCCACATGTACCAAAGTGAGGGCCGGCCAGTCTGGAGAGCTCTGGGAAAAGAGCCATTGCACGCGCGTCCAACTTGGGCGAGACCATCGTGTACTGACAGGTGAGGCGATCCGGCGAAGCCGCTGTACAACAACCGCGACAGGAACTTTGCGCGTGTCCCCGGAGACACACGCGCGCACGAGACCGAATAGCTTGTCCCCGTCAACTGCGTTGAAAGAAATGAACGTCGGCTCATTTGTTGATGTGTATCCCTTGAGCTCATCCAGAACCCCGCGGCACCTCCCCACCCGCCGCCGTACAGTGACTGATGGAACAATGAGAACCTGACCGTCCAGCCGAAACGAAGCGAGACAGTCGCCCAACAGCGCAAGACCGGGCTCACATGACTTAGCAGCGACGGTCTTCAGTGGATGATCCCCGACATTGGCGGGTCGTGTGCTGCACATTGAAGACATGGACGCCGTAGCGTCCCTCCAAAGAGTGTAAAAGTGGCGACCGCGTCGCCGGGGTGATGTCTGCAGGGAGCAACGGGGCGAGGCGTGCTACACTGAGACGCGTGGAGGGGAAGGTGAAGGCAACACTGGAATGGTTTGCACAGGGAACGACTCAAGAAGCATAGCCTCGTCTTGAGACGAACAGAGTGCAAGCATTAGACCGCGAAAAGGCACAAGAAACACAGCGTGACGCCTGGCATCTTCGATGCTTGTCAGTAAAATGATCGACCTGACCGTCAGCATCAGCAACAGGACCGGAGACCAGTTCACGTGCCAGTGCCACGGTACCGCACGGTGCCAACTGATCCTTCACACAAAAAAAAGGTCAGCACGACGTCGGCATTGCCGGCGGCGACTGGCACACCATGAAGGCTGTCGAGCCCGATGACAGCAAGTACGTCGAAGTCCCGTCTGAAAGAAGGGCCCACCCACGTCCAGACCGCTGACCCACGTTCCCATCCGACCGCCCAGCATATCTGTCACCGTCCGGGCGGTGTGCCAGGATCCGGTTGACGCGCCGTGGTCAGTGGAGGCGACACGCGCACCCCGTCATGAGTGGCACCCTCTTGAGACAGGCAGAACCGCGACGCCGACACCATGAACTGAGAGACATGGGCGGAGGTGACGCGACCAGCAGTCCGCCGCATGGCCGGGGGCCCGTCCGGCATCGGCACCTGGACGTATCCGTCCATGAGCGTCGCCCTGCGACGACAACGGCGTCCTACGATGACCATCGCCAATCGCTGTTGTCGGTGGCACCGACGGCAGCCGACGTCCCTCGTGCCAGCAAGCCCTACGGGAAAAATTCGCCTCGATGGTAAGCCGCAGTGGCTTGATGAGCATTCACTCTGTCCTGGAGGATGAGTGAGCCTGGCGTGATCGGAAGTCGCTTCTGCTGGATGATGAGGTACTGAGGGCCCCAGAAATGGGACTATCCGACGATCCTATTGGCCGCCTACCGGCTTACAGCTTACAGCAAACAGAAGCTTACATTTTACAGTAAGTTTAAAAGAATTACAGTGTAAGCACCATTGAGATTCGATGCCTGAGCGACGCCTGTTACGAAATTGTTACGAAATTGTTAATTTATTAATCTTTCAATAAATGGCAATATTCGTCTATTTATTTATATATTGGACAGTGACTACCGCCAGCGAATGCTAGGACGGTCACCCCAACCCGGTGCGCGGGGTAATGCGATGATGCACGGAGCTCGATGCGAGCGGTACGTGCCTCCCCGCCCGTCGCCCGTCGCCCGTCGCCTCCTCGCCCCCCGCCCCCCGCCCTCCGCCACCCCCGCTCGCCAACCGCACCACGGAGATCCTCAGCAGTGTTGACTTGCCGCCAACGTCGTCAATACCATCGCGCGGTCGACGCCGCCTGAGCTGCGACGAGTGGCCTTGACCTGCACCCGACATCCCACATGTCTCGTCCACCGCACGCATGCTACACCACACGTCCACACGCCCAGCGCCAACAGCGTGCTCTCTTCGACGTCCTCCCCGTCCTCCCCCTCCCCCCCCCCCCCCCCCCCCCCCCCCCCCCCCCCCCCCCCCCTCCTCCGCAAGAGCGTAGATGTGGCCATGTTGCAGCACCGCCAACAACTCCTGGGCCTCGGGCCCGTTGGCAACGCCGTGGAGCTGCTCGTTGACGGTGCGCTGCGCCTCGGCGATCCGCTTGTCGGCCTTGGCCTTGGTGATGGCCCGGCGCTTGTTCCGCCGGTTCATGGTGGACTTGCAGGCGCTGGTGTGCTTGGAGAGAAGGCACAGGGTGGCCCAGTGGTCGCGCGCCCGCGCGAGCTCCGGCACAAACCGCTCAACGTACAGGACCGCCATCATTCTTTTCTCCGCCGTCTGCTGCTTGAAGGTGAAGCGGGTGTCGAAGAGGCCCTTGACAGCGTCAGGGATAATTGACGTACGCAGCATGTACACGCTCTGAGTCGTCAGCCCGAGCGCGGGGGTGGCGTACGGCTGCTCGTCATTCAACTTGGCCTGGGTGCGGTTCACCATGCCCGCAGCCACTCCTCCCGCCACAGGCGCGCCAGCCGCAGCACCTCCGGTTTCAGCAGCAACTCCTGTTACAGCTGCAGCCCCGCCCGCCGCCGCCACCGCCGCCGCCGGCATCACGTCCTTGAAGAGAGGGTGCACGACACACGTTGAAGTTCTGTAAACATCAACAAGCAGCATGCAAGGCAGCAACGTGTGACAGGAGTGGCAGTGCAGGAAGAGGAGAACAACATGGTGTGACAGGTGAGTCGGCTACTAAATGGACGACGATAAATGTGCCTCACACACACACACGGCGTGAGCCTGGAGAACGAGGGGCCCGCTGCACACAAAAAAGAGCTAAAGCCACGCACCGCGTGCAACGAGAGAGTAAGGAGCACGTACAGAACAATGATAGACGAGCTCCAATGTCGGGAGTAGGCCAGTATTGGAGCAGGGCGGCCGAGTCGACGAGGCCGGCGCGTCGACGAGGCCGGGAGCGTCGACGAGGCCGGGAGCGTCGACGAGGCCGGGAGCGTCGACGAGGCCGGGCGCGTCGACGAGGCCGGGAGCGTCGACGAGGCCGGGAGCGTCGACGAGGACGGCGCGTCGACGAGGCTCGCGCATCAGTGGGGCGCGCGCGTCAACGACGCCGGCGCGTCAGCGGGGGCGGCGTGACGATATCGCCAGCGCGTCAGCGGGGGGGGCGCGTCGGCAAGGCCGCCGCGTCGACACGGCCGCCGCGTCGACACGGCCGCTGCGTCGGCAAGGCCGCCCCGTCGGCGAGATCGGAAGAGCGTCGTGTAGGGAAAGAGTGTAGATCTCGGTGGTCGCCGTATCATTAAAAAAAAAA
>ENA-ORXC01000571-ORXC01000571.1-marine-metagenome-genome-assembly--contig:-NODE-571-length-25328-cov-4.115837_pt1 | contig 25328 bp, 29 predicted proteins | sample MGYA00237865_ERZ511478 | MGnify/ENA metagenome assembly ERZ511478
CATCGCGCGCAGGGCGCGGGTCACGGAATCGCTGCAATGGGCGTCGTTGAAGCGGATGTTCACCGTCGCCCGCGCCGCGCCGGGGATGACGTTGTTGGCCGGATTGCCGGTATCGACGGTCACGATCGACAGGGTGGAGGGGTCGAACTGCGCGGTTCCCTCGTCCAGCCGCCAGCGCGCCAGCCGATCCAGCAGGGCGATCAGCGGGGGCAGGGGGTTGCGCGCGCGGTGGGGATAGGCGGCGTGGCCCTGCACCCCCGTCGCGGCGAGATAGGCGGTCATCGACCCGCGCCGCCCGATCTTCATCATCTCGCCCATGCGCTCGGGGCAGGTCGGCTCGCCCACGATGCAGTGGTCCAGCGTCTCGCCATGCGCGTCCATCCAGTCGAGAATCGCCTGCGTCCCGTCGATGCCCGGTCCCTCCTCGTCCCCGGTGATCAGGATGGCGAGGGAGAAATCGGGGTCGGGCGTCTCGGCCACGCAGTCCAGCGCGGCGCAGACGAAGGCCGCGACCCCGGACTTCATGTCGCAGGCCCCGCGCCCCCACAGCCTGCCCTCCGATATGGTTCCGGCGAAGGGGTCGTGCGTCCACCCCTCGCCCACCGGCACCACGTCGGTATGCCCGTTGAAGCCCAGCACCGGGCCGCGCGTGCCGTAGCGGGCGTGCAGGTTGTCGACGCCGTTGCGGGGGATGCGGGTACAGGCGAATCCGGCCCCCGACAGCAGCGATTCGAGCAGGTCCAGCGCCCCGCCCTCGGCCGGGGTGACGGAGGGGCAGCGGACCAGGGCGGCGGTCAGGGCAACGGGATCGGTCACGGGCAAGGTCCTCGGGCGATGGCCCCCAGCCATATCCTGCGGATCGCGGGGGTTCAATCCGGTGTGGGGGCGGCGGGGTCCGGCCCGTGGGGATTCGGCCCCGCCACGCCCCGGACGAAGGACATCGCGAGGGACAGGACGACGAGGGCAGGGATCGCCACGATCTCGACCGGCACCGCGCACAGGGCCAGCCACAGCGCGTTCCACCCCATGTCGTGCATCCGCCGGATCGACGACGTGACGGCGATCCACAGGCCCAGCGCCATCTGCACCAGCCCGAAGAAGGAGGAGAGGCCGAGGGGGGCCAGCTCGACCCCGTTCGTGCGGCTCATGACCCACGGAAAGACCAGCAGGATCGAACCGAGGCACATCAGCAGCAGTGCGAACAGCGTCAGCCGGGCATACCGGGCGCGGCCCATGCGACCGTCGATGGTGAGCAGATCGGTCGTCATGGCCCGTGATTCCCTGCAAAATTCAGCAGGATGACCGTGCGGCGAAAACCTCAAGGCCCCGTTAACTTCAGCACGTGTCGCTCAAGGCATGAAAAAGCCCCCGCACCGGAATGCGGGGGCCAAGGGGATCGCGGACGGACGTGCCGTTATTCGCTGCCGCCCATGAAGGACAGGATGAACTGGAACATGTTCACGAAGTTGAGGAACAGGCCCAGCGCGCCCATGACGGCGGCTTTCGACAGGTCGGCGCTGGCGGCCATGCCGACCTGCGCGTAGTAGAGGTATTCGTTCTTGATCCGCTGGGTGTCATACGCCGTCAGACCCGCGAAGATCAGCACGCCGATGACCGAGATGCCGAAGGACAGCGCGCTCGACGCGATGAAGATATTCGCGATCGAAGCCAGGATCAGACCGATCAGGCCCATCAGCAGGAAAGACCCCATGCCCGACAGGTTCCGCTTGGTCGTGTAGCCGTAGAGCGACAGTCCCAGGAACGACACGGCGGTGATGCCGAAGGCCTGCACGATCGGCGTATAATCCCCGGCGAAGCGCAGGAATACCATCGACAGCGAGACGCCCATCAGCAGGGTAAACACCCAGTAGGTCGCCTGCACGGCCCCGACACTCATCTTCTGGAGGCGAAAGCTCATGAAGAAGATCAGCGCGAGCGGCGCGAAGATCACGGCCCATTTCAGGGGCGATCCCCACACGGCCTGCGCGAGCACGGGCACGTTGCCGAACACGTAGGCCGTGCCCGCCGCCACGAACAGACCACCTGAAAGGTAGTTGTACACGGTGGTCATGTGGGCGCGCAGCCCCTGGTCGATTTCGGCGGCACGGCCCTGCGTACCAACCGTGGTTGCCGCCATGCGGTCGAATTCTGCCATCGATTTAAACCCCTTGAGGATCATGGAAACTGTTTCAGTGGATGCAATATCGCGATTGCACGGCTTGCGTTCAAGAGGCAAAAGAGGAACGCGCGCATTTGTCCGCGTTTTTTGTCATCTGCCTGCCCTATGCGGGGCCTTCATATCATGATCCGTTGTTTTCTGGCAATTTCTCTTCCCGACGACGTGTCCGACGCCCTGATGGACGTGCAGGACGGCGTGCGCAACGCCCGCTGGATCGACGAGGAGAACCTGCACCTGACGCTGGCCTTCCTCGGCGACTGCACCCCGTCCCAACTGACGGAACTGGATGTCGAACTGGGTCGCCTGCGGGTCGAACCGTTCGATCTGGCGATTGCGGGCGCGGGGGCGTTCGGGGGGGCAAAGCCGCATACCCTCTATGCCGGGCTGGCGGAATCCGAGCCGCTGGCGCGCCTGCATTCCAGAATCGGGCGGGTGATTCGCGAGGCGGGCATCAAGGAGGCCACGGCAGGCCAGACGCGCAAGTTCCACCCGCATGTCACGCTGGCGAAATGCGGCGGCGGGGTCTTTCCGGCGCAGGCCATCGACTGGACGCTGCGCCACGCGCGCCTGACCGCCCCGCCCTTCACGGTCTACGGATTCGGGCTGTACCGGTCGGATTTGGGAGTGCGCACGGCGATCTATACCGAATTGGTCACCTATCCTTGCCTTCGCTGACGTTCCACCGCTTGCACCCGCGCATGGTTTTGCCTAAATCCGAACCATGGCAATCAGACCGATCCTTCTGCACCCCGATCCACGCCTCAAGAAGCGCTGTGATCCCGTCGTGACCGTCGATGAGGGCGTGCGCGCGCTGATCGCGGACATGTTCGACACGATGTACGACGCGCCCGGCATCGGCTTGGCCGCGCCGCAGATCGGCGTGCTCTCGCGCATCCTCGTCATGGACTGCACCAAGAGCGACGAGGAGGACCCCGAACCGATCGCGATGGTCAACCCGGAGATTCTGTGGACCTCCGACGACCGGAACGTCCACGAGGAAGGGTGCCTGTCTATCCCCGAGGAATTCAACGATGTCGAGCGCCCCGCCGCCGTCCGCATCGGCTATCTCGACGAACAGGGCGCGCGGCACGAGATTGACTGCGACGGGTTGCTGGCCACCTGCGTGCAGCACGAGATCGACCACCTCAACGGCAAGCTGTTCATCGATTATCTCGGCCCCATGAAGCGCCAGATGATCACGGGCCGCATGAAGAAGCGGAAGAAGGAAAAAGCGACGGCGAAGGCATGAGTACGACTGCAATGCGGGTCGCCCCCCTGCGGGTCGCCTTCATGGGCAGCCCGGATTTCGCAGTCCCCGCGCTCGACGCGCTGGTCGCGGCGGGGCACGAGATCGTCGCCGTCTACGCCCAGCCCCCCCGCCCCGCCGGGCGCGGCAAGAAGGAGCGGCTCACCCCCGTTCATGCCCGGGCCGAGGCGCTGGGCCTGGTCGTGCGCACCCCTGTTACCCTGCGCGATGCGGACGCGCAGGCGGAATTCGCCGCGCTCGATCTCGATATCGCCGTCGTCGCCGCCTACGGCCTCATCCTGCCGCAGGCGATCCTGGACGCGCCCCGGCACGGATGCCTGAACCTCCATCCGTCCCTGCTGCCCCGGTGGCGCGGGGCCGCGCCGATCCAGCGGGCGGTGATGGCGGGGGATACCGAAACCGGCATCTGCATCATGCGGATGGAGGCGGGGCTGGATACCGGCCCGGTCCTGCTGCGCGAGACGACCCCCATCGGCCCCCGCGAAACCGCCGCCGACCTGCACGACCGCCTGTCCGTGCGCGGCGGCGAGATGCTGTGCGAGGCGCTGGAGGCCGTGCAGGCCGGCACGGCGACCGAGACGGTGCAATCGGAGGAGGGCGTCGTCTACGCCCCCAAGATCGACAAGGCCGAGGCCCAGATCGACTGGACCCGCCCCGCCGCCGATCTCGACGCGCATATCCGGGGACTGTTCCCGTCGCCCGGGGCCTGGTTCGAGGCGCGGGGCGAGCGGATCAGGCTGCTGCTGGCCGAACCCGTCCGCCGTCTCGGCCCCCCCGGCGCGGTGCTGGAGACGGATATCGTCGCCTGCGGCACCGGCAGCCTGCGCCTCCTGCGCCTGCAACGGGCCGGAAAACCGGCGATGGACGCGGCTGATTTCCTGCGCGGCTTTCCGCTCGATAGCGAGTGACGGGTTGACTAATCCTGCCCCGGCACACACTTGGGATACTTGACCTAACCCCGAGGGGACGATCCCATGGCACTACTTCTTGCAATTCTCGGCGCGGCTGTCGGCTATCTGCTGGCCCCGCAATACATTCGCGGCGCGCAGCAGATTCCGGCGGCCATCGCCGGGGCGGTGCTCGGCTACATCCTCGGGGCGTTCTTCGGCTCGATCATGGGGCTGCTGATTCCGATGCTGATCGGTGCGGGGCTGTATCTCGGCTACAAGAAATACCAGGCGGGCGATTTCAGACGCTGATCCGCGCCACCCGGTCGCGCACCGCCCGCACCACGCTCATCGCCGTCAGGGCGGAGGAGGCGGGGTTGCCGGGCAGGGCGTTGCCCTCGATGGCGAATTCGAACCGCCCGAACGCGCCCTCCGCCTCGATCTCGTGGCGGTTCGCCGTACGGGAGGGGTCGGCGATCAGGCGTACCTGCGTTTCGTCCATCCCGATTCCGGCGAAGGCGACGGTCGCCGCCACATTGGCGTTCTTCGGATAGCGCAGGGCCGCCTGCCGCGCCGATCCCTCGAAATGGACGGCGGCGTCGGTCAGGGCCTCCAGATCGAGCACTTCTTCCGCCGCCGATCCGCGCCACCCGGCGGGGGGCTTGCGCCCGGTATAGACGACCCGCGACAATCCGCCGACCGCCGCCGCCGCCAGCACGTCGACCGCCCCGATGGCACCGGAGAGCAACCGCAGCCGCCCGCCCCCCTCCCGTGCCGCCGCATCCAGTTCCAGCGCGAAATCCGCATCCGCCAGCGCGCCGTTCGACACCGTCAGCACGTCGATCCCCCGCGCCAGCAGCGCCGGACCATGGGCGCGCAGGCCCGGATGCCCCGCGCAATCCACTGCGAGCGTCACCGAATCAGGAATATCCGCCACCGCCGTGACGATGGCCGCTTCACCCATCACCTCCCGCGCCGCGCCCTCGCGCCCCGGACGGCACAGGCCGCAGGCCAGCGAGACGCCCGCCTCGCGGTGCAGGTGGCGGGCGACTTCGGCGGCGATGGCCCCGTGGCCGACGAGGGCGATATCGAGTGTCATGCGCCCGAGCCTAACGCGCCCGCCGCCCGTGTCCAGCTTGCGAGCCGCCGCCGCCCGCGATACTCATCGCAAAACCGCCAGAGGAGCTTCCCATGCAGCTTTCCGACCCCGCCGCCTTCTCCGCCGCCTCGCCGCTCGTCATTCTGGGATGCGGCAAGATGGGGGGGGCGCTGCTGGCCGGCTGGCTGGCCGAGGGGTTGCCCGGGGCCGCGATCCGCGTGATCGACCCCCAGCCGTCGGACGACCTGACCCGCACCGCCGAGACTCACGGCATCGCGGTCGTGGCCGGGGCGGAGGCGATCGCGGAGACGCCCAAGGCCGTGCTCGTCGCCATCAAGCCGCAGAGAATGGCCGATATCCTGCCCGGCATCGCTGCCCGGTTCGGCACCGCTCCGCTCTACGTCTCGATTGCGGCCGGAACCGCCATCGCGACGTTCCGCGCCCTGCTGGGCGAGGACGCGCGGATCGTGCGGGTGATGCCGAACACGCCGGTAGCGGTGGGCAAGGGGGCGAGCGCGCTGTTTCCGGGACAGGGCGTCACGGCGCAGGAAACGGCGCTGGCCGAGGCCCTGCTGGAGGCCGTCGGCACGACCGTGCGGCTGGAGAGCGAATCGCAGATGGATGCGGTGACGGGCGTGTCCGGCTCCGGCCCCGCCTATATCTTTCACCTGATCGAGGCGCTGGCGGCGGCGGGGGAGGCCCAGGGCCTCGCCCCGGATCTGGCGATGCAACTGGCGCGGCAGACGGTGGTGGGGGCCGCCGCCCTCGCCGATGCCAGCGACGAGAGCGCCGAGACCCTGCGCGTCAACGTCACCAGCCCCAACGGCACCACCGCCGCCGCCCTCGACCTGCTGATGCACGAAACCCGGGGCCTGCCGCCGCTGATGGTGCGCGCGGTCGCCGCCGCCGCCGACCGATCCCGCGAGTTGAGCGAGAATTAGCATTCAAAAACAATGATTTGAAGAATTTTTGTTGCAGTGCACAAAATCCCTCTTGATCTTTTTGCTGCGATGCAGCATATAGTCTTCAACGCCAACAATCTTGCTTTGGAGAGCATGACATGACCACCGAGAAAAACTGGTTCGACCCCGCCACCTACATGGACCTGATGAAACAGAACGACCTGACGAAGATGTTCGATACGGCGAAGATCCCGGGCATGGACACCGAGATGCTGACTGAAGCCCAGAAGAAGAACGTCCAGGCCATCGTCGACGCCAACCGCGTGGCGTCCGAAGGCTATCAGGCGCTGTTCAAGAAGCAGGTCGAAATCCTCCAGAACGGCGTTTCCGAGATGTCGGAAGCTATGAAGGAAGCCTCGACCCAGCCGATGTCGACCGAGGGCTACGAGAAGCGCATGGAAATGGCCAAGGCGCATTTCGAGAAATCTGTCGGCGTCTTCAACGAGCTGAGCGAATCGGCCCGCAAGGCGAACGAGGACGCGATGGCCATCATCCAGTCGCGCTTCAGCGAAGGCGTCGAGGAAATGAAGTCGCTGGCATCCACCTCGATGACCGCGATGAAGGAAACGGCGCAGCCCAAATCCGGCTCCAAGGTCGCCTGATCCGCGTCCTCTCCGACGGCTCGATCACAGGCCGCTTGTCCGAAAGGGCAAGCGGCCTATTCTTTGCGCGAACCGCAAAGGACGAATCACCATGGCCGAAATCGACTTCGACGACTTCACGAGGGTCGAGATCCGCGTCGGCACCATCGTCGCCGCCGAGGAGTTCCCCGAAGCGCGCAAGCCCGCCTACAAGCTGCGCATCGATTTCGGGGCGGAGATCGGCGAGAAGAAGACCTCCGCGCAGATCACCGCCCATTACACCCCCGAAACGCTGGTCGGTCGGCAGGTGATGGCCGTCGTCAACTTTCCCCCGCGCCAGATCGGGCCGGTGCGGTCCGAAGTGCTGACCTTGGGCGTCAGCGATGCGGAGGGGGGGATCGTGCTGCTGGCCCCGGATCGTGTCGTGCCCAATGGCGCGCGGATGCACTGAGGGCCGAACGGCGCGCGGATGCACTGAGGGCCTTGGTGCGCCGGGGCAAGGCGGCGCGGGGCCTCATCGGCGCAGGAAGGGATGCACGACCCGCTCCTTCGCCGCGAAAGCATGGCGTGCCACCAGTGCGCGATAGCTCCTGATTCGATATCCGCCGTTCCCGGCCAGTACCGCCGCGCGATCCCGCCGGTACAGCGCGGGCAACTCGTACCACGGGGCGCGCGGGTCGGCATGGTGGACGGCGTGCAGATTGTTGTTGAGGAACGCGAGCGCCAGCGGTCCCTCCGCCTCGACGATGGCCGTGCGTTCGCCCACCGCCTCCGCCGCCCGGTGCTCGGCGAAGGTGCGCAGCATCAGCAGGGCATAGCCCGCATAGGCCGCGCCGAGATACAGCGGCACCGGCACCCCCGCGACCCCGACCGCAAAGCCCAGCGCCAGCACGATCCCGGCCCCGTGCGCGCGATACGCCCTCCGCGTGAAGGCATCCCCGCGCCGGATCGCCGCCGCGTCCCGTACAAGCCCTGCCCATATCGACAGCGCCGGCCCGATCAGCAGGCGGCCCGCGAGAGTGCGATTGATCTCCAGCGCCCACCGCATCGGCGGGCCGAGCGCCTCCCAGTCGCGCCGGGCCAGATAGGCGCTTTCGGGGTCGTCATGGGGGTCGGTCAGGGTTTCGTCGCGATGGTGCTTCAGGTGCAGGCGCCTGAACACGCGATAGGGGACGAAGAGGCCGAGCGCCGGGAAGACCAGCGCCTCGTTCAGCCGCGCGCTGCGGGTCGGGTGGCCGTGCAGCGCCTCGTGCTGCAACGACGAATGCAGGGTGATGAGGTATCCGGCCACCGGCACGAACCCCGGGCCCAGCGTCTGGTGCCACAGGCACGCCGCGCCCCAGCCCAGATAGCAGGCCGCCAGAACGCCCCAGGTCGGCCATTCGACCCGCCTGCCCTCGATCGTCACCGTCTCGTCGGGATGTTCCATGGGAACGGGGATACCCGCTTGAACCGGTTCAGGCCAGAGGGCCGGACAAAAAAACGCCCGGCGCGGAGGCCGGGCAGTTCAGGGAGTTAGAATGTGGAACTCGTTCTCAGAGATACGTCCGCGCGGCCATGTCGGTGCTGATCGTGGCGATATCCGTGCGCAGCAGGCCGATATCGTCGAGCTGCTTGTCGGACAGGCGCGCCAGTTCGTTGCGCGTCTGGGCGGCGACGAGGCGGCGCTTCAGCATCAGGGCCGGGGCGTTGAAGACGGCGCGGAGGCCGGTGGAGAAGGCAGGGCGGGCGGCGGCGGGCGCTGCATAATCGATGGTGGTCATTGCTCGATCCTCGGGGGTGTGGGGTGCCGTTCGGCTTGGGGAGTAGATAGCAATTATGCTGCGCCGCAACAAATGCTGGATCGACAAAGCCGCTATGCGTCCAGCGCATGGAACGACCCCTTAAAATGGCATGGCCCTTATTTCTTGCAGGACGCAGCGTGTACGGCTATCCCCTTGTTAACGAAACCTGAACACGGCGGGCCTCATGGCAGACGAAGAAGACACGTTCTCGACCACTTCCGTCGCGGCGGACCACCTCAAGCAGATCATCGAGCGGATCGAGCGGCTGGAGGAGGAGAAGAAGGAAGTCGCCGAGCAGATCAAGGAGGTCTATGCCGAGGCCAAGGGCAACGGCTTCGACACCAAGACCCTGCGCAAGATCATCGCGCTGCGGAAGAAGGACCCGAACGAGCGGTCCGAGGAAGAGGCGATGCTGGATCTGTATCTGTCCGCGCTGGGGATGCTGCCGTCGTCGTCGTGATAGGCGGCCACGGTTCCGCCGTGATAGGGATACAGGGTCGGTTGTAATCCGTACCCGGTTCTCACAAGGAGGTTGCGTCCCATGCCGTTCCGCCCGTTCTCCCGTTCCGCCCGTTTCCGTCCTGCCCTCGCGGCCCTGTCGATGCTGGCCGCGCCGATGGTCGCTGCCTCGCCCGTGCTGGCGCAGGGGTGGTCCGGTGCGCCCTTCCATGCCGTCGCATCCGGTACAGCGGCACCCGGCGCGGTGCGGGTGGCCGATGCGCGGCGGGGTCTGAATGTGCGGGCCGGGCCGGGGACGGCGTATCCGCGCGTCGGCGTGCTGGCGCGCGGGCAGGGGGGCCGGGTCGCCACCTGCGATGCCGGGGGGCGGTGGTGCGCGCTGATCTTTCCGAACGGGGGCAGCGGCTGGGTCTACATGCCGCTGACCCGGTCTGCGGCGGTACCGGCCAGTCTGGGCCGGCCGGTGGACTGGCGGCAGCGGTACCGGACGGACGTGCCCTATATCCACACCGGTCAGGGGCGCGTGAACATGCGGCAGGGGCCGGGGACGCACCGCACGGTCGTCGCGCAACTCAACCCCGGCGGGGGCGGCTTCGTGCAGGGATGCTCGGCGGATGCGCGGTGGTGCCTGATTTCGGTGCCGCCCGAGGGGGTCGAGGGCTGGGTCTCGATGCACCTGCTCGACCCGCATCTGCCGCATTCCGTCAGCGCCCCGGTGCGAACCGTCGCAATACCCTACCGTCCGTGACGGCCAGCCCCAGCGCGATCAGGGCGAATCCGGCATAGGCGAAGGGAGACAGCCGCTCGCCCAGAAACGCCGCGCCCAGCCCCACGGCGAAGGGCGGGACCAGCAGCGTCACCAGCATCAGGTTCGCCGCCCCCGCCCGCACCAGAATCCCGAAATACAGCAGATAGGCCAGCGCCGTGGCCAGCCACGCGATGCCCAGCAACGATGCCCAGACCGGCGCGGAATAGTCGAAGGACGGCACCCCGTCGAAGATCAGCACCAGCGGCACCATCCATACCGTACTGCCCGCCAGCATGCCGAAGGCGTTGACCTCCGGCGGCATCCCCTTCAGCGACACCTTGCCCCAGACGCTGGCGAAGGCGTAGGACAGCCCGGCCCCCAGGATGGCGAGCTGTGCCAGATTGCGCAGGTCCAGCCCCGACAACGCCTCCGGCCCGATGATGACCGCGACCCCGGCCAGGCCCAGCACGGCCCCCGCGAGCTTGCCGAAGGTCAGCCGCTCGTCCGCCAGCAGCAGCCCGGCGACCACCGCCCCGAACATCGCCGTCATCCCGTTGAGGATCGAGGCCAGACCCCCTTCCAGATATTTCTGCCCCCAGACGATCAACGAGAACGGAATCACGTTGTTCAGCGCCCCCATCACCAGATACGCCCCCCACAGACGCGGCGCGCGCGGCACGGACAGCCCCTTCCACCACAGCACCGCGCCCAGCACGGGCAGCGCCCAGAACACCCGGTGCAGAACGATGGTCAGGGGCGTCTCCTCGGCCAGCGCGATCTCGACGAAGAAGAACGACCCGCCCCAGACGGCGGCGAGCGCCAGCATCATCAGCCACGCCGTGCCGGTCATGGATGCCTGGGTGTTCATGGGGTTCCTCCGGTATGTGCGGCGGGATCACTCGCACGGGGCAGGGGAGCGCGCCACCCGATTCGTGCGGGGTGGCAGGGCGGGAACATGCCCTGCCCCGGACAACGATCCGGGGCCTCGACAAGTAGAGTGCCGACCGTCGAGACGCCGATTCGTACGGGGCAGAGCGGTGCTAATCCTTTTCCCGTGCAGGAGCGAGCGGCAATCCCCGCCCCTTCTCCACCGCCTCGGCCCCGTAGCGCGCCCGCACCGCATCCATCGCGCGCTCGGCCTTCGCGCGCAGGGGGGCCTGGGGGTCGAACAGGTCGACGGAGCCGTCGCCCGTCTCCGCCGCCGCCGTCAGGCCCGAGACGCCGATCCCGATCAGGCGAAACGCGCGCCCCTCCGACGCCTTGCCCAGCATCTCGCGCCCCGCGCGATAGATCGCGTCGGCCAGTTGCGTGGGGGCCGTCAGGGAATGGCTGCGCGTGATGGAGCGAAAATCGGCGGTCTTGAGCTTCAGCGTCACCGTCCGGCCCGCATATTCCTTCGCCTTGCACCGCGCCGAGACGCGCTCGGACAAGCGCCAGAGATGGGCATCCAGCGCGTCCAGTGCCACGATATCCTCCGAGAACGTCGTCTCGGCGGAGATGCTTTTCGGGGCCTCGCGCGGGTTGACGGTGCGGGTATCGCGGGCATGGGACAGGTCGTGCAGGCGCTTGCCCATGCTGCCGTAGCGGGCCATCAGGTCTTCCACCGCCACCGCGCGCAGATCCTCGACCCGGCGCAGCCCGTCGCGCTCCAGCTTGCCCGCCAGCGCCGCGCCGACGCCCCAGATCGTGCCGACCGGGCGGGGGGCGAGGAAGTCCAGCGCTTCGGCCCGCCCGATCACGCTGAACCCGCGCGGCTTGTCGAGGTCCGACGCGATCTTCGCGAGGAACTTGCAGTCCGACAACCCGACCGAGACGGTGACGCCGATCTCCTCCTGTATGCGCCGGGCCAGCCGCGCCATGGTCAGGGCGGGGATGGTGCCGTGCAGGCGCCGGGTACCGGACAGGTCGAGAAACGCCTCGTCCAGCGAGAGCGGCTCGATCAGGGGGGTCAGTTCCTCCATCAGGGCGCGAATCCGGCGGCTGACGGCGACGTACTTGTCCATGGTCGGCTTCACGATCACGGCGTCGGGGCACAGCTTCAGCGCCTGGAACATCGGCATGGCCGAATGCACCCCGCTCATCCGCGCGATGTAGCAGGCGGTCGCCACCACGCCGCGCCGTCCCCCCCCGATAATCAGCGGCTTGTCGGCCAGCGAGGGATCGTCGCGCTTCTCGACGCTGGCATAGAACGCATCGCAATCCATGTGCGCGATGCTCAGCGCGCCGAGTTCGGGGTGGTGCAGCAGGCGGGGCGAGCGGCAGGCGGGGCAGCGCCGCGCCGCATCGGGCGCGGGCGTCAGGCAGTCGCGGCAGAACCCGTTTCCGGTATCCGGCACCCGTCAGTCCCCCTCGAATTCCTCCTCGGGCGAGACGCCGAACAGCGCCGCCTTGCGGACCCAGCCGCTATACCCCTTTGCGCGCCCGTGGCACCAGTCGGGGCGGCATGCGTCGAGGCGCAGGACCACCCCCGTCTGGGCGCGCACCGCGATCCGCGCCCCGTCATCCGCCGCATTGCGCAACGGCGTGCCGTCCTCGACCACCAGGCCGTAGCGCAGGCGGCTGAGCTGCGTACGCTTGATCCAGCCGATCTCGCCGAACGGGTCGCTGACCTTGCGCCAGTCGCCGTATTCGTGGAAAACCTTGACGGGCAGGCCCTTGCGCTTGAACAGCCACGCGATGGGATATTCCCGCCCCGGCCCGCGCCGCATGCGCACGGTGTCGAAGCGCAACGTCTCGAAACGCGGGATCGGCTCGCCCGTCACGGGGCCGAGGGTCTGCGCCTGCGCTCCCGGTAAAAGAAGTATCGACGCAGCAAAAAAACAAAAAATGATGGCTTTTCGCAAGATTATGTCGTCCCTTACCATTTCGCCTTTCGCCCGCGCCTGTTATCCACCAACGAACAGACCCGCCAGACCGCCGAGGATTCCGCCATGCCCGCCCCTGCGAAAGTCATCGTCACCCGTAGACTGCCCGACCCCGTCGAGGCGCGGCTGGGCGAGTTGTTCGACGTCGAGTTCAACCGCTCCGACAAACCCTTTTCGGCATCGCAACTGGCCGATGCCGTGGCCCGCGCCGATATCCTTGTGCCGACCCTGGGCGACCAGATCAATACCAGCATCCTCGCCCGGGCGGGAGAGAATCTGCGCCTGATCGCGAATTTCGGGGCCGGGGTCGACCATATCGACGTGGAGACGGCCCGGCGGCGGGGCATTCTGGTCACCAACACCCCCGGTGTGCTGACCGAGGATACCGCCGACATGACCATGGCGCTGATCCTCGCGGTGCCGCGCCGTCTGGTGGAAGGGGTGCATCTGATCGAATCGGGTGCGTGGCCGGGCTGGGCGCCGACGGCGATGCTGGGCCACCGGGTCGCGGGCAAGCGCCTCGGCATCATCGGCATGGGCCGGATCGGGCAGGCGGTGGCGCGGCGGGCGGCGGCCTTCGGCCTCGACATCCACTACCACAACCGCAAGCGGGTGCATGCGGATATCGAAGCGCGGCTGGGCGCGCGGTACTGGGAAAGTCTGGACCAGATGCTGGCGCGGATGGATGTGGTGTCGATCCACTGCCCCTCTACCCCCGGCACGTTCCATCTGCTGTCGGCGCGGCGGCTGAAGCTGATGAAACCGGCGGCCTATATCGTCAACACCGCGCGGGGCGATATCGTCGATCAGAACGCGCTGGCACGGATGCTGGAGGCGGGCGAGTTGGGCGGCGCAGGGCTGGATGTGTTCGAGCATGGCCCCGATATCTCGGATCGCCTGCTGAAGGCGAAGAACGTGGTGCTGATGCCGCACATGTCCTCGGCCACCCACGAGGGGCGGATGGAGACGGGTGAGAAGGTCATCATCAATATCAAGACCTTCGTGGACGGCCACAACCCGCCGGACCGGGTGATTCCGGCGATGCTGTAGGGGGTGGGTGGAGTGCGATCGATGCCGCGAGAAATACTCTGCCCCGGGCGCAGACCCGGGGCCTCCACGGTCAGTGCCATACTCAGCGAGGCCCCGGGTCTGCGCCCGGGGCAGGGCGGTTATTGTATCTAGCACATGGTGCATCATGACCGGTGAACGCGACCTCGAAACCCTGCTGCGCAGCCTGAAGGCGACCCTCGCGGACGGCACCTACGTCTTCGCGACCGTCGCCCCGGATGCCGTGCCGCCCGCCCTCTCCCCCCGCATGACGTTCCGTGAGGCGCAGGGCGTGACCCTGATCCTGCTGCGCGAGGAGGCGCAGGCCCACGGCATCGAGCATGACTTTCCCTGCCGCATGATCACGCTGGACGTGCATTCCTCGCTGGAGGCGGTGGGCTTCATCGCCCGCATCGCCACCGAACTGGCGCGGCAGGGCATGGGCGTGAATCCGGTTGCGGGGTTCTATCACGATCACCTGTTCGTGCCGGAGGGGCGCGAGCAGGAGGCGCTGCGGATACTGGAGGGGATCGCGCGGGGGGCGTGAGGCCGGTCCTGCTCTATCGTTCCTGCCCCGCACGTGATGCGGGGCCTGTCCAAACTGCGAAAGGCCCCGCATCACGTGCGGGGCAGGAAAAGAGCACGGACATAAAAAATCCCGCAACACCGACGGTGCTGCGGGACCGGTTCACCGAACCGCGAAAACCCTAGAGCATCCTGAACGATACAAGGATCGTTCAGGATGCTCTATCTTTTTGTTCTGGCGCGTTTTCCGAGTCGGGCAATGAACCCATTGCCCTTGAAAACGCTCTAGTTCGCGGCGTATTCGTCCGGCAGGCGGAACACCCAGATGGAGCCGCCCTGGTTCAGGTACTTGACCGTCTTGGCCACTTCACCCCCCCACAGCGGGACCGCGCCGCCCCAGCCGGAGGACACGGCGATGAACTGCTGGCCGTCCTGCTCCCAGGTGACGGGCTGGCCGACGATGCCGGAGCCGGTCTGGAACTGCCACAGCGTCTCGCCGGTCTTCGCGTCGAACGCCTTGAAATGGCCCTCGGGCGTGCCGGTGAAGACGAGACCGCCGGCGGTGGTCATCACGCCGCCCCAGAGCGGGGCCTTGTTCTTGTATTCCCACACGGTTTCGCCGGTCGCCGGGTCGATCGCCTTCAGCGAACCGATGTAATCCTCGAACAACGGCTTGATGGTAAAGCCCGCGCCCAGATAGGCCGCGCCCTTCTTGTAGGTGATCGGCTCGTTCCAGATATCCATGCCCCATTCGTTGGACGGGACGTAGAACAGGCCGGTCTTCTGGCTGTAGGCCATGGGCTGCCAGTTCTTGCCGCCCAGGAAAGACGGGACGGCGAAGATCACCTCGCCCTTCTTGCCATCCGCCGATTCGGCGGGGTTGCCGGGGCGGTTGGCCTCGTCGAAGACGGGGCGGCCCGTTTCCAGATCGATGCTCTTCGCCCAGGAAATATCCTTCACGAAGGGTGTCGCGCCGACCAGCTTGCCCTCGTTCTCCAGATCCATGACGTAGAAGAAGCCGTTGCGGTCGGCAGTGGCGGCCAGGCGCTTGCCGTCATGGTCGAAGCCGACGACCTCGTTGACGCCGTCGTAATCCCAGCCCTCGCGCGGGGTGGTCTGGTAGTGCCACTTGATCTCGCCGGTATCGGGGTCGAGCGCGATGCGCGACGCGGCGTAGAGGTTGTCGCCCGCATGCCCCTCGGTCGGGGTGCCCGCGTTGCGCAGGTGGCTGTTCCAGGGGGCCGGGTTGCCCGCGCCCATCAGGATGGTGTTCGTCTTCTCGTCATAGGAACCGCCGAGCCAGGTCGCCCCGCCGCCCGATTTCCACATGTCGCCGGGCCAGCTCGCGTTCAGCTCGCCGGTCATGGTGCTTTCCTCGCCGAGCAGCTCGCCCATGTGACCCTCGATCACGGGGCGGCGCCAGACCATGTCGCCCGTCTCGGCATTGCGCGCCTCGACCGCGCCGACGATGCCGAACTCGCCGCCCGAATTGCCGGTGACGATCAGGGGGCCGTGCTTGCTGTCCACGATCAGCGGGGCGGCGGTGTAGGAATAGCCCGCCTTGTAGTCGCCGATCTTCTTGCGCCAGACCACATCGCCGGTCTTGGCGTTCAGGGCGACCAGCTTCGCGTCGAGCGTGCCGAAATAGATGTTCTCGCCCAGCATCACCGCGCCGCGATTGACCACGTCGCAGCAGGGCAGGATGCCCTCGGGCAGGCGCGCGTCGTACTGCCAGATCTCCTCGCCCGTCTTCACGTCGATCGCGTACATGCGCGAATACGAGCCGGTGACGTACATGGTGCCGTCATGGATCAGCGGCTGGGTTTCCTGCCCGCGCTGCTTTTCGCCGCCCAGCGAGAACGCCCAGGCGGGGTACATCTTCTTGACGTTGTGGCGGTTGATCTGGTTCAGCGGGCTGTAACGCTGAAGGTCGCGGCCCATGCCGTTGGTGACGATCTGGGTCGTGATCGACTGGTCGTTCTTGATGTCGTCCATGGTGACTTCGGCGAAGGCCGGGGCCGCCAGAAATGCCGTCAGGGCGGCGGTCGTCAGTACAGCGCGCATTGGTGTCTCTCCCTTTGGATGTGCCCTGATTTTTCTCGGGCGATCATTGTTCTTGCGGACCTTCGTAGGTCGAAGTCCGGATGGCTTGCGCTAACCTTGTCCATAAATCATGCTGTGATCAAGCCTGATGGGAGAGTCGAGATGCGATACGGCGTGATTTTTGCGGTCCTGGTCCTCGCCGGTCCTGCCGTAGCGGCAGGGGACGAGGACGGGATGCTCAACCCGGACGAATTGTCGCTGGACTACTTCGCGCGCAAATCCGAGCAGGGTTTCGTCGATCCGATGGGGTCGATGCACGGTTACATGGCCGCGAAATCCGGCGACTACGCCACCGCCCGCCGCATCCTGGAGCGGCAGGCGGCGCAGGGCGTGACCCAGGCGATGACGTGGATGGGGTGGATGGAGGATAACGGCCTCGGCGCGCCCGAAGACCCCGACAAGGCCGCCGAATGGGACCGCCGCGCGGCGGAAGCGGGGGATCACGTGGGCATGTTCAACTACGGTCTCGACCTGCTGCGCGGGCGCGGGGTGAGGCAGGACGAGGCGGCAGGCCGCGCCATGATCGACCGCGCGGCGGCGGCGGGCGACGAGACGGCGCAGGGGCTGATCGCGGACGGCTACGATCTGGAGACCGTCACGCCGGATGCGGATGCGTGGAAGTACGACCGGCAGATTTACTGAGGCGATCATACCGACGGCCTCTATTGCCGACCGTTCCGGAAGAATGCCCCGCCCCGGGCAGCGACCCGGGGCCTCGACGAGCAGTGCACTACTCGTCGAGGCCCTGTGGTGCGCTGACCATCGAGGCCCCGGGTCTTGCGCCCGGGGCAGGGCGTCTTCATGCGTCACAACTTGTGCAGATACGTCCGGTATTCCACATCCGATACCTGCGCGGCCAATTGCGCGACTTCGGACAGGCGGATATGGGTGTAGGCGTGGTGGAAGGCGTCGCCGAAGATGTGCCGCGCGGCGTCCGACCCGCCGAATTCCTCGACCGCCGAGAACCAGTCGTGGTGCAGGCGTGCGCCGGTGACCTCTGCCGCGTCCTGCACCCGGGGGGGCGGCTCGACGGCTCGGGCGAGGCCCGTCTCGATCCCGCCGAGGATGCCCGCCAGCGCCAGATACGGGTTCACGTCCGCCCCGCAGATGCGATGCTCCAGCCGCGCGCCCGGGCCTGAAATCTCGGGCAGGCGGATGGCCACCCCGCGATGGTCCAGCCCCCAGCTCGCCAGCGTGGGGGCATACGAGCCGGGCTGGAACCGCCGATAGCTGTTGGCATGGGGCGCGAAGACCGCCTGCAAGGGCCGCATCGTCGCCAGCGCCCCGCCGACCGCATGGCGCAGGGTTTCGGCCACCTCATCCCCGCCGCCATCGAAGATATTGCGCCCCTGCGCATCGATCAGGCTGACATGGGCGTGCATCCCGCTGCCCGCATGCGCCCCGCCATAGGGCCTGGCCATGAAGCTGGCGCGCAGGTCGTGGGCGCGGGCGCAGCCCTTGACCAGCCGCTTGAACAGGATCGACTGGTCCGCCATGGCCAGCGCATCGGTGTTGTGGTGGAAGTTGATCTCGAACTGCCCCGGCCCGAATTCGGCGATCAGCACGTCCGCCGCGATCCCCTGCACCGCGCAGGCATGCTGGATGTCCTCCAGGCACGGCGCGAGGGACGCCACCGCGCTCATGTCGTAGACCTGCGCCCCCTCCAGCCCCTTGGGCGGCACGGGGGCCGCGCCGGTCTCGACCGGGGCGTGCAGGTAGAATTCGAGTTCCGTCGCGACCACCGCCGTCAGCCCCCGCGCCGCCAGCCGGTCCACCACCGCCGCCAGCCGGGTGCGGGGGTCGTAGACGACCGGGTCGCCCGCAGGCGTCGTCATGGTCATCAGCACCTGGGCGGCGGGCGAGGGCGACCACGGTTTCGTGGCCAGCGTCCCCGGCACCGGCCAGCCGTAGCCGTCCGGGTCCCCCGTCGCCAGCGCCAGCCCCGTCTCGTCCACGTCGTTGCCCATGATGTCGAGGGCATAGGTCGACATCGGCAGGCGCACCTTGCCGCCCACCAGCTTGTCGGCGCTGTCGGGCGCATACCACTTGCCGCGCATCACGCCGTTCATGTCGGGGAACAGCAGTTCGATCCGCTCGATCCCGGGATTGGCGGCGAGGAAGGCGGTCATGTCGTCGATCGTCATGCGCGTCATCGGTCCTGCCCCGCGCCTGCCCGCTTGCCCGCCAGCGAGGCGACCACCACTCCCAGCGACACGATCCCGATCAGCAGGGTGGACAGCGCGTTGATCTCCGGCGTCACACCGAGTCGCACTTGGCTATATATCTTCATCGGCAATGTCGTGGCCCCGGGGCCGGAGGTGAACGACGCGATCACCAGATCATCGAGCGACAGGGTGAACGCCAGCAGCCACGCGGCCACGATGGCCGGGGCGATGACCGGCAGGGTGACCGAGAAGAACGCCTGCACCGGCGTGCATCCCAGATCGCAGGCCGCCTCCTCCAGCGACGCATCGAACGCCACCAGCCGCGAGGACACGACGACCGAGGCGAAGCACATGCCGAAGGTGATATGCGCGAGGATGATGGTGGTGATCCCCCGGTCCATGCCGATCGAGATGAACAGCAGCAGCAGGGACAATCCCGTGATGACTTCGGGCATCACCAGCGGCGCGTAGATCATGCCGCTGAACAGTGTCCGCCCCCGGAACCGCCCCGCCCGCACCAGCGCATAGGCGGCCAGCGTCCCCAGCAGCGTGGCCACGGTGGCCGAGATCAGCCCGACCCGCAGGGTGACCCACGCGGCATCCAGAAACGCCTGATTGCGAAAAAGCTCCCCGTACCACTTCGTCGAGAACCCGCCCCAGACCGTCACGAGCCGCGAGTCGTTGAAGCTGTAGACCACGAGGATCAGGATCGGCAGGTACAGGAACGCCATCCCCAGCGTCAGGGAGGTGGCGTTGAACCAGGAGAAGCGGTTGGTCATAGGGTCAATTCCGGTTCTCTCGGCTGTGCCAGATGCGGGTGACGACGATCAGATCTTCCTCGACCCGATAGTGCATGATGTATGCACCCCGCCCGAATCGTACGACGAGTTGACGCCAACTGTTACCGATACGCTTGCCCATAAAAGGGTTTGTCAGCAGTAAGGCCGCGCTTCTTTCGATGGTCCGTACAGCCTCTGCTGCCGCTGCGGGGTTCTTCTCGTCGAGAAAGGCATGCAAGCGGCGGATATCCGCTTCGGCTGCGGACAGATAGATATACTTCACTTCATTTTCGCTTCGGATCGGGCGATGAGTTCGTGCAGGGTCTCGCGGAAATCTTCCCATGGAATGGCTTTGCCGGTCCGCTTGTATTCCTGCCACCGCCGTTCGTCCTCGGCCGTATCGACCCGTGCAAAGCCTTCCGCCTCCTCGACGAAGGAGCGCAGGACATCGTTGGCGAGGTCGGATGCGGTGCGCCCCTCGCCCACCAGCGCGGCGATGCGCTGTTCGATTTCCTCATCGATGACGACGCTGTTCTGTCCGATGCTGTCCATGCGCTATCCTATCACTTCGCTGCGGCCCGCTTCAAGTCACGACCCCATCCCCTGCTTCATCTGCTGGCGCTGAAAGAGGACGATGGGGAGGATCAGCAGGGCCAGCAGCACGATGGCGACGGCGCTGGCCAGCGGCCAGTCGCGGTTGTTGAAGAACTCGACCCACAGCGTCCTGCCGATCATCAGCGTATCGGACCCGCCCAAGAGATCCGGGATCACGAATTCCCCGATGGCGGGGATGAAGACCAGGAAGCACCCGGCGACGACCCCCGGCAGGGACAGGGGCAGGGTCACGAGGAAGAACGCTGCGATCCGCGAACTGCCCAGATCGGCGGCGGCCTCCAGCAGGCTTTCGTCCATCTTCTCCAGGGTCGCGTAGATCGGCAGGATCATGAAGGGCAGATAGCTGTAGACGATGCCGATATACACCGCCGTATTGGTGTTCATGATCGTCAGCGGCTCGCCGATCAGGCCGATGGACATGAGCGCCTGATTGAGCAGCCCCTCGGTCTTGAGGATGCCGATCCAGGCGTAGACGCGGATCAGGAACGATGTCCAGAACGGCAGGATGACCAGCATCACCAGCGTGGGCCGCCACCGCCGGGGTGCGCGGGCCAGCGCGTAGGCGATGGAATACCCGATCAGCAGCGTGATGACGGTGGAAATCGCCGCGATCTTCAGGCTGGAGAGATAGGCGTTGATGTAGAGGCTGTCCTCCGCAAGGAAGACGTAGTTCTCGAAATCCAGTTCCGCGAAGAACGCGCGCAGGCCGCTCCACCCCTCGGACAGGTCGAGTTGCGGGGTATAGGGCGGGCGGGCGACGGCCAGATCGGACAGCGAGATCTTCAGCACGATCAGGAACGGCGCGAGGAACAGCACCAGCAGCCACAGATAGGGCAGGGCGACGAGCAGCCGCTGGCCGAGGGTGCGGTTCATGGGATCATATCCTCTGCCCCGGACTCGATCCGGGGCCTGTTCGGGCACGGGTACGATGATGCGACAGGCCCCGGATCAAGTCCGGGGCAGGGGGTCATCTGACTCATCACGCCGGCAACAGGACGCCCGCGTCCTCCTCCCAACTCACCCAGACCGCGTCCTCCCACGTGATGCCCCGGCGGTCGGCGCGCTGGCGGTTCGATTCCTGCGCCTTGACGATGGAACCGTCGGCGAGTTCGACGTGGTAGGTCGAGATATTGCCCAGATAGGCGATATCGAGTACCTTGCCCGGCAGTGCATTGTCCGCCGCTGCAGGCCGCGCGGTGGCGATAGATACTTTCTCGGGCCGCAGGGCCAGCCATGCCGTCGCCCCTGCCGGGGGCGTTCCCGACGGGGGTGCGGTCGGCGTGACGATGCGCAAATCCGCCGCCCCCTCCATGACCGACAGACCCACGGCACCCGGTCCGGCGGTGGTCACGCGCCCTTCCAGGATCGAGACTTCCCCGATGAAATCGGCCACGAAACGGGTATCGGGGCGCTCGTACAGGTCGGTGGGGGTGGCGACCTGCGCCAGTTCGCCCGCGCGCATCACCGCGATGCGGGACGAGACGGTCATCGCCTCCTCCTGGTCGTGGGTGACGATGACGAAGGTGGTGCCGAGGGTTTCCTGGATGCCCATCAGCTCGAACTGCGTTTCCTGCCGCAGCTTCTTGTCCAGCGCGCCCAGCGGTTCGTCGAGCAGCAGCAGTCTGGGCCGCTTGACCAGCGCCCGGGCCAGCGCCACGCGCTGGCGCTGGCCGCCGGACAACTGATCGGGCTTGCGCCGCGCGAAGTCGGTCAGTTGCACGAGGCGCATGATATCGGTGACGCGCTCGGCGATTTCAGCCTTGGGGGTGCCCTCGCGCTTCAGGCCGAAGGCGATGTTCTTCTCGACCGTCAGATGCGGGAACAAGGCGTAGGACTGGAACATCATGTTCACGGGCCGTCTGGCGGGCGGGATGGGGGCCATGTCCTGCCCGCCCAGCAGGATCTGCCCCTCGCTCGGCGTCTCGAACCCCGCCAGCATGCGCATCAGCGTGGTCTTGCCGCAGCCCGACGGGCCGAGGATGGCGAAGAATTCGCGCTCGTAGATGGTCAGCGACAGCGATTTCACCGCCTCGAACGCGCCGAACCGCTTGGTCACGTCGCGGATATCGATCAGCGGTTCGGCGGCGGGATCGGTCCAGGGGGCGAAGGGCAGGGTCATGATGCGAAGGCCCCCCGCCCCGGACCCGATCCGGGGCCTCGTGCAGCAGCGCGCGGTTCATCGAGGCCCCGGCGCGGGGCCGGGGCAGGGCGGGGCGCGGTCACTGGCCCGTCTTCACCTTGGTCCACAGGCGGGTGACGCGGCGGTTGACCTTGGGCGGATAGGCGGTGACGGAGTAGAGGTTCTCCAGCGTCTCGGCACTGGGATAGATGGCCGGGTCCCCGATCACGTCGGCCTCCAGCAGGCCCTGCGACGCCTTGTTTCCATTGGCGTAATAGACGTAGTTCGACGCCTTCGCCATGACATAGGCGCGCATGATGTAGTCGAGGAAGGCATGGGCATTCTCGACATTCGGGGCATCGGTGGGGATCGCCATCTGGTCGAACCACATCAGCGCGCCCTCGGACGGAATCGCATAGGCGATCTCGACGCCGTTATCCGCCTCCGCCGCGCGGTCGCGGGCCTGAAGCACGTCGCCGGACCAGCCGAACGCGACGCAGATATCGCCGTTGGCCAGCGCGTTGATGTATTCGCTGGAGTGGAACTTCTGCACATGGGGGCGCATGCCCATCAGCACGTCTTCGGATTTGGCGATCACGTCGGGATCGTGGCTGTCGGGGTCCTCGCCGATGTATTTCAGCGCGGCGGGGATGATCTCGGTCGGGGCGTCCAGCACGTGGATGCCGCATCCGGCCAGCTTCCCGGCATTGGCGGGGTCGAAGATCAGGGCGAGCGAATCGACCGGGGCATCCTCGCCCAGCGCCTCGCGCACCTTGGCGACGTTGTAGCCGATGCCGGTGGTGCCCCACATGTAGTTGATCGAATAGGCGTTATCGGGATCGTAGGGGGCCGTGCGCGTGCGGATCGCATCCCACATGTTCTCGGCATGGGGCAGCTTCGACATGTCCAGCTTCCGGAACGCGCCCGCCTCGATCTGGCGGCTGAGGAAGGTGCCGGTCGGGACCACCACGTCGTAGCCGGAGCCACCCGCGAGCATCTTGGTCTCCAGCAGCTCGTTGGAATCGAACACGTCGTAGCGCACCTCGATCCCCGTCTCGGCGGTGAAATCCTCCAGAATCGATTCGTCGATATAATCCGACCAGTTGTAGACGTTGACGACCTTTTCCTGCGCGAGCGCCGCCCCGGCGACCCCGGCGAGGGCAAGCCCGGCGAGCAGTGAACCGAATTTCATCTGTGATCTCCCGAATCTATGGTTAAGCGGACACTAGCAGGGGATTCGGGAATGTCAGCGGTTTTCGGTGATCCCATCCGAAACCTTGGCCTCGCTCCCCGATACCGCTAGCATCGCGCCCGACCCACCCCAACCGGAACATCCCATGCCCCCCCGCGATACCCTCGCCGCCCTGCCCCGGACCTGCCGCGACTGGCTGGACAACCGCACGATCGAGGAGGTGGAGTGCATCATCGCCGACATGGCGGGCATCTCGCGGGGCAAGGCGATGCCGTGGCGCAAGTTCGCGGATACCAGCCGCAGCTTCCTGCCCGTGTCGATCTTCTACCAGACCATTACCGGCGATTACGCCGATCTCGACGGCCTGTCCGACCAGTGGACCGAGCGCGACATGCTGCTGACCCCCGATATGTCCACCGCGACCGCCGCCCCCTGGGCCAACGACGTGACCATTCAGGTCATCCACGACATGCAGACCTACGAGGGCGAGCCGATCCCCGTGGCCCCGCGCAACGTGCTGCGCCGGGTCGTGGATCTGTACCGGCAGGCGGGGTGGAAACCGGTGGTGGCCCCCGAACTCGAATTCTACCTGACCAAGATCAACACCGACCCCAACGAGGTGATCGAACCCCCCGTCGGGCGCACCGGGCGGCGGGGCATCGGGCGTCAGGCGTATTCCATGAGTGCCGTGGACGAATACGGACCCGTGATCGAGGCGATCTACGACTATGCCGAGGCGCAGGGATTCGAGATCGAGACGATCATTCAGGAGGGGGGCGCGGGGCAACTGGAGATCAATGTCGGCCATGGCGACCCGATCACGCTGGCCGATCAGGTGTTCTTCTTCAAGCGTTCGATCCGGGAGGCGGCGCTTCAGAACGGGTGCTTTGCGACCTTCATGGCGAAACCCATGCAGAACGAGCCGGGCAGCGCCATGCACATCCACCAGAGCGTGCTGGATATCCGCACGGGCCGCACGGTCTTTGCCGACGAGGCGGGCAAACCCACCCCCTATTTCTACGGCTTTCTGGCGGGGCAGCAGGACAACCTGCCCTCCCTCATCTCGCTGCTCGCGCCCTATGTGAACAGCTATCGCCGCTACACGACCGAGGATGCCGCGCCGATCAATCTGGAATGGGGCTGCGACAACCGCTCGACCGGCCTGCGGGTGCCGCTGTCCTCTCCGGAGGCATTGCGCGTGGAGAATCGCGTGGCGGGGATGGATTGCAACTGCTACCTCGCCTTCGCCGCCTCGCTCGCCGCCGGGTATATCGGCATGAAGGCGGGCGCGACGCCCCGGCCCGAGATCAAGGGCGAGGCGTACCAACTGCCCCGCGCCATCCCCCGCAGCCTGCACGAGGCACTGGACCTCTTGAAGAACAACCCGGCGGTCGTGGACGTGCTGGGCGAGGAATTCTGCAACGTCTACCTTGCCATCAAGCGGCAGGAGGTGGAAGAATTCCTGCAGGTCATCAGCCCGTGGGAGCGCGAGCACCTGTTGCTGAATGTCTGAATCATCTAACAGAAATTCCCAGAAGTATTAAATAGTGCACATTCATTTTTACTTTACTTGATTTCAAAGAGATATTGGCGATCCCGCTAGGACTCGAACCTAGAACCGTCTGATTAGAAGTCAGGTGCTCTATCCAGTTGAGCTACGGGACCGGAGGAAATTCAGCGCCACACCGGTCAGTGCGCCACTTTCAGTGCGACACCTTCAGTGGGACCACGGCACGCGCCGCGCCGTGGCGAAGTTGTCGCCGTAGCCGCGCGGGCGGTGGCGGCGTTTCTGCGGCTCCTCGACCGTGGCGGCGATGCCGTGGCGGGCGGCGTAGTCCATGGCGGCATCCCTGGACGGAAAGGTCAGCCGCACCTGCTGGTTCGTGTCGGTCGAGCCGGTCCACCCCATCAGCGGGTCGACCGGGCGCGGCCCGTCATGCACGAAATCGAGCA
>ENA-ORXC01000573-ORXC01000573.1-marine-metagenome-genome-assembly--contig:-NODE-573-length-25261-cov-3.275969_pt1 | contig 25261 bp, 20 predicted proteins | sample MGYA00237865_ERZ511478 | MGnify/ENA metagenome assembly ERZ511478
GTCCAGTTCCTCGTGTTCCTCGTCAGCCTCGTCCTCATCATCCGCTATCTGGCGACGGGGCAGGGCCTGTTCGCTGCCGACGCTTCGGTCGTGGTCAAGACGCTGACGCTCTACGCCATCATGGTCACCGGCGCGATCTGGGAAAAGGTGGTCTTCGGCCAGTACCTGTTCGCACGGGCGTTCTTCTGGGAGGACGTGTTCTCGATGGCCGTCCTGTCGCTCCACACTGCCTATCTGCTCGCCAGCCTGAGCGGGTTGATGACGGGATACCCGCTGATGCTGCTCGCACTTGCCGCCTATGTCACCTATCTGGTCAATGCGGGGCAGTTCGTCTGGAAGTTGCGGATGGCCCGCCTCGAAGCGCCCGGGTCGTATCCGGATGCGGGGGTGCCGGGATGAGCGCGCCCGACCTGAAGTCCGCCGCCTGCGGCTCCACCGTCGCCGCGCCCCTGCGCGAGCGGGGACAGCACGAGGTGTTCTGCGGCCTCACCTCCATCATCTGGCTGCACCGCAAGATGCAGGACGCCTTCTTCCTGATCGTCGGCTCGCGCACCTGCGCGCATCTGATGCAGTCGGCGGCGGGGGTGATGATCTTCGCCGAGCCGCGCTTCGGCACCGCCATCATCGAGGAGCGCGATCTTGCGGGCATGGCCGACATGAACGACGAGTTGGACAAGGTCGTCGACCGCCTCCTGTCCCGCCGCCCCGATATCCGCATGCTGGTCCTCGTCGGGTCGTGCCCGTCGGAGGTCATCAAGCTGGATCTGGACCGCGCGGCCCAGCGGCTCAACAAGGTCCACGCCCCCGACCGCCGGGTGATCAGCTATTCCGGCAGCGGGATCGAGACGACCTTCACCCAGGGCGAGGACAACTTCCTCACCGCATTGGTGCAGGACATGCCCAAGCAGGCCGCCACCGCCCCCGCTTCCCTGATGGTCGTCGGCGCGATGTCCGATATCGCCGAAGACCAGTTCGCCCGCATCTTCGCCAGTCTCGGCATCGAGGGCGTCTCCTTCCTGCCCGCGCGGCAGAGCACCGAACTGGCCACCGTCGGCCCGGATACCAGATACATCCTCGCGCAGCCCTATCTCGGCACCACCGTCACCGAACTGGAACGCCGGGGCGCGACCCGGATCGAAGCGCCGATGCCGCTGGGCGAGGAGGGGACGACGCTGTGGCTGAAGGCCATCGCCGATACTTTCGGCGTCGATGCCGCCAAGTTCGACGCCATCACCGGCCCGGGCCGCGAGCGCGCGCGCAAGGCGCTGACCCATTACCGCGCCACGCTCGAAGGCCGCCGCATCTTCCTCTTCCCCGATTCGCAACTCGAACCGGCAATCGCCCGCTTCCTGCACCGCGAGATGGGGGCCGAGATCGTGGAAGTCGGCACGCCGTTCCTGCATCGCAGGATCACCCAGCCCGAATTCGACCTGCTCCCTGACAGCGTGACGGTCAGCGAAGGGCAGGACGTGGACAAGCAGATCGACCGCTGCCGCGCGGCGAACCCGGACCTCATCGTCTGCGGCATGGGTCTGGGCAACCCGTTCGAGGCCGAGGGCCGCTCGACCAAGTGGTCCATCGAATTGGTCTTCTCGCCCATCCACGGCTACGATCAGGCCGGGGATCTGGCCGAACTCTTCGCCCGCCCGCTGGGCCGCCGCGCCGTGTTGGAGGTGGCCGTCTGATGCAGCTCACCATCTGGACATATGAAGGCCCCCCCCATGTCGGCGCGATGCGCATCGCCGCCTCGATGCGCGACCTGCATTACGTGCTGCACGCGCCGCAGGGCGACACCTATGCCGACCTCCTCTTCACGATGATCGAGCGGCGCAAGAGCCGCCCGCCGGTCACGTATTCGACGTTTCAGGCGCGCGATCTGGGGTCGGACACGGCGGAAATTTTCAAGCGCACCTGCCGCGACGCCGTCGAGCGGTTCAAGCCGCAGGCGGTGCTGGTGGGCGCGTCATGTACCGCCGAACTGATCCAGGACGATCCCGGCGGTCTGGCCAAGACGCTGGATCTGGGCATCCCCGTCATCCCGCTGGAACTGCCCTCCTACCAGAAGAAGGAAAACTGGGGCGCGGCGGAGACGTTCTACCAGTTGGTGCGCGGTTTCGCGGGCGGGCGCACGCCGGAGCCGAAGGAAGAGGGCGCGCGGAAATCGTGCAATATCCTCGGCCCGACCTCGCTGGGCTTCCGCAATCGCGACGATATCGTGGAAGTGCAGAAGCTGCTCGCGGAACTGGGCGTCGACGTCAACGTGGTCGCGCCGCTGGGTGCCAGCCCCGCCGACCTCACCCGCCTGCCGAACGCTGATTTCAACATCCTCCTCTACCCCGAAATCGCCGACACTGCGGCCCGCTGGCTGGAGCGCGAGTTCAAGCAGCCGATTGTCCGCACCGTCCCCATCGGCATCGGCGCGACGCATGACTTCATCCGCGAAGTGGCCGATCTGGCGGGCGTCGATCCGGCTCCTGTCCTCGGTTCCGAAGACGACCGCTTCTCGTGGTATTCGCGCTCCATCGACAGCAACTACCTGACCGGCAAGCGCGTCTTCATCTACGGCGACGCGACCCACGCGGTCGCGGCGGCACGGGTCGCGCAGAAGGAACTGGGCTTCAAGGTCTGTGGCCTCGGCACGTATTCCCGCGAATTCGCCCGTGACATCCGCGCGGCGGCCAGGGAATACGGCGTCGAGCCGCTCATCACCGACGATCACCTGGAGATCGAGGACGCGATCATCGCGGCGCAGCCCGAACTGGTGCTCGGCACGCAGATGGAGCGCCACGTGGCCAAGCGCCTGCGCATCCCCTGCGCCGTCATCTCCTCGCCGATCCACGTGCAGGACTTCCCCGCTCGCTACTCGCCGCAAATGGGGTTCGAGGGCGCGAATGTGATCTTCGATAGCTGGGTCCACCCGCTGACCATGGGCCTCGAAGAACACCTGCTGACGATGTTCCGCGACGATTTCGAGTTCAACGACGATGCCAAGGCGTCGCATCTCGCCGCCGTGGGCGGAGGGGGCAAGGCCGGCGAAGCCGTGCAGGACAATACGCCTGCCGAGGCCCCCGCCGAAGAAGCCGCCGGGCAGACGGCCGATGGCGAACCCGAATGGGCGAACGACGCCATGAAGGAACTGAAGAAGATCCCGTTCTTCGTGCGCGGCAAGGCTCGCCGCAACACGGAGGCTTTTGCCGCCGAACAGGGCGTGAGCCTCATAACCGTGGAGACGCTGTACGATGCAAAAGCCCATTTCGCTCGATAAGGCGCGGCAGAATGCGCAGCAGAATGTGCAGCAATCCGCACGGCGGGGGACGCATGGCGCGGTGCCGATCAAGGTCACCATGGTCACCCTCGACAGTCACATGTCGAGCGCGGTGGACCGGGCGCGGGCCGCACTGGTGCAGGAACTGCCCGGGCTGGAACTGACCGTCCACGCCGTCACCGACTGGGGCGACGACGATACGGCGGCGGAGGCGTGCCGCCGGGATATCGAGACGTCGGACATCATCGTCGCGAACATGATCTTCCTCGAAGAACACGCCCTCCGCCTCGCCCCCTGGATCGAGGCGCGCCGCGAGCACTGCGACTGCGTCGTCGGGGCCATGTCCGCCGCCGATGTCGTGAAGACGACGAAGCTGGGCGATTTCAACATGGCCAAGCCCACGGGCGGGGCTATCGGGATGCTGAAACGCCTACGCGGCAAGAGCAAGAACGGCGTCTCCGCCGGGCGCGGCCAGATGAAGATGCTGCGCCAGCTTCCCAAGCTGCTGAAATACATCCCCGGCAAGGCGCAGGACGTGCGCGCCTATTTCATGACGCTGCAATACCTGCTGGCCGGGTCGGACGAGAACATCGCCAACCTCGTCCGCTATCTCGTCGGTCGCTATGCCGCCGGAGAGCGCGAGGTACTGCGCGGGGCGGTCAGGCCGGTCGATCCGAAGCACTACCCCGAAGTCGGCTTGTACCACCCCGGCCTCAAGGACCGCGTGACCGACGATCCGGCGGCGCTGAACAGGTTGCCAGCCTCGGCGGTCCAGGCGGGCGGCACCGTCGGCATCCTGCTGATGCGCTCCTACATCCTGTCGGACAATACCGCGCATTACGACGGCGTGGTCCGGGCGCTGGAGGCGCGGGGGCTGAGGGTCGTTCCGGCCTTTGCCAGCGGTCTCGACTCGCGCCCCGCCATCGACGCCTATTTCATGAAGGACGGTCACGCGACGGTCGACGCGGTCGTGTCGCTGACCGGGTTCAGCCTCGTCGGTGGCCCTGCTTACAACGACTCGGTCGCGGCGGAGGAGGCACTCGCGGCGCTCGACGTGCCGTATATCTCGGCCTTCGCCAGCGAGTTCCAGAGTCTTCAGCAATGGGGCGCGAGCGGGCAGGGCCTGATGCCCATCGAGACGACGATGATGGTATCCCTGCCCGAGATCGACGGCGCGACCGGGCCGATTCTGTTCGGCGGGCGCAATGATGGCTCCGGCGCGTGCACCGGCTGCGAGCGCCGCTGCGATTTCTCGCAAGGGGCTGCGGCATCGGACATGCAATCCTGCCCCGAGCGTGCCGAAATGCTGGCCGGTCGTGTGCAAAAGCTCGTCTCCCTGCGCCGCCGGGCCAAGGCGGAGCGCAAGGTCGCGACCGTGATCTACAACTTCCCCCCCAATGGCGGGGCCATCGGCACGGCGGCGGGGCTTTCGGTGTTCCGTTCACTGTACAATACTCTCGGCGCGATGAAGGCGGACGGCTACACCGTCGACCTGCCGGACAGTGTCGACGCCCTGCGCGAGGCGATCATCACCGGCAACGCGGCGGTCCACGGTCAGGATGCCAATGTCGCCGCCACCATCTCCGCCGATACCCACGTGGCACGCGAAAAGCGGCTGGAGCAGATCGAGGCCCAGTGGGGTCCGGCCCCGGGCCGCGCCCAGAGCGACGGGTCGAACATCTTCGTCCTCGGCGCGCATTTCGGCAATGTCTTCGTCGGCGTGCAGCCCGCCTTCGGGTACGAGGGCGACCCGATGCGGTTGCTGTTCGAGAGCGGGTTCGCCCCGACGCATGCCTTCACCGCCTTCTACCGCTATATCCGCGAAGACCTGAAGGCCGACGCCATCCTGCATTTCGGCACCCATGGCGCGCTGGAGTTCATGCCCGGCAAGCAGGTCGGCATGACGGCGGAGTGCTGGCCCGACTACCTGATCGGCGACATGCCGAACCTGTATTTCTACGCCTGCAACAACCCCTCCGAAGGGACGATTGCCCGGCGTCGGTCGGCGGCGACGCTCGTCAGCTATCTGACGCCGCCGGTCGGTCATGCGGGCCTGTACAAGGGCTTGCTGGACCTGAAGACCTCGATCGATCGCTGGCGCGGTCTGGCCCCCGATGCCCGGGATGAAGCGGCGCATCTGGCCACGGCGATCCACAGCATGGCGGTGGCCATCGACCTGATCGACGCGGATGTCGTCTGGCACGGTACGGCGACGGCGGAGATCGCGGCGCTGGCCGACAGGGTCCGCGAATACGAGACCTCGCTGATTCCCCACGGTCTGCACGTCGTCGGCGAAGCGCCCTCCGAGGAAATCCGCCGTGACTTCCTCGGGTCGGTCAACGAGGCATTCGGTGCCGAGCGGCTGGACGATGCCGCCCTCGACGCCGTGGCCCGGGGCGAGACGCCGAAGGACAATGCCGCCGCCGCCCGTCTGGCCCTGCTGGATGACGGCCTGCGCAACAATCCCGAAATCGCCGCGATCCTGAGCGGGCTGGACGGTCGCTACATCCGCCCCGTCAGTGGCGGCGACATCGTGCGCTCGCCCGATATCGCGCCCACGGGCCGCAATATCCACGCCTTCGACCCCTTCCGCATGCCCAGCCCCTTCGCCATCGAGGACGGCAAGCATCAGGCGCAGCGCCTGATCGACCGCTATATCGCGGATCATGGCGAGATGCCGCGCAGCGTCGCGCTGGTCCTGTGGGGCACCGATACGATGAAGACCGAGGGCGCGCCGATCGCGCAGGCCCTCGCCCTGATCGGCGCGAAACCCCGCTTCGACGGCTTCGGCCGCCTTGCCGGGGCGGACCTGATCCCGCTGGAGGAACTGGGCCGCCCGCGCATCGACGTGACGATGACCCTGTCCGGCATCTTCCGCGACCTGCTGCCGCTGCACACAAAACTGCTGGCCGAGGCCAGTCTGCTGGCGGCGAAGGCCGACGAGGCCCTCGACCGGAATGCCATCCGCGCCAATGCGCTGGCCTATGCCGAGGAACGGCAATGCGATCTGGAGACGGCGGCGCTGCGGGTGTTCTCGAACGCTTCGGGGGCCTACGGCTCCAACGTCAACCTGCTGATCGACAGCGGCGCGTGGGAGGGCGAGGACGAGATCGCGGAGACCTACAGCAACCGCAAATGCTTCGCCTACGGCGTGAACGGTCGCCCCACCAAACAACCCGAACTGCTGAAGACCATCCTGCGCGGGGTCGATACCAGCTATCAGAACATCGATTCGGTCGAGGTCAGCATCACGTCCGTCGATCACTATTTCGACACGCTGGGCGGCATCAGCCGCGCGGTAAAGCAGGCGGGCGGCAAGGACTTGCCCGTCTATGTCGGCGACCAGACCAGCGGCACCGGCAAGGTGCGCTCGCTGTCCGAACAGGTCGCGCTGGAAACCCGGACCCGCACCCTCAATCCCAAATGGTACGAGGCGCTGCTCGATCACGGCTACGAGGGCGTGCGCCAGATCGAGAGTCACGTCACGAACACCTTCGGGTGGTCCGCCACGACGGGGCAGGTTGACCCCTGGGTCTACAAAAACCTGACCGACAGCTTCGTTCTCGACGAGACGATGCGGCGGCGACTGGCCGACCTGAACCCCAAGGCCAGCGCGAAGCTGGCCAACCGCCTCATCGAAGCGGGCGAACGCAATTACTGGACACCGGACGAGGAAACCTGGGCGGCGCTACGCGCGGCGGGGGACGAACTCGAAGACCGGGTCGAAGGCATCATCGTGGAGCACGCAGCATGACCATCCATATCAAACCGTCGCAGGCGGAACGCAACGCCCGCATGCTCAAACGCGCCTCCGGCGTCGGTCAGGGCGAGGACGGCGACGGCAGCGTGCAGGTCCATCTCGACCCGACGATGGAGATCGACGGCGCCAAGGTTTTTGCCATCTACGGCAAGGGCGGAATCGGGAAATCGACCACCTCGTCCAACCTCTCGGCGGCGTTCTCCACGCAGGACCAGCGCGTCCTTCAGATCGGGTGCGACCCGAAGCACGACTCGACCTTCACGCTGACCAAGAGCCTGATCCCAACGGTCATCGATATCCTTCAGGAAGTCGATTTCCATGCCGAGGAGTTGCGCGCGGAAGACTTCGTCTTCGAGGGTTTCAACGGCGTCAAATGCGTCGAAGCCGGTGGCCCGCCCGCCGGCACGGGCTGCGGCGGCTACGTCGTCGGGCAGACCGTGAAACTGCTGAAGGAGCATCACCTGCTCGAAGATACTGACGTGGTGATCTTCGACGTGCTGGGTGACGTGGTGTGCGGCGGCTTCGCCTCGCCCCTGCAACATGCGGAGCGGGCGCTGGTCGTCGCGGCCAACGATTTCGACTCCATCTTCGCGATGAACCGCATCCTCGCGGCCATCCGGGCCAAATCAAAGAACTACGACGTCCGCATCGGCGGCGTGATCGCCAACCGGTCCAAGGACACGGACGAGATCGACCGGTTCAACGACGCCGTGGGCCTGAAACGCCTCGCCCATATCGCCGATTCCGACGCGGTCCGCCGCTCGCGCCTCAAGAAATGCACGATGTTCGAGATGGACGCCGACATTCCCGGTGTGAAGGAGATTCAGGACGAATACCTGCGCCTTGCCGAATACCTGATGGATGGCGGCGAAGTGCTGGACGCGATCCCCATGAAGGACCGGGAAATCTTCGATTTCCTCGGCTTCGAGTAAGGGACCGCGCGGCATGACGGGCAGCAGCTACACCAAGAGTCGCAGCGAGATACAGACGTATTTCGACCGCACCGCCCTCGACGCATGGAAGCGCTTCGCTTCGGACAAGCCGCTCAGCTTCGTCCGGGCCAAGGTGCGGGCAGGGCGGGACGAGATGCGGGCGAGGATGCTGTCCTATCTGCCCGAAGACCTGGGCGGCTGGCGCATTCTCGATGCGGGGTGCGGGTCGGGCGCGATGTCGGTCGAGTTGGCCAATCGCGGGGCGAATGTGGTCGGCATCGACCTGTCGCCCGAGATCGTTCGCTTCGGCATGGAGAACCTGCCCGCCATCACGGGCGGCGGGTCGGTCGAATTGACCAGCGGCGACATGCTCGACCCGGCGCTGGGGCAGTTCGATGCGGTCGTGGCGATGGATTCGGTGATCCACTACGGTAACGATGATGCGGTTGCGGCGCTGACGGCCCTGACCGAGCGCACGACGCGGAAAATCGTCTTCACCTTCGCCCCGCGCACGCCCCTGCTGGTGACGATGCGGGTCGTGGGCAAGACGTTCCCCCGCAAGGACCGCGCCCCCTTCATCGTGCCGGTTGCGCCCGCGCTGATGACGGACCGGCTGAACGCGCTGGACGGCTGGAGCGTCGGGCGCACCCATCGGGTCAAGCGGCCTTTCTACATCTCCCAGGCCATGGAGTTGACGAGCGCATGACCGCGACGGCGCAAAAATCCAAGACGGTGGCGTTCTGGCAGAGTGTCGGCACGCGGTTCCTGCCCTTTGCCGATGCGGCGACGGCGGACCTGCCGCTGGGCCGGTTGCTGCGCCTGTCGCTGTTCCAGATTTCGGTCGGGATGGCGGCGGTGCTGCTGACCGGCACGCTCAACCGCGTGATGATCATCGAACTGGGCATTCCGGCCAGCCTCGTCGCGCTGATGATCGCGCTGCCCGTATTGGCCGCGCCGTTCCGGGTGCTGATCGGGCATCGGTCGGATACGTACAAGTCGGTGCTGGGATGGCGGCGGGTGCCGTATATCTGGCTCGGCACATTGTTGCAGTTCGGCGGGCTGGCCATCATGCCGTTCGCCCTGCTGCTGATGAATTCGCAGACCACGGGGCCGGAATGGGCGGGGCCGGTCGCGGCGGCGCTGGCCTTCGTGGTCACCGGCTTCGGGATGCACATGACGCAGACGGCGGGGCTGGCGCTGGCCACCGATCTGGCCGCCCCCGACAGCCGCCCCCGGGTCGTGGCGCTGGTCTACGTGATCCTGCTGGTCGGGATGATCCTCGCCTCGCTGGCCTTCGGCGCGCTGCTGTCCGATTTCAGCGCCACGCGGCTGATCCAGGTCATCCAGGGCGCGGCGGTCTTCACGGTGCTGGTCAATGTCGCCGCCCTGTGGAAGCAGGAGGCGCGCAATCCGCAGGCCACGAGCGCCGACCGCGAAAGCGCCTCCTTCGCCGAAGCCTGGGCCGAGTACCGCAAGGATCGCGGCACGGGCCGTCTGCTGCTGGCCGTGGGTCTCGGCTCGGCGGCGTTCAGCATGCAGGATGTGCTGCTGGAGCCGTTCGGCGGCGAGATTCTGGGCCTGAGCGTGGGGCAGACGACGCTGCTGACCGCCGCCTGGGCATCGGGGGCGCTGGTCGGCTTCGGCCTGGCGGGGAGCCTGCTGCACAGGGGGTTCAACATGCACCGGGTCGCGGCCATCGGCGTGCTGGTCGGGATCGTAGCCTTCACGGCGGTGATCCTGTCCTCGCCGCTGGGGTCCACGCCGCTGTTCGTGGCGGGGGTCGGCCTGATCGGGATGGGCGGCGGTCTCTTCGCCGTGTCGACCATGCTGGCGGCCATGGCGTTGGCGGATCGCAGCGACAGCGGCTTTGCCATCGGCGCGTGGAGCGCGGTGCAGGCCACGGCCATCGGGCTGGGTCTGGCGGCGGGGGGGCTGATCCGTGATACCGTCAACGCCGCCGCGACCACCGGCGCGATGGGCGAGGCGCTGGCGTCGCCGGCCACCGGCTACAACGCCGTCTATCACCTCGAAATTCTGTTACTCTTCATCAGTCTCGTCGTCATCGGTCCGCTCACGAACCATGTCGGCGCAACATCGCAATCCTCGACCGGACGGTTCGGCCTCGCCGAACTGCCGGGCTGAGATCGACAGGGAGATCGGTATGGGAACCGGAGCAATCGTAGGAAGCATCGACGTCGCGCAGGTGACGCTGTACGTCTTCTGGATCTTTTTTGTCGGCCTGCTGTGGTATATCCGCCAGGAGGACCGGCGCGAGGGCTATCCGCTGGAGAGCGATCTCGGCGGCGAGTACAACAAGGACCCCTTCATCTTCCTGCCGTCGAAGAAGACGTTCGTGCTGCCCCATGGCGACGGCATCGTGCAGGTTCCGGACGAGGCCTTGCGCGATACCCGCCCCGTTCCGGCGGAGCGCACGGCGGACTTCGCAGGTGCGCCATTGCGCCCCACGGGCAACCCGATGCTCGATTGCGTCGGCCCCGGCTCCTGGGCCGAGCGCGCGGATCATCCCGACAAGGCGGCGGACGGCAAGGCGCTGATCGTGCCGATGAGCGTCGCCCCCGACTTCGCGATTGCCGAGGGCGATCCCGATCCGCGCGGCATGGATGTCGTCGGCTGCGACAACGGCATCGCGGGCACCGTCTCGGATGTCTGGGTCGACCGGGCGGAGCAGATGATCCGCTACTTCCAGGTCGATGTCGAAGGCGGGCGCAGCGTGCTGCTGCCGCACAACTTCTGCCGTCTCGGGTCGATCCCGCGATCGAGTGCCAAGGCGCTGTACGTCAAGTCGATCACCGCCGCGCAGTTCGCCGACGTCCCCGCCCATGCCGCGCCCGACCAGGTGACGCTGCTGGAGGAGGACAAGATCATGGCCTATTACGGCGGCGGCACCCTCTACGCCAAGCCCGGACGTCAGGAGCCGCTGCTGTGACGCATCCCGTTGGCAAGGAACATGAATACGAGCCGATCCCCGGCCTGCCCGAAAGACTGCCCGAGGGCGAGCACATCGTCTGGCAGGGCCGGCCCGAGACAAAGCCCTTCGCGCGCCACGTGATGAAGACCCGCTGGACGCTGGGCTATTTCGGCGTGCTGATCGCCTGGGCCGCCATCGCCGCGCTCCATGACGGGCGCAGTCCGGGCAGCATCCTGTTCTCGGTCGCGGTGCTGGGCCTGCTGGGCGCGTTGATGCTGGGATTGTGCGAATTGTACGCCTGGGGCGTCCGGAAGACGACGCTCTACACCATCACCAACCGCCGCATCGTCATGCGGATCGGCGTGGCGCTGTCCCTGACCCTGAACATCCCGTTCCGGCAGATCGCGGCGGTCAACCGGATCGATCTCGATGACGGGACCGGTACGCTGACGGTGCAACTCAAGGACGAGCAGCGATTCGCCTGGGTCATGCTGTGGCCCCATGCCCGGCCCTGGCGCTTCGCCCAGCCCGAGCCTGCCCTGCGCTGCCTGGCGGATGCCGAGGCGGCGACCGAAGCCCTGCTGACCACCCTGTCGAATCACGGCGCGGCCCCTGCGGCAAAGCGCGCTGCGCGTGCGGATACCGCGCGGCCCGAACTGCTGGTAGGATAACGTCATGCAGGACATCAGGATCATCCGGAAAGACTCCGCCCCGGCGAAAGCCGCCGGACAGGGCGAGCGGTTTCCGACCAGACCGCTCTACGGCGCGTTCGCCTTCATCTTCGTCACCTTCGCGGCGGTCGTGTTCGGCCAGACCACCGGCATCGGCACCGTGCGGGTGGAGGCGGGGCAGCCTGTCTCGATCCGCGATATCGTGATGACCAAGGACGAGGCCGCCAATCTCGTCACCGTCGCCGATTTCGCGACCGGCGAGCGACTGGCCGCCTATGCCGAGAACGAGGGCGGGTTCGTGCGCGGGGCCTTTCGCGGGCTGAGCCGTATCCGCATGGTCGCCGAGGTTCCGCAGGCGCAACCCTACCGCCTGATCCGGTGGAGCAGCGGCGCAGTGTCGCTGTCGGACACCGGAACGGGTGAACGCCTCTATCTTGATGCCTTCGGGCGCGATAACGTGGCCGCATTCGCGCAATTCCTCGAAGGACAGGGAGGGACCTAATCCATGAACCCGTTCGCACTATTCGGCCGCCGCAAGGAAGAGGTGGACTGCACGGTCGAGATCGACAACACGTTCGACAGCCTCGGCGCGCATGTGCGCTTCGACGGCGGCGTGACGATCCAGCCGGGCGATGAAGTCATCGTCCATGGCGCCCCCATCGCCATCCCCTATGGCGAGAGTCAGGATTTCCGCCGCCGCGCGACGATCACCCGCGCCAATGCGCTGGAACGCGCCTGGACCCGCGCGACGGGGGATTTCGAGTTCATGGAACTCTGCGAATTCAGCTTCTCGGAAAGGGTCTCGCTATGACCATGGCCGCCGCCGACATGAAGACCCGCTACGACGTGCAGAACGAAAGCACGAAGGTCGCGGTCGAATCGACGATGCTCAACCCGCGCTTCTACACCACCGATTTCGACGAGGTGGACCGGATCGACGTGACGCCGGTGCGCGAGGAGTGGGATACCCTGCTCGCCGAGATGAAGGCCGATCCCCGCCGGGCGCATTTCAAGCGTACCGAGGAATGGGATCATGTCGATATCGACGAGTACCCCGAGGAACTGCGCAAGGAACTGATCGACTTCCTCATCAGCTCGCTGACGGCGGAATTCTCCGGCTGCGTATTGTACAAGGAAATGAAGCGTCGCGGGTCCAACAAGGATATCTGCGAGTTGTTCAGCTACATGAGCCGCGACGAATCGCGCCATGCCAGCTTCATCAACGACGCGCTGAAGGACTTCAATATCGGCGTGAACATGGGCTTTCTGGCCAAGGCCAAGAAATACACGTTCTTCAAGCCGAAATTCATCTACTACGCGACGTACCTGTCCGAAAAGATCGGCTATGCGCGCTACATCACCATCTATCGCCATCTTGAAAAGCATCCCGACAAGCGGATTCATCCGATCTTCAAGTGGTTCGAGGAATGGTGCAACGACGAGTTCAGCCACGGCGAAGCCTTCGCCCTACTGATGCGCGCCGACCCCAAGTTGCTGGAGGGGCGCAACAAGTACTGGATCAAGTTCTTCCTGCTCGCCGTCTTCGTCACGATGCATGTGCGCGACCATGCGCGCCCGGCGTTTCATGACGCGATGGGGATCGATATCGACGAATACGATGCCGAGGTCTTCCGCATCACTTCCGAAATCTCGCGCCAGGTCTTTCCGCTCGAACTCGACCTCGACAATCCGATGCTGAAGGAGCGGTTCTCGAAGATGGTCCGCATCGCGCGCAAGGTCGACGCGGCGGATCGGGCCGGGGGCGTGTTCGGCACCCTGCGCAAGGGTCTGTGGATGGGGGCGGCGGGGCTGAATTTCGTTGCGCTCTACCTGATCCCGACCAGGAAGAACGAGATCCCGGCCACCAGTCGCCTCGAACCGGTCTGGTAGGAGACGCCCTTGTCACACCCCCTGATCGCCGTGGTCGTCGCGATGTTCGTCTGGTGGTTCACCACGGGAGCAGTCTTTCTGCTGGTCCGGCGCGGTGCGAACCACGAGGGGCGCATCGCGTTCGCCGCGACGGTCGCGGGGTTGTCGGCGCTCGTCGGCCTCCATGCCTCCGCGCAGTGGGACAGCGTGGCCGGGGCCTATGTCGCTTTCGGTTCCGCCGTGATCGTCTGGGCATGGCACGAGGTGATGTTCCTGCTCGGCTACATCGCCGGGCCACGCCGGTTCTCGGCAACGCCGGGCCTGACCGGAATGCGCCGCTTTCGCGAGGCCTTCGCGACCGTGCGCGACCATGAACTGGCCATCGCCGCGACCGCCCTGGTGGTGGCCGCGCTGACCCTGGACGCGGCCAATACCGTGGGGTTGTGGACCTTCGTCCTGCTGTGGGTGATGCGGGTCAGCGCGAAACTGTCGATCTATCTCGGGGCGCGCCATTCGCTGAGCGAGATGATGCCGCAGCGTCAGATATACCTGACCACCTATTTCCGCACCGACCGCACGACGGTGCTCCTGCCGGTCGTGATCGGGACGGCGCTGGTCGTTTTCGTGTGGCTCTGCACACTTGGTACGGGGGCCGATCCGGCGCGGGCCGTGGGCATCGCGCTGATCGCGACATTGCTGGGGCTGGCGATTGTGGAGCATGTCTTCCTGCTGCTGCCCATACCCGATTCGGTCCTGTGGCTGTGGGCGGCCCCGACCATCGACGAAACTGACAATCAAATCATGCGAGGCCCGGCGGCGAATGACCGTACCGGCCCGGATCAAGTGAAAAGGGGTGGCGTGTCATGGACGTGAACGCATATTTCAAGAAGACGCTCGACGAACTGCACGACGCCGGCAATTATCGCGTCTTCGCCGATCTGGAGCGCCACTGCGGCGGCTTCCCCCGCGCCACGCGCCACCGCGAGGACGGCACGGTCCATGACGTGACGGTGTGGTGCTCGAACGACTATCTCGGCATGGGTCAGAACCCGGTCGTGACCGGCGCGATGAAGGAGACCATCGACAAGTGCGGAGCCGGGGCGGGGGGGACACGCAATATCTCCGGCACGAATCACTACCACGTGCTGCTGGAGCGCGAACTCGCTGACCTGCACAACAAGGAATCGGCGCTGATCTTTACCTCGGGTTACGTCTCGAACTGGGCGGGTCTCAGCACGCTGGGGTCGAAGATCCCCGGCTGCATCATCTATTCCGACGCCCAGAACCATGCGTCGATGATCGAGGGTATCCGCCATTCCCGCGCCGAAAAGCGCCTGTGGAAGCACAATTCGCCCGAGGATCTCGACCGGTTGCTATCGCAGGACGATCCCGACCGCCCCAAACTGGTCGCCTTCGAGAGCGTGTATTCGATGGACGGCGATATCGCCCCTATCGCCGAAATCTGCGACGTGGCCGAGAAGCACGGCGCGATGACCTATCTCGACGAAGTGCACGGCGTCGGCCTCTACGGTCCGCGCGGGGGCGGCATCGCCGAGCGCGACGGGCTGATGGACCGCCTGACGGTGATCGAGGGGACGCTGGGCAAGGCGTTCGGCGTCATGGGTGGCTACATCACCGCTTCCGCCGATCTGATCGATTTCGTGCGCTCGTTCTCGTCGGGCTTCATCTTCACGACCGCGCTGCCCCCCGCCATCGCCGCCGGAGCCGCCGCCTCGATCCGGCACCTGAAGGACAGCCCGATGGAGCGGGCGCGGCACCAGCAGCGGGTCGCCCAGGTTCGCGCCAGGCTCGACGCCGCCGGGGTGCCGCACATGCCCAATTCCAGCCATATCGTGCCGGTGATGGTGGGCGATGCGGCGAAGTGCAAGTGGATCTCCGACCTGCTGCTCGACACCTACGGCATCTACGTCCAGCCGATCAACTATCCGACGGTGCCGAAGGGGACCGAGCGCCTGCGCATCACGCCGACGCCGCTGCACACGGAGGCGGATATCGACCACCTGATCACGGCGCTCAACGATCTGTGGTCGCAATGCGCCCTCTCCCGCGCCGTCGCCTGATGCGCTGACGTCATGCAGGGGAGCGGGCCGACGGACACGACCATGCCGCGCCCTCTCGCCGGGCTACGGGTTCTCGAACTCGCCCGCATTCTGGCGGGGCCGTGGACCGGTCAGATCCTTGCCGATCTGGGGGCGGAGGTCATCAAGGTCGAAAGCCCCGGCGGCGACGATACCCGCAGTTGGGGGCCGCCCTTCGTCGAGGAAACCGGGGCCGCCGCGTATTTCCACGCCACGAATCGGGGCAAGAAATCCGTGGTCCTCAATCTCGCCACCCAAGAGGGGCAGGGCCATGCCCGCGCCCTCGCCGCGCGGTCGGACGTGGTGATCGAGAATTTCAAGCTGGGCGGTCTGGCCAAGTACGGTCTCGATTTCGCATCGCTCTCCGCGCTCGATCCGCGCCTGATCTACTGCTCGATCACCGGGTTCGGGCAGACCGGTCCCTATGCCCCGCGCGCGGGTTACGACTTCATCATCCAGGCGATGAGCGGGTTGATGTCGATCACCGGCGAGGCGGGGGGCGAACCGCAGAAACTGGGCGTCGCTGTGGCCGATCTGGTCACCGGTCTCAATGCGGTCATCGCAATACAGGCGGCACTGGCCGAGCGCGAGACAACGGGGCGGGGCCGTCATATCGACATGGCGCTGATGGATGCCTGCGTCTCGATCCTGTCGAATCAGGCGCTTAACTACCTGACCTCGGGCACGGCTCCGGTCAGTCTGGGCAATGCCCATCCCAGCATCGTGCCGTATCAGGTCTTCGCCGTTTCGGACGGCCATTTCATCTTGGCGGTCGGCAATGACGGCCAGTTCCGCAAGGCCTGCGCCGTTCTGGGCCTGCCCGATCTGCCGGACGATCCTGCCTATGCGACCAACCCCGCGCGGGTGGCGAATCGGGTGGCGCTGGTGCCGATGTTGCAGATAGTGCTGAACCGCTGGACGCGGGACGGTATCCTCGCAGCGTTCGAGGCGGCGGGGGTGCCTGCCGGGCCGATCAACGGGATCGACGATGTCTTCGACGACCCGCAAGTGCGGGCGCGGGGGATGCAGATCGCGCACGGCACCGTCCCCGGCGTGCGCCTGCCGATCCTCTTCGACGGCCAGCCGATGGTGGCGCAGCGCCCGTGCCCCCGTCTCGGGGAGCATACGGACGAGGTGCTGGCGAGTCTGGTGCGCTGACCCGTATGCTGGCGGTCCCGTCCTGTCCCCTCAGCGGCCCCGCAGCGCCCTGATCGCGGCACCCACGATCACCGAGAAGGCGGTGCAGACCACGATGATCATCGCCGAGCCGCCCGCATTGTCCGGCTTGATCCACAACATCGCGACGATCCCCAGCAGGATGCCGATGGCGGCATTGATAGTGATCTTCCCCAGATTTCCCATGCTTACCCGCCGAGGAACTTCAGCAGGCCGTCGCCGTAGCGGTTGACGATCTGCCGCAATTTCACGCGCATTTTCTCCAGCGAGAAACCGTCCTGCCACAGGTCGGGGTCCTGCTCTATATCCTCGCGCCAGATGCGCAGCACGTCCTTCGCATCCGCCACGGTCTTCACGTTGCCGAGATCGGCGGCGAGGACGACGGCATCGGGATGCCCCTTCATGCCCGCCGGTGCCCATGCGAACAGGAACGGGCCGCGCCCGGACAGGTCTACGCCCGCCTGCCGCGCATCGCCGATCGCGCCGCGAGCGATCTGGATATCGTAGTACTCGACGGCATTTTCGCAGCTCCCCTCCTGCGCGCGGGTGGTGTTCAGCCCCGCGATCAGGTCGGGCCGTCTGCGATCGTCGATGGGCCAGACAGTGACCATTTGTCGACTGATATCAGCCGCAACGTCGTCGGAGTTGAGCAAGGCTCCGAAAAACGCCTCGCAAATGGCCAGATAAGTCTGCCTGTCCTCGCTGGTCGAGAGCGTCTGGAAGGCGAGGATGCCATAGGCGGCAAAGGCTTCAGGCGGAAAGCTGTCACGCCCCAGGAACAGGCGCGAGGCGTAGATACGGTCGTCTCCTGTCGGCCGTCGTGCCACGGGGGCGGGCGGTTTGACGATGGGGCGCGTGGCGACGGGGACCGGGATCGGCACAGGCGCCACGAGGGGAGCGCTCTCGTTGTCGGGGAGCGGCATCGTCTCGATGACCATGGCCGGAACCGCGACCACGGGGGCCACGATGGCCGCAGCCGGGGGGGGCGGGGGCGGCGAGACCGGAACCGGGGGAGGCGCAGGCACCACCTCCACCATCATCGCGACCTGTTCCATCGGCAGCGCGCTTTCCAGCCGCATCGCATCGATCCGGGCCACGCGCGGCCCGTCCGCCGTCAGCACATCGCGGCGCAGCCCGACTTTCGAGCATATGCCCGGACTGCCGCCATATTCCCGGCATCCGTAGCGGATCATGTCGAGCAGATCCGCATCGTCGAGGCCGTAGGGCAGCGCCACCCTGATCGGGGATGCGGACAGGAACGGGTCGATCTGGTTCCAGCGGCGCGTATTGTTGCCGACCGCATCGTTGCCGGAAACCAGCCGATCCCCCAGCGCACGGTATACCTGGGCCGGTGACAGCGAGATGACCGCACCGACATCGTTCGTGACCGTGACGCCGCTTTCCTGCGCCAGCGCACCGGCTCCGACGATCAGGCCACCCGCCAAAGCGGACACAAATACACGCATTCCAGTTCTCCGACACATTGTTCCATTCAAGGATTAACACCATACGGGAATGGACAAAAGCGCCTTCGTACTGGTCTTCCGCTTTCACAGTGCTAGAAACAGGAGTGAACCCGATGATAATGGATATCCCCCACCCATGCGCGGCATAAGATCCCGTCAGCACACCGGCGGCAATGCCGAGTGGCGTGTCATCAAGGACGTCGTCCCCTATCTGTGGCCCGAGGGCGAGACGGATGCGCGGGTGCGGGTGGTCGTCGCCATGGGGTTCCTGATCCTGGCCAAGATCGCCACGGTCATCACGCCGTTCTTCTTCAAATACGCCGTCGATGCCCTGTCCGAGGAGGGCGGGGTCGAGGCGCGGTGGCAGACCGCCTTCCTCGTCACGCCCGTCGCGCTGGTGCTGGTCTACTGCTTCGCGCGGATCAGCACGGTGCTGTTCGCGCAGTTGCGCGATGCCGTGTTCAGCCGGGTCGGACAGCGCGCGCTGCGCCGCCTCGCCATCCGAACGTTCGGCCATATCCACCGGTTATCGCTGCGCTTTCATCTGGAACGCAAGACCGGCGCGATGAGCCGGATCATCGAGCGCGGGGTCAAGGGGGTCGAGTTCCTGCTGCGCTTCGTGCTGTTCTCGATCGTGCCGCTGTTCATCGAGCTGGCGCTGGTGATCGGCATTTTCTGGTGGCATTTCGGCGGGTGGTTCGCCGTGACCATCCTGATCGCCATCGCCGCGTATATCTCCTTCACCTTCCGCGTCACGGAATGGCGCGTGAAGATTCGCAAGGAGATGAATGCCCAGGATCAGGACGCGAACCAGAAGGCCATCGATGCGCTGCTGAACTACGAAACCGTGAAGTATTTCTCCGCCGAACGGCGCGAGACGGAGCGGTATGACGGCGCGATGGCGCTGTACGAGAACGCAGCGGTCAAGACCCAGACGACCCTCGCAATGCTCAACTTCGGCCAGACGCTGATTCTGACGTCCGGACTGGCGGCGGTGATGGTGATGGCGGGGCAGGGGGTCGTGGCGGGGACGCTGACGGTCGGCGACTTCGTCATGGTCAACGCCCTGATGATGCAGGTGGCCATGCCGCTCAACTTCCTCGGCACGGTCTACCGCGAGATCCGGCAATCCCTGATCGACATGGGCGAGATGTTCGGCCTGCTCGAAACCCCGCCCGAGGTCACCGATGCGCCGGATGCGACCGCCCTGACGGTCACGAAGGGCCGGGTCGTGTTCGAGGATGTCGCGTTCTCCTACGGACCCGAGCGCCCGATCCTGCACGATCTGGATATCGACGCGGCGGGGGGCAGCACCATCGCCCTCGTCGGCCATAGCGGGGCGGGCAAGTCGACCATCGCGCGGCTGCTGTTCCGCTTCTATGACCCGACTTCGGGCCGCGTCACGATCGACGGGCAGGATATCCGGGACGTGACGCAGGAATCCCTGCGCGCGCATATCGGCGTGGTCCCGCAGGATACGGTGCTGTTCAACGATACGATCCGCTACAATATCGGCTATGGCCGCGCGGAGGCCAGCTTTGCCGAGATCGAGGAGGCCGCGCGTCTCGCCTCGATCCACGATTTCATCATGGCTTTGCCCGACGGCTACGAAACCGCCGTGGGCGAACGCGGGCTGAAGCTGTCGGGAGGCGAGAAGCAGCGCGTCGCCATCGCCCGCACGATCCTCAAAAACCCGCCCATCCTGATTCTCGACGAGGCGACATCGGCCCTCGACACCGCCACGGAACAGGACATCCAGGCCAGCCTGCGCACCCTGAGCAAGGATCGCACGGTGTTCACCATCGCGCACCGCCTCTCGACCGTGATCGACGCGGACGAGATCATCGTGCTGGACCAGGGCCGGGTCGTCGAGCGGGGCAATCACGCGGCTCTGTTGGCGCAGGGCGGCATCTATGCCGACATGTGGAATCGTCAGGAAACGTCGGATGCGGCGTAACATTCCGTAAAGGGTTAATCGTCAACACTCCGGGGACAGTTCAGGAGGAACCCCCGACATGGCGCTGCAAGCCCCCCACGTCCCGAACACCATCGAAACCATTCTCAACACCCGCGCGATCACGCCCGAACAGGTCCTCGACCTGCGCCGGACGGTATGGCCCGACGGACGGATCAGCCGGCCCGAGGCGGAACTGCTGTTCGAGATCAACGACACGATGGAATCGGCCTGCGGCGAATGGCGCGATTTCTTTGCCGAGGGCATCGTCGCGCATCTGGTCGAGCAGGCGACTCCTCGCGGCTATATCGACGAGAAGGATGCCGCGTGGTTCCGTGACCGCGTGTTGCAGGATGGCCGCATCGCGGGCGAGACCGAACTCGAAGCCCTGATCCAGCTGCTGGAAAAGGCCGCCCACGCCCCGCATCCCCTGACGATCCTGGCGCTGAGGGCCGTGCAGGAGGCGGTGGTGGCCGGTGACCACGCCGTGCTGGGCAATGCGGCCCTCGTCCCCGGAGAGCTGGGCGACCCTGAGGTCGCCCTGTTGCGCCGGGTTCTCTATGCCAAGGCCGCCGGGCGCTCGAATACCGTCAGCCGCGACGAGGCGGAACTGCTGTTCGACCTCAACGACGCCACTCTCGGGGCCGACAACGCGCCCTCCTGGTCGGCCCTGTTCGTGAACGCGATCTCGAATTACCTGCTCGTTCACAGCGGTTACGAGCCGCCCTCGCGCGAGCGGATGAAGCAGGTGGACCGGTGGCTGAATCAGCCCGAGGACGGCCTCGCCGGTTTCGGGCGGCGCATGGCCGGGGGCCTCGCCACGATGGGCCGGACGATGCAGGCGATGGAGGTCTTCGGCACCGAAACCCCGATGGAATCGGTGTACCGCCAGCGGCTCGAAGCGGGCGCCCTCGACCGCCGCAAGGCCGAGCGGGTCGACCTGTGCGAAGCCGTCTGGCTGTCCGAACGCATCGACCGGGACGGCGTGCTGAGCGTGAACGAAGCGGCCCTGCTGCACTTTCTGAAGGCCAGCGGCCTGACGCTCGACAAGGCGCTGTCTCCGATGATGGCGCGCATCTGATATCGGAAAATTTCAGTGGCGCAGGAAAACTGGCCCGATGTTTGCTAATTACTTACCCGAGCCGAGATGGTGGACAACCGTAAGATCGTCGCCCCCTTTTTACGACCCGCTATTTCGGTTCACCTTACGTACTGTGCACACATGGAAAAGGCGCGCCTCTCGGGGCGCGCCTTTTCAACATGGTCTCCCCGGACCCGGGCTCTACGGCCCTTGTGCTGCTTTTGATAGGGCGTCATACGCACATTGTCCATGAAAATGCAGCCATCCGAGAGGCTTACAGGGTGTCGCAGCCGACCCGTTCGCTCGAACGGCCCCGTCCGCGACGCATCGGACCGCCCGGGATGAGCGGGCCGCCGGGTTCCGACCGCGCAAATCGGCTTTCGTCTGCCTTCAGGATCGTCTAGAAGACACGGCGGATCGTGAAACTCCGCACCCGCTATTGTCGCAAAACAAGACTCAGATTGGCTCTCCAGATGCGTCTCTCCCGATATTTTCTTCCCGTTCAGAAAGAAAACCCCGCCGAGGCGGAGATCGTGTCGCACCGCCTGATGCTGCGCGCCGGCATGATCCGCCAGGCCTCCGCCGGGATTTATTCGTGGCTGCCGCTCGGCTACAAGGTACTGCGCAAGATCGAGAACATCGTCCACGAGGAACAGCAGCGCGCGGGCGCGATCCCGGTGCTGATGCCGACGATCCAGTCGGCGGACCTGTGGAAGCAGAGCGGGCGCTACGACGATTACGGGGCGGAGATGCTGCGGATCGAGGATCGTCAGGGCCGCGAGATGCTCTACGGCCCCACGAACGAGGAGCAGATCACCGAAATCGCGGCGGCGGGCATCCGCAGCTATAAAGACCTGCCGCGAATCCTCTACCATATCCAGTGGAAGTTCCGCGACGAGGTGCGCCCCCGGTTCGGCGTGATGCGGGGGCGCGAGTTCCTGATGAAGGACGCCTATTCTTTCGATCTCGACCAGGACGGCGCGCGGGCCAGTTATAACCGGATGTTTGTAAGTTATTTACGAACATTTGAGCGTATGGGCTTGAAAGCAGTACCAATGCGGGCTGACAGCGGACCCATCGGCGGAGACATGACGCACGAATTCCTCATCCTTGCGGAAACCGGTGAATCCGGCGTCTTCCTCGACCGCGATCTCGCCGAGCTGACGCTGGGCGAGGGCGCGATCGACTGGGACGACGCGCCTGCGTTGCAGGATATCGTCGACCGCTGGACCGCCTCCTACGCCCGCACCGACGATACCCACGACGCTGCCGTGTTCGAGGCGGATATCCCCGAGGATCGCCGCCTGACCGCGCGGGGCATCGAGGTCGGCCACATCTTCTACTTCGGATCGAAGTATTCCAAGCCGCTGAACGCGACCGTCACGCCCCCCGGCGGCGAACCGGTACCTTTCGAAAGCGGCTCCTACGGCATCGGCGTCTCGCGCCTCGCCGGGGCGATCATCGAGGCGAGCCACGACGACAAGGGCATCATCTGGCCCGAGGCCGTCGCCCCCTTCGAAGTCGCCGTGATCAACCTGCGCCAGGGCGACGAGGCGGCGGATGCGGCCTGCGAGGATCTGTACGCGAAACTGACCGCCCGGGGTCTGGATGTATTGTACGATGACCGCGACGAGCGCGCGGGCGCGAAATTCGCCACCATGGACCTGATCGGGGTGCCGTGGAAGGTGGTCGTGGGACCGCGCGGCCTGAAGGAGGGCGTCGTCGAACTGGTTTCCCGCCGGACGGGCGAGACGGAGAACCTCGCCCCCGACGACGCCATGAACCGCCTCGCCGCTACCTATGGCCGGGCATGACGAGGAAGGCCGTGATTTGGCGCTAGAAGACAAGCAGGGCCGCAAGGGGCAGCGCAAGCCGTCCGGGGAACCCTCGGAGCGGGTGTCCGCCCTGCGCGGCCTCGCCGCCCGCGCTGCGGAAGCGCAGGACTCGAAAAAGACCGCGCCGCCGCCCAAGGCTGCGCCACCCCCCCGCCCGCGCGCCGACAATCCGCCCCCCAGGATGCCGCCCCCGACCGGGGGCGACGACCGTGCCTCCCTCGTCCGCTCGATGATGCGCAATATCGAGAAGGCGCCCCGCAAACCGGTCGAGGATGCCGCGCCCCCGCGCGAGCGCATCTCGCCCGAACCCGTGCGCCGCCCGCGCAAGCCCAAGCCGAGCGCGCCCCCGCCCCGCGACATGGAAGAGGCGTTCGACAACGAACCCGATGACCGCGTACAGCGCGTCCGCCGCGCCGCCGAGCGCGTTCGTCAACGCTCCACCCCGGTCATCGAGGCGGCGGCCAGGCCCGATGCCGCAACCGCCCCCGTCGCCCGCTCGCCCCGGGGCAATTTCGTCCCCAAACCCCTGCGCAAGGCGGAAACCCGCCCCTTCGCCGGGTTCGAATGGGACATCGCCTCCCGCTATCTTCGCGCCCGCCGCAAGGAGGGGTTCATCTCCGTCATCGCCGGATTCTCGCTGGTCGGCATCGGTCTGGGCGTCGCGACCCTGATCATCGTCATGGCCGTGATGACCGGCTTCCGCGAAACGCTCGTCGAGCAGATCCTCGGGGTGAACCCGCATCTCAATGTGACGTCGCAGCAGGAGAAATTCGAGGATTACGACACCCTCGCCGTCGCTATCCGCCAGGTCGACGGCGTGATCCATGTCGCCCCGACGATCGAGGGGCAGGTGCTCGCCAGCAGCGAGAATCGCCATACCGGCGTGATCGTGCGCGGCATGCGGCGCGAGGATCTGGCGAAGCTGAAGGTCGTGACCGATCCCGAAATCAGTGCGGGATCGCTGGACGACTATCTCGACGATGACGGCATCGCCATGGGCGACGGCGTCGCGCGCAAGCTGGGCCTGAGCGTCGGCGATTCGGTGACGCTCATCTCTCCCGATGGCGACCTGACCCCGTTCGGCGTGACGCCGCGCTCCAAGAGCTATCCGGTGACCTACATCTTCAAGCTGGGCCTGTCGCAATACGACGCGGCCTTCGTCTACATGCCCCTGCGTCAGGCGCAATTGTATTTCAACAAGAAGGGCGTGGTCGATTCGCTGGAAGTGACAGTCGCCGATCCGGAACAGGTGGGCGACTACGTCCAGCCGATCCGCCAGGCCGCGCGCCAGAGCGTGGGCGTCTACACGTGGAAGGATTTGCAAGGCAGCCTGATCGGCGCGCTGGATGTCGAGCGGAACGTGATGTTCCTGATCCTGACGATGATCATCCTCGTCGCGGCGCTCAACATCATCTCCGGTCTGGTCATGCTGGTGAAGGACAAGGCGCGCGATGTCGCGATCCTGCGTACCATGGGCATGTCGCGCGGGGCGGTGCTGCGGGTGTTCTTCATCTGCGGGGCGAGTATCGGGGTCGTGGGGTCCGTGGCCGGGACAATCCTGGGGGTCCTGTTCTGCCTCAATATCGCGCCGATCCAGAGCGCGGTTGAAAGCGTCTTCGGGCCGGTCTTTCCGTCGGATGTCTACGGATTGTCGGGCCTGCCCGCCTCGCTGGAGACGGGGGACGTGATGTTCACCCTGCTCATGGCGCTGTTCCTGTCCTTCGTCGCGACGCTGTTCCCGGCATGGAAGGCGGCGAAACTCGATCCGGTCGATGCGCTGCGCTATGAGTAGGCCCAAGGCGGGCGCGGCCTTCGAACTGCGCGATATCGGGCGGCGCTACAAGGAAGGCGACGGGTGGCTGACCGTGCTGCGGGGCGTCGATCTGGCACTGGAGCCGGGCGAGGTCGTGGCCCTCGTCGGTCCCTCCGGGTCCGGCAAGTCGACCCTGCTGCATATCGCCGGACTGCTGGACCGGCCCGACCGGGGTGAAGTGCTGATTTCCGGCACGCCTTGCGGCGGACTGGATGCGGACGAGCGCACGATGCTGCGCCGTACGGCGGTCGGTTTCGTCTATCAGTTCCACCACCTGCTGCCCGAATTCACCGCCGTCGAGAACGTGATGATGCCGCTGCGAATCGGCGGCGTCCCCGATGCCGAAGCGCGCAAGCTCTCCCTGGAGATTCTCGACCGCCTCGGCCTTGCGGAGCGCGTCGAACACCGTCC
>ENA-ORXC01000574-ORXC01000574.1-marine-metagenome-genome-assembly--contig:-NODE-574-length-25237-cov-6.075358_pt1 | contig 25237 bp, 23 predicted proteins | sample MGYA00237865_ERZ511478 | MGnify/ENA metagenome assembly ERZ511478
TTAGGGAAAACCATGAGATAAATGTCGGAGGGATTAACGGATGTGATGATTCATGTTAAAAGACATCTATGGATTTCATTTGGATTGCCTAAATATTACATTTGCAAAGATAGAAAAGTTAACGTTTTCTAAAGATTAATTTTGTGTTAATTTTTATTAATTTTAAAAATATAAAATAATTGTAATTTGTTATATAAATAACTGATATACAGATGTTTATATTTTTTATTTCAAATAAATTTTGTGATTTAATTTTAATATCAGACGAAACATTTTCCATGTTCTTTGAAAGGGTCTTTTCTATTTTACTTAAGAACTGTCTTTTTTTCGTAGTATTTGAATGTAATTCTAATACAAAATCTTCGAATTCTAATTGTGTTAATCTATCCTTTACAACTTCTAAAGCAGCTTTTTTTTCAGCAACAAACAATACTTTTTTGCCTTGATTAACATTATGTATAATCATGTTCGTAATTGTCTGAGATTTTCCTGTCCCTGGAGGACCATGTAAAACAAAACTACTTTCCTCACTTGCCTTGATAGCCTCTAACTGTGAAGAATCAACTAAACTACCAACTTTTAAATCTTTCGGCTTTACGTCTTTCTCAATTTTTTTAGCATCTATATCTTCAATACTTCTATTTGATTTATAATTTCCAGTTATTAAAGCTTCTACATTAGAATTTGATATAATTTCATCTTTTCTTGATTTCAAATCATTCCACATTACAAATTTTTTGAAAGAAAAATTACTTATTACAGCTATTTCTTCAACATCCCATCCCTTCTTATCCATAATGGCATGTCTTATTGCAGCAATAAGTCTTTTTATATCTACACCTTTGTCATCTTTTGGTAAATCAGCTAAATATCTTAGATCAACATCAAACTTCTGTTTTAAATATTCTACTAATGTTACGTTTAATTGTGGTTCTTCTTCACTTACTTCTAATTGAATATTACTGCTTGCTGTTTTTCTTTCTATGGAAAGTGGTAATAATAAAATCGGAGCAATATAGTTTGTATCGATATTTTTTTGGTCATTCCATGTTAGAAATCCAACTGCTAAAAATAATGAATTTGCACCGTTTTCTTCTAAAGCTAATTTTGCTTTTCTATATAAACTTTTCAACTGCTTATTTAACATATAATTAGTTAAAAAGCTCCTAATTCTACTTTCTTTAAAATCAGCATCAATTAAATCTTTATACTGACTTTCTATTGAATTGGCTTTAAAAAATGCTTCACTTGAATTAGTGGTAGATAAATTCTCTGGTTTATTAATAATAGTAAATTTGTTAGATGTCGACAATTCATCTTCTAAAGTTGCAATATCATAAACCATTAGTTGTAACGCATTTTGATTCACCCTAAAATTAATCAAAGGGTTTCTTAAAGTAAGATCTAATAAGTTTCTGCTCCAAATATCAGTCTTTTCTCTAGGGTTTAGTTTATAATCAATTTCTTTTATCTGCTCTATTTTTGTATAAGGTGCATTTGTTATATATTCTCTTTCTTTAAAATCCATTTTAAAATCATCGTTATCTTTTGATGTTGTAGCAACTGGACTTATACCTAGATGTCTGCATGAAGTGACGTCAATAATACATTCAAAATTATAAGGATTATCTAAATTTTGATATGCTATTTGAACTGCTTCTTCAAATGAATAATCTTTACCATTAACTAGTGCTGTTGTTTCCACTACTTCTATTTCTTTCGTCCCTATTGAAATTCTTTTAGAAACATCTGTATAATCATTTGAATATGAACCTATTAAGTTTTGATCCTTCAACCAAAATCCAATAAAAGCATGTCCTTTAATAAAAATCACTATAGGATTAATACTTACTGCTTCTAAACAACTTGCAAAAAGAAAAGTTAAATCTAAACATGTTCCATTTTTAAATTTTATTATTTCTTGTGGATATCTTATTTTTTGACCAAAGCTTTCAAAACTTGCTGGAGGATATTTGTAAGCAATATTTTCTTTTTGTAAAGTCGCATATATAGCTGCTACTTGTAATCTAACGTCTTCTATACTATTTGCTTGGTAACTATAAAAATTAGAATCTCCTTTCCATTCTTCTAATTTTCTTCCTGCTTCAGAAACTATTCTTTTTACTTCTATATCATTTGGAACGATATATGAAGCCGTTAATTGTGGATAAATATTTGTTCCTAACCAATGTTCAAAAGGTAATATACTAACTTTTAAGTTCTTGGTAAAAATTTTTTCGCCATTTTCATCTATTAATTCTATAAAAAAATATGTTTTTATTCTTTCATTAATCTCTCTAAAAAAATCATAATTATAATGCACGTCTATTGATTCTGAAATATATGAATTCTGACTATTAATAACTGGGATTAACTGTTCATAATTATAAATAAATGCCATATTCGAATGGATTTTTAAAGTAATATTACTAATTTCGTTCTCTTCTGAATTATTAAAAATCGCAATTTTTTTTATTAAAGAAAATTCATTTTGTGTTAATGAATAATTCAGCATATCTACATAATCTATTTCAAGTTTTAAATTATAATTTTCAATAAAAACTGATTCCACAAGATTCTTCCTCCATAAATTGAAATGTTTATTTATACTTCTATAAATCTATTGTATTAAATAACTTAATAAATTACTATAACCATTCAAGTTTCCCACAAATTAATATGTTATATCAAAATATCGTATACTTTTCATCTCTCATTCCAAATTTATCCATACCTTAAATATGAAAAAGTCACTTTATGTTTCTCAAAATTCATCCAACTAAACACAAAAAACAGGTGACTTATATCATTAGTCACCTGTTTTATATTTAAGTATTCCTGTTCTCATCCCTACTCAAATTCATTTAACACAATAACTTTGCCGAAGCTATTTGTGCTTTCTAAATAGTCGTGTGCTTTATTGACTTCATCGAGTTTGAATATTTTTTCTGGTTTAACAATAATATTATTGGTTTCTATATAATCAAAGAGTTCTTTTATCTTTGATTCATCAACATTTTCTGAAACAAAGCTTGTTAGGTAACTATTTTTCTTAATATCAAAGATAGGATCAAATTCTTCTAAGTACCACTTACCTCCAAGTATTCCTGTATCACAAAGGATTCCGCCCTCTTTAAGATGTTTAAAACTATCTTTAATGGTAACTGTACCAACCAGTTCTAACACTTTATCATATTCAGAACTTGTATCTAGTTCATTTTCTTTATCTTCGATTACTTCATCAAAGCCTACTTCCATAAGCAATGACTTCTTACTCATATCCCGTGTACTACCACTTACTGTAACATCTTTATATTTAGCTTTAATAAGATTAAGAAAAGCTATACCTACACCACTAGTTGCACCTCTTACTAGCACTTTATCATTATGTTCAATTTTTAAATTTTTCATTGAACCGAATGCCGTATAGTATGTTTCAGGAATAGTAGCTAGCGTCTCCCACGATAAATTAGTATCTATAGGATAAATTTGTTCATTAGGTAATAATGCATATTGCGCATAACTACCGTCAAAGTCACGTCCCATTTCCCCCATTATAGAAACGACCGTTTGATTTTTAGGTAATCTCTCAGGATCTGTTGATTCTTCAATTACCCCTACACATTCAATTCCTAATATTCTAGGGAATTGTACAGAAGGTGAAAAACCTTGTCGAGTGAAAATTTCTGAACGATTAATACCAAACCCCTTAATTTTTACTAAAGACCATCCTTCTTTGACGGTAGGCATTTCAACATCTTGATATTTTAATTGTTCTGAGTCACCAGGATTATATACGACAACTGCTTTCATGTGCTTTCTCTCCTTTATCTTTATTGGAAGAACTTCATTTCTTTTTTCCCATTCTATACTAAATTGATACCTTTGTTTAAAGATTAGTCTCTTATGTACTGAATTTCATAAGTTGCAGTTTGATTTAACTTTCACTTTAAATAACTAAAACATTTTAAACTACTACCTTTTTCAAAAAACAAAAAACATAGCTTTACCACTTAATATAAATTATACAAATAACTAAAAAGTATAAATTAATTCAATAATATAGTAGATATAATTATTAAAGTTTGGTAGTCTTAAGTTCAATAACCATTGTTTTAACATTAATATGACAATTTATATAATCGAAACAATACACAGGTATTTTCAAATAAGAAAAAGAGGAAAATTAAATATGAAAAAAATCATTCAAATATTAACGATTATTGCACTCATTTTAATGATAGGAATAGCAGCAATATTCGGCTATAGTAGCGTTAAAAATTTAACTGCAAGCAACAATCAAAAAGCTACAGAAACAGCTAAAAAAGAGAGTGAAGATAAAGATTCAAAATCAAATGGTACTAATACAGATAATAATAGCCAACAAAATTATTCCAACAATACGAATCAAAGTAATACACAAAATAGCTCACAAAATAATTCAACCGAACAAGCACAGAAGACAAATGAAGAAGATCCTAATAATCTTCTTCGATTTGATAAAGATGGGGACGGACTCATCGAAGAAAGTGAATTAACACCTGAAGCTCGTAAATTAGCAGAGGAAGGGAAATTCCAGCCTGTTAGAGATGGAGAAATTGAAAGACAACAGCAATATGAAAAAGAAATGATTCAAAAAGGAAAAGAACCTTATGATGGCTATTTTGATGAACATCCAGAAGATGCTCCAAGTAATTATAAATCTAAAACTATTAATGGTAGACCAGCTGGAGATGCTGGTAATGAAGTGAATATGTCAGCTAAAAATGCAAATGTTGATAGTGAAAATACTGAAGATGAAGATGACAGTGAAAACTAATTAAAACGGAGAATATAAAGAATGAAAAATGTAATTATTGCTTTATCAATATTGTTTGTATTAGTCGCATTAGGTTCAGGAATATTGTTTGGTTACAGTCAACTTAAGAACAGCGTGTTAGCTTCAAGTGAGAATAAACAAACACAAGATAGTAAAAACAATGATAGCAAAGATAGCAACAATAATACTATCAATTCGCAAAATAACCAAGAATCAAAACAACAAAATAGCAGTAATTCTGAAACTAATAATCAAAATACTGAAACTGTTCAAAATACAAGTCAACAACCAGTAACAAAAGAAACATTTCCTTCTACAAATAAATCAACATCTCCTAAAACATCATCGCAGTCTTCTCAAGATACTTTTGATAACGATGCTGAATATGCAAAGCAAAAAATAATGTATGAAAAAGCAGCTAGAGGAGAGATTCCAGAACCAGGTGCTACTGTTTCTGAAGATAACCCTTAATTAATGTGAGATAATCCTGATAGTAAATTAACCTATTGAATCCTCTTGGATATCATACAAAAATAAGCCCCATACCACTTTCATTAGTGAGTACGGGGCTTGTTTTATATATCGTTTATTTTCAATATACCTATTTATATCTGAAACAAGTCTAATAGTTTTGTTAAGAATTGATCTTTAGATAATTGTTGATTATGTTTTACAAAGTAATAGAAGTCGGATGAAAAGGAATTAAGCATTAAATTAAGTCTGAAATCTAAGTCGTCTGTGTACATGTCTTCTTCGAATTGTTCACTTAATAAATTTTTAAGTCGCTCAAAAAATGGAATATTAATAATCGAATTAAAGTGCTCGCTGGATTTTTCCATAAAATTTAATGTTGTGAAATTAGCTTCTTTTAAATCTAAATACTTTGATAAAATTGTATAGATTTTATCTCGCACAGACCATTGTTCATTTTCCGATAAAAGATTTTCTATTTCTATAAACATTTGATCGACCTTTTTATCCATAATAGCCTGACATAACAATGATTTACTTTCAAAATGACGATATAATGTACCAACGCCAACGCCTGATAGTTTAGCGAGATCCGACATTTTTTTAGTGCTTATATCTTCTCCCTGTTCAAGTAAGTCTTCCATTGTTGTTAGGATCATCTGTTGGTTATATTCGGCATCGCTTCGTTTTTTTCGCTGATTTCTTTCCATAATAACCCTTCTTTTAAAGTTATTTTTAACTTTCTAATCTATCAATTTTAACATCCAAATTAAATTCTTCTTTTAAAAATTGTCTATAATTCTCAGATGTTACGTCATATTTTTCTTTCTTTTGTTGTTTAGTTAAAGTTAAATTATCTTGTGACATTGTAGCACGTCCGTATGACTTAGGCATTGTGACTAATAAACGTTTCACAAAGGTAGAATTAGGATTCGTTTGGTTATATTCAATATTGTAATCAAAGTCATGAATATGGCGAGGTGTTAATTCCGCTTCATATTGTGTATCCCAGTCATCCTCTTTCCATTTTTGTATATAAAATAAGTTATCGTTAACGTAAATCGCACGAAAATCTCCGTTAATATCATGAATAATTGTACTATTATCTTCTTCAGTAATTGGCATTACACTTAATGGTAAATCACCAAACCCCACATCTGAAACATAATCAACGCCATCAATAGGTACTATTAAAGACATATGAGAACCTTTTAAACTTCTGCCACCACCAGGGGTATGAATCGTTGCAGAAACCATATTTACAGTAAATCCTTTATGTTCTAAATACGCTTTAAAGAAATTATTCATCTCATAACAAAAGCCACCACGTTGATGATTTACTACTTTATTATAAATATCTTCTACTTCTACAGAAATCTTTACTCCATTTTGAACGTCTATATTTTCAAACGGAACAGTTAACATATATTGTTTTAAATAATAATTGAGCGCATCTAAACTAGGTGTATTATATTTTGTATTATCAATATTTAAATATTGTTCTAAACCTTCAAAATTCATTTAAATTACCTCTTTCATTTCTATATGTTCATTTTATTAGATACATAATATCATACCCTCGAATCATTAAATTGACAAACGGAACGCATTCCGTATAAAATAAGTGATAGTAGGTTCCACTTAAAAGCGGGGTGTCAAAATTTGGAAAATGAATATGGTTTTAATATAGATTTAAAACAAAGGAACCGTGTGATAGCTGTCGTAATGATAGGTGCTTTTGTTGGTGTGCTGAATCAAACGTTGATGACGACAATACTTCCAGAAATAATGAAAGATTTTGCGATATCAAGTAGTACAGCACAATGGCTCACAACAATTTTTATGCTTGTCAATGGGATTATGATTCCTATCACAGCTTTTTTAATTGAACGTTTTACATTACGTTCTTTATTTTTTAGTGCAACGTGTTTTTTAATTATTGGTTCATTTATATGTATGTTAGGAATTAATTTTCAAATGTTATTAGTAGGACGTAGTATCCAAGCTTTAGGTGCTGGTATGCTGATGCCACTTACACAGACATTACTTTTCATCATGTTTCCACCTGAAAAACGTGGAATGGCCATGGGAATGTTTGGTCTTGTGATAGGTTTTGCACCCGCAATTGGACCTACTGCAGCTGGTTGGTTCGTCAATATATTCGATTGGCGTTACCTGTTCCTAGTTGTCTTGTTGATAGGTATTGTTGATTTTATATTTGGATATCTATCATTAGAGAATATAACAGAACTAAGTAAGCCAACCTTAGACAAACTATCAGTTATTATGTCGACAATCGGCTTTGGTGGCTTATTATATGGCTTTAGTACAGCCGGAAACTTAGGATGGTCACATCCTATGGTTTATATCACTATTATTGTAGCGATAATAGTACTAACCGCATTTATTTTCCGACAATTAAAACTAGAATCACCATTATTAGAGTTTAGAGTGTTTAAATATAATGACTTTTCAATTGCGATGGTCTTAATTGTACTAATGTTCATGTTATTTATATGGAATCTAACCATTTTACCGATTTATATGCAAACGATGATGAAATGGTCACCGTTAGAATCAGGACTTATTTTATTGCCTGGCGGGTTGATTATGGGATTGTTATCGCCTGTCACTGGTAATTTATATGATAAAATTGGTGGCCGTATATTGAGTATTATTGGGATGTTAACCATTATGATTGGCGCATTATTCATGGCTCAATTTAGTGAAAATACAACACCTTTATATGTAATTATTTCATTTTCAATTGTCATGTTAGGTAATGCTATGATTATGACTCCTATGACAACTCAAGCTTTGAATGCTTTACCACGTCAATATATTGCTCATGGTACAGCAATGAATAATACGATTAGACAAGTTTCAGCTGCAATAGGTACTGGCATTTTAGTCACATTGATGACTGGACTAGGTAAAACATCATCATTGAGTGGTATTCAAGGCCTTATTCATGGTCTAGATATTACATTCTATGTAGTCGCATTGATTGCCTTAATAGGTACTATCATTGCATTTTTTGTTAAAAAACAAGGAAATTAATATTATATTGGGGGATTTTTAAATGTTATTAAGACATGTTATTAACGCATATGTAGGTAGTGAAATTTTTAAAAGTAGTCTACCAAAAGTAAAAAACAGTGATGAAATGGCTCAACAATTCGAACAAGGCTTTGGTTTATCACGTAGATCTATGAGATTAGCTGGCGCTTTCGAAATGATTGGATCACTTCTTTTATTTACTTCTATTGTCGGTAAATTAGGTAAGAAATTAGTAGCTGTTGGTACGATTATGATTAACATTGTTATGGGTACAGCAATTTATAACCACTACAAAGCTGGTCATGGTCATAAAAGCGCTCAAGCTGCTTCTAAGTTTTTCTTCTTAAATGTATTAAGTTTACTAGAAGTGTTAAGCTTAACTCGTAATAAATAAGATGAATGTTAATGATTAGAATATGAACAACAATTTTTAATGGAGGGGAAAGTATGACTGAAACAAAAGCGATTGATACGCATGCACATTTATGGAATGAAGATTATTTAGACAAACTTGGTAAATTAGGCAGTCAAGGTACTGAGGTTGCTAAAGGTATTAATCAATCTGCGTCTAAAGAAGATTTAGACAAACGTTTCAAAATGATGGACGATGCAGGCGTAGACTTACAAATTATTTCTGCAACGCCACAATCTCCACAATGGGGTACTAAAGAAGAAGCTCATCAAAGCGCTCAAGAAATCAACGACTTATATGAAGGATTAGTTCAACAATATCCAGATCGTTTCTTAGCGTATGGTGCCGTCTCTCTTCCTTATGTCGATCAAGCTATTGAAGAGGCACAAGCACTACTTAAAAAGGACGAATTTGTGGGCATTGCTATTCCAACTATCGTGAAAGATAAGGTTTCTGTTGCTGATAAACAATTTGAACCTTTCTTTGCAGCAATGAATGAGTTAAATGCTACAATTTATATTCATCCAACAGGTTGCGGCGCTCAAAGTCCGTTAGTTAATGACTATCAATTAGAATGGGTTATTGGCGCACCATTAGAGTCTACATTCATTACCTTACAATTGATTAAAAATGAAATTCCACAGAAATATCCAAATATTAAATTCCATATTTCACATTTAGGTGGCGCATTACCATTCTTTATGACTCGTATTAAAGATAATTATGAAGACTGGAATGCTTTTAATATTGATCCTTATGAAGTATTAAATCGTCAATTTTGGTACGATACAGCTAACTTCCATGAACCTTCATTGATTAGCTCTATTGAAACATTTGGTAAAGATAAATTTATGATGGGGTCAGACTTCCCTTACTTCCAAGATGAGAAATATACACGTGGGGTAGACTATATTAAAAACAGTGATATCGACCCTGATACCATTGATGGTATTTTAAGAGTTAATGCCATTGAATTTTATCAATTAGGTAAGCATTCATAAGACATTGTTGAAGATTTAATCGTAACTATAAGCATCGTTTTATATTCTATGAAATGATAAAGAAAATCCCTTTTGATTGGTCGTCCATGATGCTATGATACTACTTTCAAAAGGGATTTTTATTTTACTTAAGTGATTAATTTAGCTTTTTATGAAGTATTTGTTTGATTTAAACATGGCGTTTTGTTACTTACTATTGAAAAAATTTGTTACCTCTTCAATCATTAGTTGATTAATATCTTTGTTCCATGGATATGATTTTGTAAGTATATATGAGCCTAACTTCTCTACAGAAAATGGTGTTTCAATTACTTTAAGTTGTCTAGATTCAATCTCTTTTTTTACAGTACGATAAGGTAAAAATGAAAAACCAATATTATCTAATAACAACGATTTGATAACTCCTATACTCCATAATTCGGTTGTTTTTATAATATCTAGTTGATGATTTTGTATGATTTGTTCAAACATGTTTCGATATACAGACCCTTTTTCATTAATGACAAAATGATTGTATTGACGGTGTTGTAACAATTCATCAAAGTGATCTGGTGCTTCTTGATGTGCCACGACAACAATGTCTTCCTCACAAATCAAAGTAGCATTCAATTTATGATGATTTACACCATCATTCAATACAAAGGCAATATCTACTTCGTCCTCAAGTAATTTCTCTTGATTCATACTGCAACTGTTATTCTGAAGATTAATATCTATATTGGGATAGTTATGAATCATGTTTTTAATGACTTCACTCAATCCTGTAATCATTAATGATTCTGGTGCAGCTATTCTGACTTTACGGACTGTATTATTATATGATGATATTTGTTTGATTTGTTGTTCTGCATCATAAATTTGATTAATCATCGGTAAGATTTCTTTAAGAAACGGTGTAGGAAGTAGTTGTTTATGCCGATAATCAAATAGCTTTTGATTCAAGGTTTTCTCTAGAAGTTGTACTTGCTGAGTCACATTTGATTGTGTGTAATTAAGCCTGCGGGCAGTCTTGGTATAACTACCTGTTTCTATTAATGTTTTAATTATTTTTACTTGTCTCAATTCCAAGGTCGATTCACCCTTATATATTAATATTATTAATTTCAACATTATTATCATTAATTTCACTTATATTAATATCCTTACTATAATAACATAGAAAGGTAGGCGAATAACGTGTTATCGTTTTTAATATATGTCTTTGTTACTTCTATCACACCAGGTCCAAGTAATTTATTTATGATGAATGCTACAAGAATATATGGTTTACGTGGTGGTAAATCTTTCATTACAGGTATTCTTACAGGATTTGCTTTTTTAGGGTTAGCATCTTATGTTGTCATCCTTTTATTCAGTAAATGGATTGTTTATATTGAAACACCTCTAAAATATTTAGGATTTGCTTACTTGATTTATCTATCCTTTAAAATATTAACTTCAACTAAAAGTAAAGCACCTTCTAAAGCCTACCAAAGCTTTAAAAGCGGTTTTGTGCTTCAAGTACTTAATATGAAATCTCTATTATTTTTCATCATTTTAATGGGTGTTTTTATTATCCCTTCAGTTACTGGTTCAATATGGATTCTAATTTATTTAATCATTAGCGTCTTGATTGGTTGGGCTTGTCTCTTAGTTTGGGCATTTGCGGGTAGCATGTTTAACGAATGGTTAAATCAACATCAAACTGCTTTTAATATCGTCATGTCTTTATTACTTTTATATTCAGCTATTTCTATATTTATTTAGAGGAAAATTAAAAGGCTTGTTTCCTAAACAATATAGGAAACAAACCTTTGAAATCGTGTACTTAACCAAAGTTGAACTTTGGGGTCCAGTACAAATACTTATATCTACTTTTATTTTAAAAATTATGCGTTATATTTACCAATCATGACTTTTTCAATATATTTGCCATTGTAATTAAAGCTAATTTGTTGTCCATTCACATTATAGATAAGACCATTGTGTGTTTTATCTTCTTTTAATTTATATCCAGCATATGCTTTTTTAACATCAGATACTTTCAATGATTTGTTTGTAACTGAGAATGAAGCAGAAACTGGTTTTTTGTTAATGTATTCGAACTGTTGATCATATTTCTTTTTATAAGTTAATGAACTACCACTTTTAAATGTTTGTGCTTTAGCGTCCACTTTAATACCGTTCATTGTGACATTATTATGTTTCAATGCATTAATAAACGTTTTTTCAGTTACAAATTTTGCGTTGTAACCTGCATTTCCATTGTAAGTGTAATGAGGTGTAGTTGCTGCATGTGTTACTGGAGTTGCTACACCAGCAACACTAACCGTTGCACCTGTTAAAACAATACCTGCTGAAAGAATCAATTTACCCATTTTATTCATAAATTTTCCACATCCCTATTAAAATTAGTTATTGCTCTTTTATATTACGAAAATATTACAAATATTACAATAAGTTTTCACAATATTTATTATATTTATTTTTTGTTGTTTCATCACTTTACATATTTTTGTTAAAAACAAAAAATTAAGCTTTTTTAGTTGATGGAAATGTGTACAAATTATTTAAAAATAATGGGGATTAGCATGGGTAAAAAAGTACAAATAATATTATTAAAAGTTTTTATTTATAGAGTAAAAAAATAAAATCAAGCTAAGATACATCTATATTAATGTACCTTAACTTGATTTGTATAACAGAATTTAATCTTCATAATTCTCAAGCAATGTATTTAATGTTTCTATGACACCGTCTCTATCATTATTAATAGAAATTAAATTAGCTTTATCTTTTAGTTCAGTATAGGCGTTATCCATTGCAACTTTGTATCGTGCATTTTCAAATAAAGGAATATCGTTTAGTCCATCTCCAAATACAATTGTTTCTTCACTGCTAATATTTAGTAGATTTTGAAGAAAGCGAATGGTTTTCCCTTTATCAACCTCTTTATGTGTGATGTCTATCCATTGTTTTTCTGAAGCAACAATATATAAATCATCATTGTATTTTTCTAAACCTTTAACATGTTCAAAACACTGACCTTGTGTATCAAAAATAGTAATTTTTAAAATATCTTTATCAATATTATTTAAATCATCTAAAAATATTACTTTCTCATATGACCCTAAAACCTTATCTCGTTCTTTTTGAGAAATAGTATCTTCTACATAAGCCATGCCCTCAGTACAAACAATAATAACTAGTTGATCGTCAATATGTTTAATGGTCTTAATTAATTCAAGGCCCAGTTGATTACTGAACGTCTTGGCGTAAATATTCATATCATTGATTTTAATTCGAGAAGCACTAACTCCGATAATAAATAAATCATTAGTTAAATCTCCAACAATCGCATCCACACGCTCATTTTGCTTACCAGTACAAAAAGCAAAACGAATCTCCTTATCTTTTAATTGGGTTGATAATTGTTGAAACTTTTCACGATTAAAACTACCTTCCGAATTCAAAAACGTCCCATCCATATCTGTAACTACTAATTTAAACATTTTAATCCCTCTTTTATGTTTTTAGTAAAAATTATTTACTGGTTTAGTTTTATAAATGATATAATTTCTAAACTAAAGTATGAATTGAAAAATCACTATAAGTAACTGATTTGTGTTCACTTTGTTTAAAAAAGTAACATTAAGAATTGTGGATAAAATAGAGCATCTGTCATTTTGCTGTGATGGATGCTTTAATTTGTGACTAACAATGTGACTACTAACTTGAAACATATGTATTATTTGAAACGAAACTATTACATGCCTATCTATATATCTATAAAGATTATTTTAATGTAAACAGTGTGTTTTCAAATATTTTAATTAACGCTTCTTCATTCCAAATTGATTTTTTCATTGCATCTATATAATTTTCTCGATCTAATAAATCAGTACGCCATTCATATCCTTTTAGCTTAGCTATTTCTCTAACTATTAACCTTATTGTTCTTCCGTTACCTTCACGAAAAGGATGTATCATATTCAACTCTATTTTATAATAAGCAAGTTTCTCTGCTGCAACCTTTATATCGGACCACTCATCTTCTAATTTAAATTCTTCGATGAGTTTATTTAAATTTGTATTAATATACTGTGGTTCACAAAACCGCGTATTTTCTTTCATAAGGCTTACATCTCTAATCTCACCAGCAAAACTGTATATTCTTTCGAATAGTTTTTTATGTAATAACTTGATTGAACTTACAGATAATGGAAACAAAAAGTCGTATCCCTCTTCTTGCATTAAACCTTCAACAATATAAAAAGCAACTTTCTCAAGTTGCTCTAATTCATCTATTGTTTGGGCACCTAGCAAGTTCGAATTTATAAGATATTCGTCCTGAAAAGTTGCTTTATATTTCATTTATTTAAAAGCGATTTTACGAATCACTTCATTCGTAATTTCCTTTTTATTATTAATAACATCAAGAATTTGTTTTTGTTGTTCCTTAGTTACATCCATGCCTTCAAGTGAAAGATTTTTAGCGATTTGTTTGTTAACTTTTGAATCAATTGTAATCATATTATCGCCTCCTGATGGTAATATTATACCATAGTCTCTTTTAACTTATCGATACTCAATATTTGTAATAAGTCTAATGTTTTCTTATAAGATTAGTAACTTTTAGCTTCACTTATGATACGCCTCTGTGTCTCTCTTAGCGATACGGTGGAGGTAATTTTTTATTGAGTTTCTGTTGAACGATATCCAATACTCTTTAGATACACACATGCCTAGTCATAAACAATCAAATGAGCATTGAAGGTACTGATTTCGTTTGGGTATTACCAATTACAAATCGAGAAGTAAGATTCCCAACTGACATTGAAGTCAAAACTAAAAAAGGATTAGTTACAGGTGTCATAGATACTATTCAAATACGCTCACTAGATCTCAATGTTCGTTATCATAACTATAGAGATGAATTACAAGACAACTTAAAAAAGGATGTACTACAAGCGGTACAGACGTATTTAAAACCTACTTTATAAATTAGAGAAACTTAGATTTGGCTAAAATATAATGCACCCCTCAAGTTAGATTTTTGGTCCAACTTGAGGGGTGCTCATTATTATTATAAATTTTATGATTAATTTAATTATTTCATTTAGTTTTATAGTCTATTTCCACTTCTTTAGCCACTACAATTCAGCATTAGATATGTTATTTTTTCTTGCTAGATATTTCTTCAATCCATATAAATTTAAGGCAACAGCACCAACGATAACAACAGGTAAAATAATTTTTTTCATATTTACAGCTCCATTTTTCTTATTTTTCTCAGTTTCTAATTTCAATTTAAAAATGTTCATTACACTTTTATGCACTTTCGCTTGGGTATACTTGTAGACCCACCAAGGTAATGTTGGTCTATATTCTTGTAAGGCAATAATACATTCATCACTATTAGGCAACCTTCTAAACTCTAATCTCGCATTGCCACCATCTACATCTAATGCAAAATCCCCACCAACAATACGATATAAAATCCTCTCATTATCAGAAGCTTTAAAGTCTTTTCTTAATAATAATAATTTCTTATTTAAGCAAGGCACAGTAATCGTAAAGTTATCTTCATCAAAATCACTATTAACGACATTTAATGTAATTTTATTTAAGAAATTAGCGTACACTTCTGCTAATTGAATCATATTCATATCTTGAGGTAAGACTACCCTCGATATTGCTCTAACGTCTTTAATATCAGTCTTACGTGATGACTTCGATTTCTTTGGTGTATGCGTTTCTTCTTCTAAAGCAATACGCACACTTTCTTTATAATCCGTCTTACCTATAGAAATACCTTCCACTACATGGTCACTTTCTCGAACCATATCATGAATTAAGCTGTCCATTAACGGATAAACCATCTCTTTTGGTACGCCAGAAATAAGTTTAACCCAATACTTACTTAACCAAATAGGAATAATAGGTAAATCCATAGTAGGTAAACGTTTATCTAGTACCTCTGCTGTTTGGTTGAAAAGATCTTTATAAGTCATGTGACTTGGACCACCAATATCTATCGATTCATTCTCATTTGGTGTACGTTCTACAAGTTTATATAAGCCGTCAATGACATCATCTATTGCAACTGGCAATGTTGTATTGTAAGCCCACTTTGGCAACAACAAACCGGGTAATCGTTCTACTAATTTTTTTAAAATAGGATAAGAACTTCCTTTAGAACCTATAATTAATCCAGCTCTTAACGTACTTACTGGCACACCATATGATCCTAAAATTTGTTCACATTCTAAACGACTTCTTAAATGTGGGGATAATTCATTTGTATCTGGTATCAAACCGCTCATAAATACAATATGTTGAACTTTGTTATAACTCGCAGCTTTAGCAAAATTATCAGCTAACAATGCATCCATATCTTCAAAGCTTGCCTGTGTTAATTTGGCTGAAGGCATCATTGAATGGACAAGATAGATCGCGATATCAATATCTTCCATTACCTCAGTTATTTCATTTAAATCAAATAAATCAGCTGCCTTCCATGTAACATTATGCTCATCCGATTTATTTTCTATATTTCTAGAAATAGCTATAATTTCATAGTTTTCTTTTAATTTATTCATTAAGTGACTGCCGATATATCCAGATGCGCCCGTTAACAGAATTTTTTTCATATCATTTTCCTCCAAATAAAAAAGATGAGCAGGCAAACATTACCTCAGCTCATCTTTAGATTAACAAGCTCACTTGCTTATTACCATAATGGACAAGAACTTCATGTCTCTTACTTAACATTGTACCCTTCTTAAAACATTTTAAGCTTTTATGAAGTGATTATGAGTTTGGCATAAACAATTTTTGCTTTATTTCTTTCTCGCATCCTAATTAAGTACAGCTTAATAATTTATTTTAATATTGTGTATAGGCAAAAAAAAATATTGTTAAATATGTAATAAATTAAATAAAGTTATTGCTATTTTGAAAGAATAGGTTAATATGAGTTAATGGCAAACTATTTAAGGGGCTACAAATGAATAAAAATAGAAGTAAGCGAACAAAACCAATTGTGAAAATAACATTAGGAGTTATAACAGCATCACTAAGTTTAGGATCAATAAACATCATAACTCAGCAAACAACTGCCCATGCATCCACAGTACAAAATGAGAGTAATACTAATTCAAAAACAGCAAATACAAAAACTATTAAAAACTCTAGAACAAGTGTTTCTAATATCACAACACCAATTAAACATGTGACGACAACAGTAAAGTCACCCACAACAGTGAAAACAACAGCTAAAATTGCAAATGTAAAACAGTCTTCAACGACAGTGAAACCAGAAAAGGTTAAAGCACCGACTTCTTTGAAACCAAAAGCTATTCAAACATCTACAAGTCAAACTCAAAAGCCAATGTCTACTAAAGCACCTATAAATTCATCTACTAATATTAAAAATAGCACAATAGGAACAAAACGCGACCAACAAGCTATTTCTACAGTAGAAGTAGCAAATAAAAATAAAACAGCAAATACAACAAAAACACAAATAAATCAGGCTAAAACAGCAGTATCGAAACCCCATGTATCATCAATAAAAACTAAAGCACCAATTAAAAAATTAGCAGAAACAACAACTAAGAAAAAAGCAACAGCTATAGCAACAATACCTAAAGTCAATTCAATCAAATCAAGTAAAAGCAATCATAAAGATTACTACAAATCTATGACCCAGTTAGAAAAATCGACTAAAGAAGGTGTTGATTGGAAGAAAGAGACATCTAATAAAGGTAGTAAAGTACTTATTGTAGCCCCACATGGCGGAAACATAGAACAAGGTACTTCGGAGCTAACAAAATTATTAGCTCAGCAAGGTGGATATGACTATTTCTCATTTGAAGGAATAAGAAATTCAAATAATACACAATTACATGTAACGTCTACACATTATGATGATCCAACGTTAAACAAAATGGTCAAAGGACGAACAGCAAACATTTCTATACATGGCGCAAAGGGCGACGACCAAATTGTATTCTTAGGCGGAGTTAAATCTAAACTAAGAGATGCTATTCAATTACAATTGAGAAGTAGAGGTTTTACCGTTAAAGTGCCTCCAGAATATCTAGGTGGTTTAAATAATCAAAATTTTATTAATAAAAATCAAAATAGTACAGGTATTCAATTGGAATTAACTACTGCACTGAGAAAAGCTTTATTTAAAAATCAAAATATGAGTACAACTTCACGTAAAAATAAAAATAATTGGTCACCAAAAATGTATCAATTTGTTGATGCGTTACACACTGCTATTAAACAAACATCAATTAAGTAACATATTTACAAGCAAGTTGTTTCATATAAAACATATGCCTACTATATATTGAATTTAATTTACGTTTTTTAATTAAAGTAATCCCTAGAGTAAGGGCGTCGCTAGACCTTTGTTTATTTAATTCATAGATATTGTTGAAATAAACTCACACCTAATATCTAATAGCTTAATTAATAACTAAATCTATATTATATAAGGTTCTATCTTACATTAACTTGTTTAATGTAAGATAGAACCTTATAATTTTTATTACAAAATACTAAAAAACCGTATCATTTATGATACGCTTCGCCTCGCATAATCTTAAATGCTCTATATATCTGTTCAATCAACACAACGCGCATCATTTGGTGTGGGAAGGTCATTTTGCTGAATGAGAGTGCATAGTTACTGCGTTGTAATACGTCCTGATGTAGTCCGTTTGATCCACCTATCACAAAGACAAAGTCGCTTTGGCCCTGTGTCATGCGTTGATTAAGTTCTTTAGCTAGACCTTCTGATGACAACATCTTACCTTCAATTTCTAATGTAATAACCGTTGCTTGTGGTTTGATCTTAGCTAATAAACGTTGTCCTTCTTTTTCTTTTACTTGTTCAATTTCTTTGTCACTCATATTTTCAGGTGCTTTTTCATCTGGCACTTCTATTATTTCAATTTTAGTGTATGCACCTAATCGTTTTTCATATTCTGCAATTGCTTGTTTCCAGTATTTCTCTTTTAGTTTTCCAACTGAAAGAATTGTGATTTTCATATTATCCTCCACTTATACTTATTAGAGTTATCCACAAGTTATCAACTTGTTCACAGTATTCCCTCTTATTGTACCAGTTTATATCCCTAATTTTTATAAAATTTTAGCATTTATTCACAATTTCTGTGGAATAGCTTGTTGTTTTGTGGATAAGTATGTGTACAATGTGGGTATTTCTGTGTGTATTGTACACAACTCTGGATAACTATGAACAATTCAGTGGATAACTTCACGATAGTCTTAATCTATTTTATCCACTTATCCCTTATAAACATCACTTTTAAGACCTTCTTCAATGACTTTTCCACAGAAAAAGACATAAAAAAGAGCAAGACATTCCCGTCTCGCTCTGTCTAAAATAGCTATAACGTATATATTGGTGTCGCTTGTGCTTTATCTGTATCACACAATAAGACTTCTTTTTCAGTATCAATATCATGTTGATTTAACACTTGTCCAACACTCATACGTGCTAAGTCTTTCATATTATTATCTTGAGATAAATGAGATAAATAAATACGTTTTGTATTACCTGTAATCACATCTGTCATCGCTAAGCCAGCATCTTCATTAGATACGTGTCCCATATCACCTAAAATACGTTGTTTTGTCTTCCAAGGATAACGACACATGCGTAACATATCCACATCATGGTTACTTTCAAAGATGAAGGCATCACTACCTTGAATCATACCTTTCATTCTGTCTGAAACATAACCAGTATCTGTTAAAATCGTAAACTTCTTATGATCATTATGAAAAATATAAAATTGTGGATCAATCGCATCATGTGACACGTTAAATGATTCTATATCAAACCCCGCAATAGATTGTGTTTCATAAGGATTGAATATGAACTTTTGATCCATTGGAATGCGACTATCTTTCTTTTCAATTGCTTTCCAAGTATTTTCATTAGCATAAATAGGTAAGTTATATTTACGTGCTAACACACCTAGACCTTTAATATGGTCAATGTGTTCATGTGTAACTAAAATACCATTTAAATCTTTGATATTGCGGTCGATTTGGCCAAAAAGTTCTTCCATCTTCTTACCTGTTAGACCAACATCAACAAGAATACTTCCTTTTTCATTTTCTACATATGTGGCATTGCCCGTACTACCACTTGCTAATACACTCATGCGTATCAAGCGGCTCATCCTTTCTAATATAGCACTCATCCCTCTTAGTGACGTAAGAGTGCCTTCCGTATCATTTTTGTATTTTTCTTTATTAATTGATTAACTTTTTTGATTTCAGTTATGTACTGAAACCACCCGTTCTTAAAATAGCTTATATTATACTATACCAATTATGACATTAATCTGCCAATACTCCGTTTATTAAACTACCGGTATATTGATAAATTAAGTTTTTCCCTTGAATGATTTAATTAACGAGATAATTGTTCAACATACAAATGAGAACATAAAAACTGCCTACAAAGTATGAGACTTTGTAGACAGTTAAAATTATATATTAATACGTAGTATTTATGGCGAAGACTCCTGAGGGAACAGTACTAGTTGAAGACCTTAGAAATTCTCACAGATTTATCTGTGTAGTATTTCTGGCTGAAACTGTACCCTAGGAATGCGAAGCCATACAATACGAAGTATTACTTTTAAAGGTTCGCCTGAGCTAAAGCTCTAAACGCTTTTCTACAGACCTGGCAGTAGCTGACTGATCATTAACTTCGTCTTTGACTCGTTACTAATCTAGTCATCCTTGCCGGGGCAAGATTAAGTAATCAAAGATTACAATCTTGCTCCCTATTTATCTATAACTTTAGGGTTGGTACTTGTGGCTTCGACGTAGTATGTTTTTGTTTTGTCTTTGCCGTTGTGTTTAACTTTGATTTCCCAGTTAGGTTGTAATAACTGAACATTTGTTTCTTTAACAACTGAATAGTAGCCTAATCGTGCGTCTATAACTTCATCATGACGTTTAAGATATCGATTGAAGTATAGGGCTTCTATTGCTTTTCTAGGGCCTATCACTTGGCTTTTACTACTATTTGAACCTTTAGCTGCTTGAATATCATTCATCATTGTTTGTTTGTAGCTAGATGCTTTATGATCATTAATATTGAACTTCAATAGTGCTTTACTATTGTTCATTATAGGATAGCCATTGTAAGTTTGTTCAAAAGTCATTGAATCAGAATTCATCTTACTCAACTGATAATTTTTACCATCAAATATATTATCTTTCATATAATTCTTAATCTCTTTTAAATTACTATCACTCACATTGACTGTACTATCTATCTCACCATTAAGTACCTTTCCAGAATCAGATGTATTCAAGCTTGAATGTTTTTTAGCATAACTTGAAAAGTTTTTAGACTGGGCAGTAATCTGTTGCATTTCTGTATCTTTCACATCTTTATTTAAGACGTCAGTGGGGACTTTGATCTCTTCTTGTTGGAAGTTAACACGATTATCACTTACCGCTTCATTAATCTGTGATTTATTAACTTTATCTATATATATAGCAACTAAGAAGATGTTGACGAGAATAAATACGAAAATGAATAATGTCTTTGTCAGTTTCCAGTTCATTTATTCTAGCCCCCCATCTTTAAATGCATACCATTTGCCGTCATATTCGACATACCATTGAGGCGTAAATTCGCTATTACGTTGTACTTCAATATCATCATTTTTAGGTCGGTCATCCATATTGTAACCAACTGCTATATTGGATACACGTTCAAAATCAATACTATTATTGTTAGCAAGTGCTGAGCGTACTGATTCTGCACTTTGTAATGACTTTTTATCGCCACTATTCAATATGACATCAGTTCGTAATAATGAGCGTTTGTAATCAAATACGCCTTTATCGCCCCATGTCACTTGAATTTCATTTAATTTTTGAGTGTTGAACGTAGGGTAACCATTTAAGAATCGTTGATAAGTTAATTCACCACTCATATTATCAGTGCTAAACAATCTATAATCTTCGTCTAAGAAACCACCGTGTCCATTGATAAATTCGAATGTACCACCAATTGTTTCTTCCATATTGGTAGAGCTTTTCTCATCTTCGGACAAGTTTCTATAATGGTATTTCTCACTCTTATCGTTATAGTTAGCAACACCTGTATTATTATTGTACGTCGTCAAGCCACTTTGAGAACTACGGACGATAGTTGAATCGTTAAATAATACAGAATTCATTTTTTCTACATTAATCGTATTAAATACCATACGATAACATTTGAGGTCTTTAGGTTTATCTGGTGCAAAAATATGTGTTGCTTTATCAATCGTATCTTTATTGGTGATGATTTCTGTATACTTTTGCATTTCTGAGCTAAGATTTTTTAATGATTGATTCACATCTTTACCTTTAACAGATGTCTTCATCTTCACAACTTGATGTCTATCTTTACTAATCGCATATAATATCACATGACCTTCTTGATCTTGGTCAATAAGTAGTCGATTAAAGTTAAAATGATTAGGTGTCTTAGCATCTATGTCTAATACTTGGCTTAAATAAGTTGATAACGGTAAATCATATGTGAAATCAAGAACGATAAAGTTATCACTTAATTCAGGAATAATTAAGTTATGATTTCGTTTTAAATGCTGTACTGAATCAACATTTTTATCTTTTAATGGGCTTAAGATTTGAGATACTGCATGACCTGTTGCTGGCATACCTTTTGTTTTATCGCCATTAGATTGAACGATTTGAAATGGTGTGATGGTTTTATCCATTTTCGCACTCATTGGTTTTCCAATAGGTTTAGAGTTATCTTTCTTATTATCTGATGACGTACTATCTGCATTTGATAGATCAGGTGAGAAGTTCCATACCATGTAGGTTAAGACGATACTCATTAATACAAGTAGTATCAGGATAATCGTTTTGATGTATTCTTTACTATTCATCCCAATCACCATCTTCAATAATTTCACATGGTAGGGTAATGAAGATAGATGTACCTTGTCCTTCGACACTATTTGCCCAAATACGGCCATTGTGTGCCTCAACAATCTCTTTAGAAATTGCTAAACCAAGACCTGTACCACCCATTTTACGTGTACGTGCTTTGTCGACACGGTAGAATCTATCAAAGATTTTATCTACTTTATTAATAGGAATACCGATACCATTATCTTTGATACGAATCGTCATTCTATTGTAAAGTGCATTTTGTTTCACGTGGAACTCAACGCGTTTATCACCACGAGAATATTTCATTGCATTCGTAATAACGTTATCAAATACTTGTGTCATCTTATCTGGATCTATTTCAGCAAAAATAGTTTGCTGTGGAATTTCGCGTACGAATGTTGTATCTTTAGCAGACATTTCATGTCGATTAATAATCTTATTAATAAACATGTTAAAGTCGACAATTTCTTTCGTAATTTGATCGGATTCATTATCCATTTTAGATAATTGAAGTAAGTCATTAACGAGTCGAATCATACGTTCAGTTTCTTCACGTGTAACGGATAAGAATTGTGGTGCTAAATCATCGTCTTTCCAAGCACCTTCTTCTAGTGCTTCGATATAACTATTCATAGATGTTAATGGTGTACGTAGTTCGTGTGACACGTTAGCAACGAACTCACGACGTTCACGTTCTACTTGTTGTTGTTCTGTTACATCATGAAGTACGGCAATATAACCTGTTACAAAGCCCGTTTCTTGCACAATTGTACTGAAGTTAACACGTGCAATGATGCCTTCTTCTTCATTAATATCTAATAAGAAACTGTCGTTATTTTCATTAATTTCTTCTAGTGAGAATTCTTCTTCTAAGTTTAAAACACTTAACATATAGTAGCCGATAAGGTCTTCTTTAGCCATACCTAGCATTTTAAGTGCCATATCATTGGCGATACGTACACGACCACGTCTATCAGTAGCTAAGATACCGTCACTCATATGTGTGATAACGGAGTCTAGACGGCGTTTCTCACTTTCCGTATTCGCTTGTGCTTCTTGAACTCGTTTGGATAAATTATTGAATGCGAGCGCAAGTTCACCGATTTCGTCATTACCATAAATTTTAACACGTTGGGTATAGTTACCTTTAGACATCTCAACTGTCTGGTTACGCATATCGGTAATCGGTTTGGTTATCGTTCGTGCAATAAAGAAACCGAGTATGACGGTAATAAATAACGAAATAGCGGTACCTACAATAAAGATTTGATTAATATTATTCAGTTGATTGTATACGTCATTAATTTTCGATTCTATGTAAATATTGCCTATCGTTTGTTTATCAGCTTTAACAGGTATGTTATATACCCAAACCCTTTCTTTACCATTACCATAGTCTTTCAATACCATATGGTTATTACTTTGACCTAGTGATAATGCCTTTTGAACAGAGCTATCGTTTGCCTTTTGATTGATAAGATCGCGGTTAGACTGCTTCGTTGTCGCCATAATAATTTGATCTTTATCTATAAAACGAATTTCACCAATTTCTTGACGGTTGGCATACTCGCTCAAAAGATTTTGAATATCTTTCTGAGCGTTAACCGAACCTTTTTCGTTATAGACTTTCTCAATGCTTACATCTAATTGTTTCGCATATTGCGTAATATTCTTTTTAAAGTTATCTAATAATTCCTTTTCCAAACTATTAGTAAAATACAAACCAATAATTTGCATACCAATAATAATCAGTAAGACATATACAATGACTAGTTTCGTGTGAAGGGATTGGAGTTGTTTAAGCCACTTCATTCGACTGAACCTCTAATCATGTTGTTGGAGGAAGTATCCAACGCCTCTACGTGTCACAATATATTCAGGGTGTGATGGATCATCTTCAATTTTTTCACGTAAACGACGAATCGTTACGTCCACTGTACGTACATCTCCAAAATAATCATAGCCCCACACAGTTTGTAATAAATGTTCACGTGTCATTACTTGACCCATATGTTTAGAAAGGTAATGGAACAACTCAAATTCACGGTGTGTTAACTCGATGTCATCACCACGTTTTTTAATAGAATATGCGTCTGGATAAATGACGATATCTTTAATTGAAATTTCGTTTGTTGCATCATTCACTTCTTGTGCTGGTTGAGAATAATGACGACGTAAGTTTGCTTTCACACGGGCAATTAATTCACGTGTACTAAATGGTTTCGTCACATAGTCATCCGCACCTAATTCTAATCCTAAAACTTTATCAATTTCAGAATCTTTTGCAGTTAACATAATGATTGGCATTTCGTATTTCTTACGTACTTCACGACAAACTTCCATGCCATCTCTACCAGGTAACATGATGTCTAATAGAACGATGTCTGGTTCTTCATCATAAATTAAATCTACTGCGTCGTTACCATCGTACGCGCAAAATACATCGTATCCTTCTTTTTTAAGATTAAATTCTAAAATATCAGCAATTGGTTTTTCATCGTCGACTACCACAAC
>ENA-ORXC01000575-ORXC01000575.1-marine-metagenome-genome-assembly--contig:-NODE-575-length-25202-cov-4.026070_pt1 | contig 25202 bp, 25 predicted proteins | sample MGYA00237865_ERZ511478 | MGnify/ENA metagenome assembly ERZ511478
GTCGAGCGTGACTTCAGTTTCCATAATATAGACGCGGCCTTCGCGATCTACGTTTATAGTCAGCGGGTCAGATTGCGTCGGTAGCGCCTTGGCATCGGTTTTAGGCAGCTCAATATTGACGCCGGAGACCAGCACCGAGGCGCTAATCATGAAGACGATGAGCAGCACCAGCATCACGTCGACGAAGGGCGTGACGTTGATCTCGGACATGCGCGCATTGCGACGCGATCCGCGCCGCCCCGTCGTGCGGGATCGAACCCCGGCCCCCATCAGCGCGCCCGCCGCTCGAGCTGGCGCGACAGCAGGGTCGAGAATTCGTCCGAGAACGCGCTGAGGCGACCCGAAAGCCGCGCCGCCCGGTCGGAAAGCAGATTGTAGGCGATGACCGCCGGAATGGCCGCGAGCAGGCCCAGCGCGGTGGCGAACAGGGCCTCCGCGATACCGGGGGCGACGACGGACAGGTTGGTATTCTGGCTCGACGCGATGGCCTCGAAGCTGTTCTTGATGCCCCAGACGGTGCCGAACAGGCCGATGAACGGGGCGATGGCCCCGACGGTGGCCAGAAAGCCCATCCAGCTTTCCATCTGTTCGGATTCGCGGTCGACGGCCACGGCCATCGTGCGGTCGATCCGGTCGTTGGCCCCGGCGATCAGCGACCCGCCCGTCTCGAACGACCGTCGCCATTCGCGCATTCCGGCGGCGAAGACCCGCTCGATCGGCGAGCGTTTCGTCTCGTCGAGACCGGTATAGAGATCGTCGAGCGAGGCCCCGGACCAGAACTTGTCCTCGAACGCCGTGAAGCTGCGCTTCAGGCTGCGATACCGGATGATCTTGTCGATGATGATCGCCCAGGACCAGAAGGAGGCGACGATCAGCATCAGAATAACGACCTGCACGACCCAATGCGCTTTCGTGAACAGGCCCAGGACCGAAAAGTCGATACCACCATTGAGTGCGTCAACTGCCGTCGTTTCCATGATTCAGTCTATCCTCTCGCCCGCTCGCATCGCGAGGGGGCCTGCTGTCGATCCTGTGGGGTACCAATCGGCTTCAAGTGTGACAAAAATTGGACTCCGTCCACCGTTGCCCGCCATCCGGTCAAGAGGTGTTGCCTCTCGGTGCCAAATCGATTTGCTCCCGCATGTCGGGAGGCAGTCGCATGGGCCGGTCGTCGTCGTCGATTGCCGCACATACCACCTCTGCTTCCGCCATGATGTCGGCCCCGCGCGTCACCTGCTGGTGCAGGACGAGGCTCGCGGCCATCAATCTTGTACACTGTGTGCAAACGATAAGTGAATCATCGAATAACGCGGGGCGTCGAAAGTCGATTTTGAGGGATTTTACGACGAGCCGTGTTCCCGCTGCCTGCAGGACACGCTGGTCCAGGCCCAGAAGACGCAGATATTCCGTGCGGCCCCGCTCCATCCAGCGAATGTAACTGGCGTGATAGACGATGCCGCCGGCATCCGTGTCTTCCCAGTAGACGCGCAGGGGCAGGCGGTGGCGCGCGCCGTCGAGCACGCCCGAGGGAGGGGAGAGGGCATCGCTCACCGGGTCCGGCCCCTGCCCCCCGCTCAGTCGTTATCCGAGGCGCGGGAGTACTTGCGCGATTTGGAACTGATTCGTTCCACTTCGCCCCGGACTGCGGATTCGACCATCGTGGGCAGGTTGTCGTCGAGCCATTCGCGCAGCATCGGCTTGAGCATCCCGCGCACCATGCCCTCCAGGCTGTCACCCTCTCCGCTGTCGCTCTCGCTGATCTTCAGGGAGCCGTAGACGCGGCGGCTGGCCTCGCCCTCGACATCCGCGAGGGAGGCGAGCGCGCGGGCGGAGATTTCCTCGCTGGTCATCGAGACGAGGGCAGCGGGGTCGGAATAATCGACCGGATCGCGCTCCATCGCATCGCGCACCATGCCGCCGACCGCCTCCATCCCGTCCTCTTCCTGCATCTGCGCGGCGAAGGCGGCCTGCTCGGCGGCCAGTTCGTCGCCGTCGCCCAGGCTGTGGCTGTAATCCTCGTCCAGGGCCGGGGGTTCGTCGTGATAGACGTCCGACGCGCTGAAGGTATCGGGGAAGCCGATATTCTCGCCGGAATCAGGCTCGTCCTCCTCCGGTGCGGATGCCTCGGCGGGTTCGTCCGTGTCCGCTGTGGCAACTTCTTCCTCGGCATCGGGGGCCTCGGGAGCATAGGGAGTCGATGGCGCATCGTCGAGCGTCACGAAAGCGGTGGAATAGGTATCCTCCACCTCGCTCTCCGGTTCCTGCGCCGGGGTGTACGCACGCTCGTCGGTTTCCTCGGTATCGTCGAATCGCGAATAGGTGTTGGCGAAGATGCCCTGCCCGGTATCGCGAGGGGCCTGCGTCTCGTGGTCCGTGTCACGAGTGTGTCCGGTGTCGGAGGAGGCTTCCACATCGCGGGCTTCCACCGCGTCACGGGCTTCCGTAGCGTCACGGTCTTCCGTCGTGTCGTGCAGTTTCACCGTCTCGCGGAAGTCCTCCGGGTCGGGGGCCTCAACCGGCGCGTCGTGCCCGGCGGATTCCTCGCGCTCGGGGTTCGTCTCGTCCTGCACGAGGTGTCGGGAAATCGCATCCTCGATCCCGCCATCCTGCGGATCGTCTTCCTCGACGCCGGAGACGTGGAACGCCTCGCCGCTCTCGACACTGCCGGTATCGACGGCCGCCGCAAGACCGCCCAGCGGGGTGGTCAGGTCGAGCACGTCGTCCATGTCGTGGTTGCGGTCGCGGGATTTGTCGGTATCGCCTTTCCAGGATTCCGTGATCCCGGTGGCGGATGCGTAGGAGGACGTGTCACCCTGCCCGTCCGCATCCCGATCGTCGCGGTCGTCGGAAGCGAAAGCAGTGTCGCCGGAGGACGCGACCGGGGAATCGCCGGATGCCTCGGCCCGCTCCATCGGATCGGTCAGGTCGAGCACGTCGATATTATCGGGGGTCGGAAGCCGCGCGGTGCCGTATTCGGCAGGGTCGGTCGGCGCATCGAGCGACGTCAGGGTCGTGCGGTCCGAATCGTCCCCCTTGTCGTCATCGTCCTGCGAACCCCGCCCGAAGACAGGTGCGACCACGCCCATACCCGCTTTGGCAGTCGCGCCGGCGCGTTCCTCGGCCCGGGCGGCAAGGCTCTGCATGCGCTCGCGGGTGCTGGGGCGTGGCCCGCCTTCGAGCTTGTTCTGCGCCCGTGTGAAGATGTCGGTGCGGGTGCCGGACAGGTCGTCAAGCGCGGAATCGTCGCCCGAAACATCCCGATCCGAGTCGGCATCGAACGCCCCGGCGTAGTCGGCATCGCCCCCGTCGACCTCGCTCTCGCCGTCGTCACGCGCGGAACCCGCAGCATCGCGCCCGGTCGCGCGGGACCAGAAGGGGCTTTCGCGTTCCGGAAAGACCGAATCGCCCTCGCCATCGTCATCCAGGGTATTGTCATTCGGGGTATCGTCGTCCGGGGCGTCGAAGGCATCCGGAGCCTCGCGGCGCTCCGGATCGCCGGATACCGGGCCGTCGGACAGGGAAACGTCCGACATGGAGTCGTCGATCTCGTCGAAGAGACCGCCCTCGTCATCATCATCGTCGCGGTCGACGGTGGCTGCGGCCATGACCGGCACGGCACCCTCGTGACCCCCGTGCGACCGGCTTTCCACCGGTGCGAGATGATCGGAAGCGGGCCGCGCGTCGCGGGTATCCTCTTCGTCGATGATGCGCCGAATCGATGCCAGAATGTCTTCCATGCTCGGTTCACGGGCGTTTGCGGTGTTGTCGCTCATGGTCTTAACTCCAGGTCGACCGGCGGTTCGGGGCGTGGAGACATCGGGAAACGATGCGGCAATACCACGATACCGTGCGGTCGTTCATCTTACGGCATTCAGTCAACACAAGATGTAATCATTTTTAGTTAACAGGCAATTCAATCACGCCCGAAGTTGCCAAAGAGTCGGGGCGGCCCGTGAATCAGGGCCGCCAGGGAAAACGCCATGCCGCTTCCGGACTGTTGACGATTCCGTAGGGTGACAGCGGTTCGACCGCCGCCGTTCCGCCTTCCCTGCCCGTGACGGGAATCAGCCCGAAGAAGTCGGGGCCGAGCAATCCCATCGCGGAGAGCAGCGAATAGGCGGATACGTTGAACTGCCGCACCGAATTCACCAGCGACACGCGCGCATCCAGCAGCGACCGCTCGGCATTGAGCACGTCGATGGTGGCGCGCGAGCCGACCAGCAACTCCTCCTGAATGCCGTCGAAGGCGATCTTCGCGGCGGCGACCTGTTCCTTGCCCGCGTCGATGGCCCCGCGCGCGGTCGAGAAACTCTGCCATGCCACGTTGACCGACCGCTGCACCTCGCGCACGGCGGCGTGGTAGTCGGCGCGGCGCTGGCTGGCGATGTGCTGGGCCTGGCGGATGCGGCTGTCGACCAGTCCACCCTGATAGACCGGCGCGTTCAGCGTGAGGTTGAGTCCGGCGGTCAGAGAATTGTCGAGCCGGGACTTGAAGCCTTCGGTGGTATCGTTCAGCCGGCCATCCAGCGAACTGCCCAGCGACACGGTCGGCAGCTTTCCGGCATTGATCACGCGAATGTTGTAGACGGCGGCGCGCTCGGCGGATCGGGCGGCGCGAATCGAGGGGTGGGTGGCGACGCCGATATCCTCGGCGGCCCGGGCAGTGGCGGGGATTTCGGGCAGGAATTCCGGCGGCTCCAGCGCGCCCGGCAACCGGCCCACGACGGCGCGAAAGCCCTCGCCGCTCGACCGCAGGTTGCCATCGGCCTGAATCACCGTCGAGTTCGCCGCCGCGACCCGCGCCTTGGTCTGGGCGACATCGGTGATGGTGACCTCGCCCACCTCGAACCGCGCCTCGCTCGCCTCCAGTTCGCGAACCAGCAGGCGCAGGCTGTCGACGGCCAGATCGCGCACTTCCTTGTCGCGCAGCACGTCGAAATAGGCGGAGACGGCATTGAGAATCGTCGTCTGTTCGCGCGTGACGAGTTGCGCGTAGGCGGCATCGACATTTGCCCGGGCCTGGGACACGTTGTTGGCGGTGCGGCCCCCATCATAGAGCGGCACGTTGCCGTTGATGCCCAGATTCAGCGGCGCCGTCGTCGTGTCGCCGAGCGGGTCCGGATTCCAGCGGCGGGACAATCCGTAGCTGGACGTCAGATTGACGGTGGGCAGACGCCCGGCATTGGCGATGGACACGCTCTCCCCCTGCGCGAGCAGGTTTGCACGGGCCGCGTCGATGCCGGGGTTGTAGAGATAGGCATCCTCGACCACCCGGCGCAAGTCTTCCCCGGCCACGGGAAGCCATGCCGCAAGGGCAAGCGCGATACCTGCAAGACCACCGCGCAGGGCCGGCCGGATTGTTCGCGTCCCGTCCATACCGCCCCTCACGCCATCAGAATGCAAAGGACGGTGTGGACTCGAAACCGGGCAGGATCGGGGCGGTGGCGTCGAATATCCAGCGGGTTGCGATATCGTCGCCCGATTTCACGGACAACCGCGCCTGTCCGGTGCCGTTCTGCATCCAGACGGCGATGAGGCGACCGCCCTCGGCCAACTGGTCGTAGAGCGCGGTCGGCGCGGTCGCGATGCCGCCCGACACGACGATGACGTCGTAGGGGCCTTCGCCCGGCACGCCCTCCACCAGCGGCTTGTTCAGCACTACGGCATTGTCGATGGCCAGCGAGGCGAGATTGGCCTCGGCGGCATTGGCGAGGGCCTCGTCCTGCTCGACGGCAATGACCCCCCGGCACAACCGGGCGATGATCGCACTGGAATATCCCAGACCGCATCCGATATCGAGAACCGTCTCGCCGGGGCCGATCTCGACGGTGTCGAGCATCTTGGCGAAGGTGCGCGGGGCCAGCAGCGCGCGGCCGTTGCCCAGCGGCACGTCGCGGTCGACATAGGCGACCGTGCGCTGTGACGCAGGCACGAACGTTTCGCGCGGCACGTCGAGCATCGCGTCGATGATATTGTGGCGGGTCACGTCGGAGGGCCGGACCTGACAGTCGACCATCGCCTCGCGGGCCGGAGTGTAATCGTGCATCGTGTATCCCGTACAACGCCTTTTGGGGCATCATAACGGGTGCGGCCCCGCCATTCCAGCCACGAATACCCCTTTGTCGAAAAGGCTTGTATCCGCGACATGGTGGCGTACAGAAAGTGTATACAGCACGTATTGCCGACAGGGAGCGAAGAGGATGGGATGAAGAAGGCCGATCTGCACGACGTCCTGCGCACCCGGATTCTCGACCTGTCCCTGGCGCCGGGGAGCGCGCTGGAGAAAGGATCGCTTTGCGCTGGCGATGCAGAACCGCCGCTTTCCATGAAGGCATCGGGACCATGGCCGCCAATCCCTATCTGACGCCGAGCCTGCGCCGCCTGCTGATCGACCATACGCGCATGAGCCAGCGATTCGCGAAGCCTGCGACCAGCACGATGCGATGATCGCCGCCTTCGAGGATCGCGCGTCCGCCCGGGCCGTCAGTTTGACGCTGGATCATTGGTCCTTGTCGCGCGACGGGTTCGAGCGATTCCTCACGCCCGACCCCCTCCCACTCGACCCCACGCATGAGATGAAGGATGCGCATATCGCGCTGTCCTGCGGGATGGACGATCAGGCGCTGGAATTCTTTGCGTGGGGGGCGCGATCCTGGGTCTGCGCGGGGTCGAACTTCGCGCCCGAAGCGCATCTGGCGCTCTACCGCGCCTGCGCCGCCGAGGGGGATTTCACCAGGGGACGCGCGATCATGTCGGCGATGCTGCCCCTCCTGAGCGTCCTCGAACAGGGCGGCAAGTTCGTGCAGTGCATCAAGCACGGCCTGACCCTGCGCGGCATCGAGTGCGGCCCGCCCCGCCGCCCGCTGCAACCCCTGAACAAGGACGACAAGCGCGAACTGGCCGACGTCATCCGCACGATGGACATCGCCATCGCCGCCATCGAGAAGGGAGCCACCCGATGAAGATCACGAAGATTTCCACCTATCAGGTCGACCTGCCGATGAAGGAGGGCGCGTATAGCTGGGGCGGGCAGTCCTTTGCCGCCTTCGACAGCACGGTCGTCATCGTCGAGACGGATGCGGGCATCACCGGGGTCGGCGAAAGCTGTCCGCTCGGCCCCGCCTACCTGCCCGCGTATGCGCAGGGCGTGCGCTCGGGCATCGAGACGCTGGCCCCTGCCCTCCTCGGCGCGGACCCGCGGCAGGTGGATGCGGTGTACGACCGGATGGACCGGGGTTTGCGCGGGCATCCGTATGTCAAATCGGCCATCGATATGGCCTGCTGGGATATCCTCGGCAAGGCGCTGGATCTCCCCTGCCATATGCTGCTCGGCGGATTGCGGAACCCGCAGGTAAAACTGTTCAAGGTGCTCTCGCGGCAGGACCCCGACGACATGGTGCGGATGCTGGGCGAGTATCAGGCGCAGGGATTCCGGAAATACCAGATCAAGGTCGGCGGCGACGCGGACAGCGATATCGAACGGATCACGAAGATTCTCGCGGCGCGCAAGCCCGGCGATATCTTCTGCGCCGATGCCAACACGACATGGAAGATGCACGACGCCATGCGCGTGGCCGGGGCGACGAAGGGCCTCGACTACTACATGGAGCAGCCCTGCATCTCCTACGAGGAATGCCTGTCGGTGCGCCGCCATTGCGACCAGCCGATGATCCTCGACGAATGCATGGACAGCATCGACATGCTCATCCGGGGTCGGAACGATTCGGCGATGGATCAGGTGAACCTCAAGATCAACCGCCTCGGCGGGCTGACCAAGGCGCGGCAGTTCCGGGATCTCTGCGTGAATTTCGGCACCTACATGACCATCGAGGATAGCTGGGGCGGCGAGATTTCCACCGCCGCCATCGCCCATCTGGCCCATTCGACGCCGGAGGTCTTCCACTCGCAATCCTCGGCGTTCCACGAATACACGGATCTGGTGATCGCCGATGGCGGGCCGATCATCCAGGACGGCACGATGCGCGCGGCGGATGCGCCGGGACTCGGCGTGACGCCGCGCATGGAGGCGCTGGGCGCGCCCGTGTTCGAGGTGTCGGCATGAGCGCGCTGCTGACCTGCGCCGAATACCGGGCGATTGCCGCGAGCATCGATTTCCCCCGCGCGCCCTTCATCGACGGAAAATACCGCAAGGGGTCGGGCGGCACCCTCGCCACCGTGAACCCCGCGACCGGCGAGACCATCGCCGAAATCGCCGCCTGCAACGCGAAGGATGTCGATTTCGCCGTGGGCAAGGCGCGCGAGGCGTTCGACCGGGGCGGATGGGCCACGCTCCACCCGTCCGAGCGCAAGGACGTGCTGATTCGCCTCTGCAAGCTCATCACCCGCAACCGGCGCGAGCTGGCGGTGATGGAAAGCCTCGACAGCGGCAAGCCGATCCGCGATTGCGAGACCATCGACATTCCCGAGGCGATCCACTGCATCAAGTGGCACGCCGAAGCCGCCGACAAGCTCTACGACCAGACCGCCCCGGCGGGCGACGACGCCGTGGCGATGATCGTGCGCGAACCGGTGGGCGTGGTCGGGGCCGTCCTGCCGTGGAATTTCCCGTTGTTGATGCTGGCCTGGAAGATCGGGCCGGCCCTGGCGGCGGGAAATTCCGTCATCGTCAAACCCGCCGAGCAGACCTCGCTCACCGCCCTGCGCGTGGCCGAACTTGCCGCCGAAGCGGGCGTGCCGCGCGGGGTGTTGCAGGTGCTGCCCGGCGACGGGCCGAGCGTGGGCGAACCGCTGGGAATGCACCCCGGCGTCGATATGATCTCCTTTACCGGCTCGACCGAGACGGGGCGGCGGTTCCTGCGCTACAGCGCGGACAGCAACCTCAAGAAGATCGTGCTGGAATGTGGCGGGAAGAATCCGGCGGTGGTGCTGGAAGATGCCGAAAACCTCGATTCGGTGGCCGAGCACATCGTCAACGCCGCCTTCTGCAACATGGGCGAGAACTGCTCGGCGTGTTCGCGCCTCATCGTGCACCGCGCGGTGAAGGCCCCGCTGATGGAGCGCATCCTCGCCCGCCTGCGCGACTGGAAGACGGGCGACCCGCTCGACCCGGCGAATCACCTCGGCGCGCTGATCGACGGGCAGCATGCGAAGAAGGTGTCGGGCTACCTCAAGCAGAAGGGCCGCAAGCCCGTCGCGGGGGGCAAGGCGAAGGGCGCTTTCGTCGAGCCGGCCATCTTCGACGACGTGAAACCGGGCGATGCGCTGGCACGCGAGGAGATCTTCGGCCCGATCCTGTCGGTCATCGAGGTGGCGTCGATGGAAGAAGGCATCGCGGTCGCCAACGACACGGAATACGGCCTGACCGCAAGCGTCTTCACCGCCAATGCCCACCGTGCGATCCGAGCGGCGCGGGCCATCTGCGCCGGGACCGTGACGGTCAACTGCTACGGCGAGGGCGACATGGCCACGCCCTTCGGCGGCTACAAGACGAGCGGCTTCGGCGGGCGCGACAACGGGGTGCACGCGCATGATCAGTATACGGAATTGAAAACGATCTGGGTGGATCTGAATGATCCGGCATCCGGGGATAACGTGGGATGATGACTTCACCGTCTCATAATCGCAGACCAATCCACATCTTCAATGCTGATAATTCGCGAGCAAGTTTGACAAGTAGCTGCTGTCATGTCCGAATTAACTGTAAGAGGACTTTGGCGGCGATCTTCGAAGCAAGCTTGGCAAAGCATCAAAGCTTCTGGAAATTCGCTTCCATCGACTGGAACATAAGCATATGCAGTTCCGTCTTTAGCAACTTGAGAAAGCTTAAACTGAGAGCGAAGATCATTCGCTTTTTGCAATTCCTCATTGGCGACCAAAAGCTGATAATGCTGCATCTTTAGATTAGTAAGCTGATCCAGAGTTTCATTTATTGCCTCACGTACTTCGCCAAGTGCTTCGGCAGCTTTAGGATCGCTTTGCTTCAGTGTCTCGCGAGTATCCTTCACAAGCTTCAGAACGCCACTCATAGCTTTGACTGTCTTATCAGCGATGGCCAGACCCGCTGCTACTTCAATCATGAATACCTCCAAATCAGCATCTACAACCAAGCAGATAGGTTTCGCTTAGGAATTATTCAATGACCGTCGCAGCGACAGGCAAACACCGCCGGGGCGGCCGCTCCTCCCGCCGCACGATGCGCGAGGATATGCGCGAGGCGATGCTGGCGCAGCTCACGCGCGGGTTGCCGCTGACCGAGCCGATGTCGCCCGGACAGGTCGAGCGGATCGATGCGGCGTCGATGGATATTCTGGAGACCGTCGGCGTCGTCTTCCGCGACCCCGTCGCCATCGCGGACTGGAAGGCGGCGGGGGCAGATGTGCGCGATGGCGACCGGGTGCATCTGGACCGGGGCCTCGTGCGCGAGTTGATCGCGACGATCCCGTCCGACATCACGGTGCACGCCCGCGACCCCGGCAAGACGGTGAAACTCGGCGGGGCGCAGTCGATCTTAGTGCCGAAGGTGCTGGACGCGCAGGCGGGGTACGAGAGCGCGACGACGCTGATGGCCATGCTGATGAGCGGGGCGAACTATATCTGGCATTCGGCGGGGTGGAACGAGGCGGGGATGCATTGCTCGGTCGCGAAATTCGTGCTTGACGCGGAGCAATACGCGATGGCTATCGCATGGCGCAGGGGATCGACTGGTCCGATTTCGACGAGGCGCTGGCGGCGGTGCCCAATGTGGGACCGGGAAGGCATTATCTGGGCCATCCGCATACGCTGGAGAAATTCCGGACGGCGTATTTCATGCCGAAACTGCTGGACAACAATTCCATCGAGCAATGGGTGGCGGACGGGTCGAAGGACGCCACCACCCGCGCGCTGGAGGCGGCACAGGCGACGCTGGCCGCCTGCGAGGAACCGAAACGGGATGCGGGAGTGAACGAGGCCCTGCTGGACTGTATCGCCCGGCGCGAGCGGGAAATCCCGGCGGTGGATGCGCTGAACGACACGGCGTAGAATAGAATGCCGCAGGATGGAACGGACCGCGCGGTCAGGCGCTTGTGGGAAGGAGGGCGGATCGCCCACCATCGAAACGCAGGATGATACAATGGCTATCGACAATCTGACCCAAGTCTATCAGCACATGCTTCAGGACCAGTACAGCGCCAATAAACAGTCGCTCGACATGACGACCAAGCTGGGCCGCGCGGCGGAATCCAAGGCTGTCAGCGAGGCCCTGATCGCGGGCGCGAACGGGATCACCAAGGGGATGGACGAGGTCGCCTCGCTGTGCGCGACCCACGGGCTGGACCCGACGGGCGAACACTGCAAGGGCATGGAAGGACTGGTCACCGAGGCACGCGCCCATGCGCTGGACGAGGATTTCAGCGACAGCGATCCGCGCGACGCGATGATCGTCGCCCAGTACCAGCGCATGGTGCATTACGCGATTGCCGGATACGGCACGCTCGCCGCCTTCGCCAACCGGCTGGGCCTCGACGGGGATGCGGCCGTGCTGAAGCGGTGCCTGGACGAAACCTATGACGGCGACCGCCGCATGACCGAGATCGCGACGACGGGCGGCGTGAACGCTGCTGCCGCGTCCTGACACCAGGCGCATGACGCGGGGGGCGGCGGGGCGAAATTCCGGCTTCATGATCGACCTGCCGCACGATGCTGGCCCCCGACGATTACGGCAGGACCGTCGATACCGACCGGCGGGTGATCGGGTGGAACCTCGCCGCCGACATGGTTGCCGGTCACGGCCCGACGGGCGAGGCCTTCGACCCCTGCGGCAGGATCGATGCGGCGACGGCGGGGGGCTGACCCATGCGCGGCACTACGCGGCGCATCCGGGCCGGATCGTTGTCCGGGGCGGAGAGGGAAAATCTGACAGGGATCACCCCGGCACGAACGCCGCCGGTTCCGGCACCAGTTTATCCAAAATCCTGGCCGACGCGATCACGCCCGGCACCCCTGCCCCGGGATGCGTCCCCGCGCCGACGAAGTAGAGATTCGCGATTTCCTCGCTGACATTGTGCGGGCGGAACCAGGCGATCTGGGTAATCTTGGGTTCGAAGCTGAAACCGGCCCCGTAGTATGACAGGTAATCCGTCTCGAAATCGGGCGGGGTCAGCAGGCGGGAGGTGACGATGCTGTCCTTCAGCCCCGGCAGTTTCGTCGCCTCAAGATGGTCCTCGATCCGCTGGCGATAGGGTTCGGCCTCGACCGCCCAGTCGATATCGCCGGACAGGTTCGGGACGGGGGACAGGACGTAGAAGGCATCGTGGCCCTCGGGCGCCATCGACGGGTCGGTCGCGGTGGGGCGGTGCAGGTAGAGGCTGAAATCCTCGGCCAGTACCTTGTTGTCGAAGATGTCCTTGAGCAGAGGACCGTAGCGCGGACCCATCATGATGGTGTGGTGATCGACATCGGGGAACTGGCGATCGGTGCCGAAATACCAGACGAAGAGGCCCATGGAATAGGCGGCGCGGGCCAGCCTCTTCTCGGTCCAGCGGCGGCCCTTCGGCAGCAGTTTCGCGTGGGTCCAGGCGGCATCGGCGTTCGAGACGACGATATCGGCCATCAGCGTCTCGCCGGTCGTCAGCCGCACCCCGCGCGCGGTACCGTTCTCGACCAGGATTTCGGCGGCTTCGGTTTCGAGGCGAACCCCGCCGCCCTGCCCCTCGATCAGGGTCACCAATGCGCGGGCCAGCGTGTTAGTGCCGCCCATCGCGTAGTGGACGCCCGCCTCCTTTTCCAGATGCAGGATCAGGCCGAACATGCTGCTGGCACGCAGGGGATTGCCGCCGATGAACAGGGGGTGAAAGCTGAACGCCATGCGCAGGCGCTCGTCCTTTATATGCGCGCTGACCATCTTGTAGATCGAGCGATAGGCGCGGGTGCCGATCAGGTCGGGGACGGCCCCGGCCATCCTGCCCAGGGTATTGAACGGACGGTCGACCATCTTGACGAAGCCGACCTCGTAGCATTTGCGGCTTTCCTCCAGCAGGGATTCGTATCCGGCCACGTCGTCGGGATTAAAACGCGCAATCTCCTCGCGCATGAAATCATGGTCGGCGCTGTAGCGCAGTTCGGTGCCGTCATCGAAGCGCACGGTGTAGAAGGGGGTCAGCGGCTTCAGCGTCACGTGATCGGCGAGGCGCTCGCCGCACAGGTCGAACAGTTCCTCGAACAGGAAGGGCGCGGTGATGATGGTGGGGCCGCCGTCGAAGGTGAACCCGTCCTGCCTGAACTCCCGCGCGCGGCCCCCGGGCTGGTCGAGGCGGTCGATGACGGTGACGCGGTATCCCCGCGCACCCAGCCGGATCGCCGCCGCGAGGCCGCCGAACCCCGCGCCGATGACGAGGGCGTGGGGCTGGCCGTTCTGCGGCGTGGCGGAGAGGTCATTCATGGGGGCGGGTTCCGATGTGTGAAGCGCATGGCGAGGCGCACAGCATGGTCATTCCGCCGCCGTCACGCCATGCGCTCGGCTGACGCGGGGGCGGCTCTTGCGCCATATATCCCACCAGTGCCAGAAGATGATCGACAGGCCGACGATGCAGGGAGCGGCCCACAGGATCGGCGACAGCGCCAGTTCGGGGGCGATGCGCACGGCTCCGAACGCGAAGAAGGCCGTATAGACCGAGATGCCCGCGCCGACGAGGCCCTTGAGGTGCTGGCGCAGCCATGCGTTGCGATCCGACCCGTCCGAGAAGATGAACCACAGGTTCGTGCCGACGGTGGCGAAGCCGATGGTCGAGATGCCGATCATCAGGGGCTGGGCGAGCAGGACGCCGCGCACGGCGCAGTTGACCGAGGCGACCAGCAGGATCGCTTGCAGCGCCAGATTGCGCCAGTCGCGATTTGCCCGGTGGTCGCGCTTGTTGGCGATGCAGCACAACCCGTACCACACCAGATTGATCGTCAGGATCGCCAGATACAGCATCATCCAGCCGAAGATCCCGGCGATGAACTCCGGCGCGAAATCCATGTGCGGATGCGTGCCGACGGGGTCGAGCAGGGTCGTGCCGCTGATGCCGATGGCTAGCGTGCCGACCGCCAGCATCGAAACCGCGAAGACCTTGCCCCAGTCGCGGTGCAGGCGCGCGCCCTTGCGGCCCACCACCGGCACCCAGAAGGCGACGAGGCCGATCGAACCGATCAGGATGTGACAGGCCACGAAGATATCGTGCAGCATGTGGATCATGGGGACGTTTCTCTTGCCGTCGCGCCGGGGGCTTAGTACGCCCTATGTCAATTCAGGTTGACAGTGGTGTCAATGCCAAATGACCGACACGCCCTATATCCCGCCCCGCCCGGTGCCCTTGCCCGCGACCCTGTCCCTGCTGCGGGTGCTGTGGCGGCGGGAGGGGGATCTGCTGAACCTGCTGCCCGCCAATGCCTACTCGGTCGCGGCGGGGTGGCTGGGGTGGTCGCGGCGGTCGATTCTGATCGTCAACGACCCTGCGGAAGTGCGGCACCTGCTGGCGGACCCGGACGGCCTGTTTCCGAAGAACGACCTGATGACGGGGGCGGTCGAGCCGCTGATCGGGGAGTCGATCTTCGTCTCCTCCGGCGAGACATGGCGGCGGCAGCGGCGGATGGTGGCCCCGGCCTTCGGCAGCCTGCACCTCGCCGGCGCGTTTGCGGCGATGGAAGGCGCGGTGGAGGATCGCGAGGTCGCACTGGATGCGGCAGCGGCGGCGGGCGAGACGGTCTCGCTGGACCTGATTATGAGCTGGCTGACGGCGGACGTGATCTGCCGCACGGTGTTCTCGGCCCCGCTGGCACCCGGGGTGGCGGAGGATGTGTACGACGATTTCAAGGTGTTCGAGCGGTCGGCGGCGCATGTGGAACTGAAACGCCTGATCCTCTCGCCCGCGTTCGAGGATATCCCCCAGCATCCCCACGTGCTGACGGCCTGCGCCCGCATCCGCGAGCATCTGGGCACGATGGTCGATCCGCATCTGCGGGAGGGGGCGGATTTCGACGACATCGCCTCCGCCGTCATCGCGGCGCGGGACCCGGAGACGGGGGAGGGATTCACGCGCGAGGAACTGATCGACCAGCTCGGCGTGTTCTTTCTGGCGGGGCACGAGACATCGGCCAGTGCGCTGACCTGGGCGTTCTTCATCGCGGCTACCCGGCCCGAGGCGCTGGCCCGGGTGCGCGCGGAAGTGCAGGAGGTGTGCGGGGACGGGCCGATCGCGTTCGAGCATATGCCGAAGCTGATCTACCTGCGCAATTTCTTCCGCGAGGTGCTGCGGCTGTATCCGCCGATCACGTTCATTCCGCGCGTCGCGCTGAAGGATTGCCAGATCGCGGGCAGGAAAGTGAAGCGCGGGGCGATGGTGATGATCGCGCCGTGGACGGTGCAGCGGCACCGGAAATACTGGCGCAATCCGGAGGTCTTCGACCCCGACCGCTGGACGCCGGAGCGGGCGGGTGAGATGACGAAGGATGCGTATATCCCCTTCGGCCTCGGCCCGCGTGTCTGCGTCGGGGCGGCATTCGCGAGCATGGAGGCGGCGCTGATCCTCGCGCGGCTGCTGCGCCGGTACGATTTCGAGGTGCTGGAGCCGGAAGCCGTGCGCCCCGCCGCGCGCCTGACGACCCGCCCCGCCGAGCCGATCCGGGTGATCCCGAGGCGGCGGGGGTAGGGGGAACCGCTCCGCCCGGACGCCGAGGTTCGGCCGCAAGAGACCGGTGCCCGAGGGTGGCAGGCGGAGCGATGGCCGGAACAGGGGATGGAGGCCCGCCATGTCCGGTCCTGTTCGCTTCCCTGCGCGAGATCGCCGATCAGCACGACGACTGAAAGCGGAAGGGTTCGAGGCACTGTCCTATTTCGGCGGGCCGTACTTATGAAGGGGGGTCAAGACTGCCGATTCGTCGCCTGCGCCAGGAAATCGACGCCTTGCGTCTTCCAGAAATGCAGCAGGTCGATGAAGACCCAGTTTTCGGCCAGCTTGTCGCCCGCCCGGCGATAGATGTCGATAACGCGGAATTCTCCGGGGGTATCGCCGCCGGGCATGCCCATGAAGCCGCCCGTGTGCCGCGCGGTGAAATTGGGCCAGCCGAAGAAGCCGCCGTAATGCCCCTCCGCCACCCGCGCGATGTGACCGGTGCCGGTACGCTCGGTGAAGCTGGCGCGGAAGGGGCCGGCGTGCTGGCGGGCGTAGCGCGCGATGGTGCAGGTCGCGCCGATCCCTTCGGGTCCCCACCAGACCATGTCGTCGGCCCAGGTGCGGGCCAGTTCCTCCTCCAGCGGCAGGCCGGACCCCCATTGGCCGAGATCGGCGATCATGGCGTTGATGGTGGCGAGGGTCCGAACGCCCTCCCCCGGCGGCTGGGGGGCGTGCAGCAATCCGTCATGGGTGAGGGGGCCGGGCTGGACGAGATGCACGGCGGTCTGATTCGGAAAGGGTCCCTGCCCGGCCTGACGCATCAGGTGGGGGATGTCGAAATACATCGCCGTCTCGGCTATCCGCTCGCCCTCGACCCGGTGAAAGGTGCAGTAACGCAGGAAAGCCATGCTGCCGGTGGGCCGAATCCCGAGCCACGGGGCATCGAACAGGCCGACAAGGTGGCCCATCGCGGCGACCCAGACGCCCTCGCCCGACAGACCGTTGCGCCCCGCGAAAAAGATGTCGTCCCGGCGCCGGAGACCGGTAAGCGCGGATTTCAGGGGGTGCCAGAATCGATCGGCAACCGCCTCGGCCCCGTGCAGTTCGCCGAAAGGGTGAAAGCCGCGCCAACGGTAGCCGGGGACCGTATCCGCCCCCAGAACCGTGGCGATTGCCGTGCCGTGTGCGGCATCCAGCGCGGCGTGATGCGCCCTGACCACATGTTTCTCGGCCTGAAAATCATCAATGATTTCCGATTTTTCCGCGCGATCGTCCATACCTGCCCCTGTAGAAACAACTTGCCGAGTTCGGCAGAGGATGTCTACCGTGGTTGCATAGAATTACGAAAACACGAATCGATCCGGGGGGATCCTTGGCCGAGATTATCTTATCCGGTGTATCGAAGCGCTGGGGTTCCTTTGTCGGGGTCGATAAATTCGACCTGACGATTCCCGACCGCGAGTTCCTGGTCCTGCTGGGGCCGTCGGGCTGCGGCAAGACGACGACCATGCGCATGATCGCGGGCCTCGAAGACCCGACCGAGGGCGATATCCTGATCGACGGCAAGATCGTCAACGATCTGGAACCCAAGGACCGCGACATCGCGATGGTGTTCCAGAGCTATGCGCTCTATCCGAACATGAATGTCTACGAGAATATCCGTTTTCCGCTGAAAGTGCGCGGGACGGACCCGTCGACCCATGACGCGAAGGTGCGCCGGGCCAGCGCGATGGTGGAACTGGACGAGTTCCTGCACCGCAAGCCTGCCGAACTGTCGGGCGGACAACGCCAGAGGGTCGCGCTTGCCCGGGCCATCGTGCGCGAGCCGAACGTCTTTCTGATGGACGAACCGCTGTCGAACCTGGACGCGAAGCTGCGCGTGTCGACCCGGGCGCAGATCAAGAATCTCAGCCATGAACTGTCGGTCACGACGATCTATGTCACCCATGACCAGATCGAGGCGATGACGCTGGCCGACCGGGTGGTGGTGATGGAAAAGGGCATCGTCCAGCAGGTCGGCAGCCCGACCGAAATCTACGACAAGCCCGCCAATACCTTCGTCGCCAGCTTTATCGGCAACCCGGCGATGAACCTGATGGAGGGGATCGTCGAGGACGGCGTGTTCCGCACCGCGAATACCGAGATTTCGGGCCTCGACGTGCCGAACGGATCGGTGACGCTGGGCTTTCGGGCGGAGGATGCGACGGTGGCCGCCACGGGCGGGCAGGTCACCGCGCCGATCTACACGCTGGAACTGCTGGGCGACGCCACGATGGTCAGCGTGCGTATCGCGGGGGCGCTGGTCAGCGCCAAGGCGGACAAGACCTTTCGCGCCGAGATCGGCGATCCCGTTTCGATCCGCATACCGCCGGATCACTGCCACCTGTTCGATGCCGGGACGGGGGCGCGTATCGGGGGGTGACCCCCGCACTCGAATTCCGGCATCCGAGCCGGGGCATCGTACCGGATGCGCGCGAAACCGGCGCATCCATCGACAAAAAACTGGGGAGAGAACCATGTTTCTGAAGACTCTGACCGCCGCCAGCGTGCTGGCCCTGATGATCCCGACCGTCGCCATGGCGTGCGAAATCGACGCTCGCGTCAGCATCGTCGGCAATGAATTTCCTGCCATTCAGACAGTCGGGGCGCAGGCGCAGGCCTGTACCGGGGCCGAGGTGACGACGAACCTGACCGCCGACCACCAGAAGATCAACCTCGCCGGGATGCAGGGCGATCCGGCGGAATACACCTCCGCCATCGTCGCCAATTCCTCGATCGTGGCGCTGATGAACGAGGATGTCATCCGCCCGCTCGACGACCTGATCGCCGAACATGGCGGCGACCTGCTGCCGACGCAGATCATCACCGTCGGCGGCAAGGCGATGGCAGTCGCCTTCATGGCGAACGCGCAGCACTTGGTCTATCGCGCCGACGTGCTGGAAGCGGCCGGAATCGAGCCGCCGAAGACCTACGAGGAAATGCTCGCCGCCGCGAAGATGCTGCGCGACGAAGGCGTCATGGAGAACCCGCTCGGCGGGTCGTACAAGGGTGGCTGGAACCTGGCGCAGGAATTCAACAACATGTTCCTGGGCACGGGCGGCCAGCACTTCAAGCCCGGCACCGCCGAGCCGACCATCAATTCCCCGGAAGGGGTGGCGGCGCTGGAGATGATGAAGGCGCTGGCCGAGTACATGAACCCCGACTACCTGACCCATGATTCCAACGCGACGAATGCGGAATTCCGGGCCGGCAACGTCGCGATGATGAACATGTGGGGCAGCCGCGCGGCGACCCTGACCGAAGCCGAGGGCGTGCCGCAGGAAGTGGTCGACGGGTTCGCCATCGCCGGACCGCTGACGGTCGACGGGGGCGAGACCCCGGCCTCGACGCTGTGGTGGGACGGCTGGACGGTGGCCAAGAACATCCCGGACGAGGAAGCCGAGGCGACCTTCATCGCGCTGATGAACGGCATCCGCCCCGCGATCCTGGAGGACGAGGAGATCGCGAAGCAGGCGGTCTGGCTGATCGACGGGTACGAGCCGACCCCCGCAGCGGTCGGCGTGTTCGAGGCGGCCAAGGCGAAGACGATCCCGTATCCGATGCTGCCGTATATGGGCCTGCTGCATACCGCGCTGGGCAATGAACTGTCCGACTTCATGCAGGGCAAGGAAACCGCCGAGGAGGCGCTGGCCGATGTGGAAGCGGCCTATACTGCTGCCGCCAAGGAACAGGGCTTTCTGAAGTAAGTCACGGGCGGAGGGGGTGCGCCTCCTCCGCCTTTCTCTCATTCGACCGCGAAGGCGACGCCGCATCCGATGAAACATCGCACCTTCTTCTGGTTCTTCCTGCCGACCGGGCTGGCGATGCTGCTTTTCATCGCGGCGCCGATCGTATCGGTCGTCATGCAATCGATGTTCGCCCCGCACGAGGCGGTATTCGCCGTGGTCGAAAGTTGCGGCCCGTTCGGCTGCACCGAGGAAACCACCATCGACCAGGAGGCGACGCGCGCGATCCGCGAGGCCCAGCCCATCGGGCGATTCGTAGGTCTCGACATCTATCTCGACCGGGGGCATCTGGCCGTCGCCGAGGTGGGCGAGGCCTGGCGGAATGCGGAAAGCATCGGGGCGTTCTTCTCCCGGCTGGGCAACCTGCCCTTCTATCGCGCGATGGGTTTCACGCTGACCTACACCTTTACCGTGACGCCGCTGCTGATCGTCCTCGGGTTGATGATCGCCCTGGCGGTGAACACGCTGACGGCGAAGCTGAAGGGGCTGGTGATCTTCTTTTCCCTGCTGCCGATGATCGTGACGCCGCTGGTCGGGTCGCTAATCCTGTTCTGGATGGTGGACAGCCGGGGGATCATCGGAACGTTCGTGCAATGGCTCGCGAGCGACCCGGACCTGTCGCTGAAGGCATCGACCGGGCTGACATGGATCATGCTGATCGTCTACGGCGTGTGGCACTCGGCACCCTTCGCCTTCGTCGTGTTCTATGCCGGGCTTCAGACCCTGCCGCAGGATCAGCTGGAGGCCGCGCAGATCGACGGGGCGAGCCGCTGGCAGCAGGTGAAATACGTGATCGTGCCGCACCTGATGCCGCTGGTGACCTTCGTGGCGCTGATCCAGTTGATGGACAATTTCCGGGTGTTCGAGCCGATCGTGGGCTTCAACGCGGCGTCGCACGCGACCTCGTTATCGTGGATCATCTTCAACGATCTGAGCGGCGAGACCCAGCAACTCTCTGCCGCAGCGGCCACCTCGGTCATCACGATCGTGGGGGTGACGATCCTGCTGCTGCCGGTGCTGGTGCGCACGTGGCGCGATTTCCGGAGCAAGACCTGATGGCATCGAAAGCACAACGCGCGCCGGCGGGCCTGAGACTGGCGACCCAGGGATTCGTGGTCGTCTGGCTGATCCTGGCGGCGTTTCCGTTTCTGTGGACGCTGTGGGGATCGTTCAAGGTCGAACTGGATTTCTTCTCCATCGCCGACTGGACCAATGCCCTGACCGGCGCGAATACCGAGCGCACCTACGGCAGTCCCTTCACCGGGGCGGGGTACGAGGGGGCGTGGGTGCAGGAGGAATTCTGGCGCGCGGTCATCAATACGTTCATCGTGTGCTTCTTCGTCGTCAGCATTTCGCTGACCATCGGCACGCTGGGCGGGTATGCGCTGTCGCGGTCGGGATTCCGGTATACGTTCTGGCTGCTGATCATCGCGCTGATCTTTCGCGCGATGCCGCCGATCACGCTGGTATCGGGGTATCTGCTGCCGTTCTTCGAATGGAACCTGTGGGGCATCCTGCCGACGACGATCATCGTGCTGGTGGCGATCAATCAGCCGTTCACGCTGTGGATGCTGCACTCTTTCTTCCAGAACATCCCCAAGGAACTGGACGAGAGCGCCAAGGTCGACGGATGCACGCAGTTCCAGGCGTTCCGGCATGTGATTGTGCCGGTGATGTGGCCGGGGGTGATCACGACGGGGCTGTTCAGTTTCCTGCTCGCCTATAACGATTTCGCCGTCACCACGATGCTGCTGTCCGAGAGCAACCGGACGATGATCCCGGAAATCGCGGCATTCCTCGGCACGACCCAGACCGAGGGCAACGTGATGTTCGCGGTCGCCGCCGTCGTGTCGGCCACGGCACCGCTGTTCATTCTCGTCATGTTCTTCCAACGCCAGATCGTATCCGGCCTGACCGCAGGAGCTGTAAAGGGATGAAGGGCTTCGACCCGAAATTCAGCGATTTTCCCGACTACATCATCGGCATCACGCGCGAGATATGGGAGGATCGCGGAATCGCGACGCTGCACGAGTACTACGCGCCGGACCTCGTCGTGCGCTCGCCGGGATCGGTGGTGCGGGGGAACGAGGGGGTCATCGCGGCGACCATGGCCACGCTGGCGGAGTTTCCGGACCGGGAACTGCTGGGCGAGGATGTGATCTGGTCGGGGTCGCCCGAGGCGGGGATGCTGTCCTCGCACCGCATCCTCTCGACGGCGACCCATACGGGCAACGGGGTGTACGGTGCGGCGACGGGGGCGCGGCTGCAGTACCGGATCATGGCGGATTGCCATGCGAAGGACAACGCCATCGACGACGAATGGCTGATCCGCGATCAGGGGGCCATCGTGCGGCAGATGGGGATGGACCCGGCGGAATATGCGCGCGACCTGATCCTGCGCGAGGGAGGGCCGGAGCGCTGCGTGCGGCCCTGCACTCCGGCGAACGATATGGACGGGCCTTACAAGGGGCGCGGGAACGATGACGAGTGGGGGGCGGCGCTCGGGGATCTGCTGTCGCGGATCATGGGGGCGGACATGGCGGCGATCCCCGATGTGTACGACCGGGCCGCGCAAGTGGAGTATCCGGGTGGTGTGACGGGCCACGGGACAGCGGCGGCAGACCGGTTCTGGATGGGACTGCGCGCGGCGTTTCCGAGTGCGGAATTCGAGATACACCACCAGATCGGCCGCGACGATCCGCATATGCCACCCCGGGCCGCGATCCGCTGGAGCCTGACGGGGACGCATGACGGATGGGGCGATTTCGGGCGCCCGACGGGGGCGGAGGTGCATGTGATGGGGATCACCCACGCCGAATTCGGGGCGGTGGTTCCGGGGCGGACGAGGCTGCGCCGGGAATGGACGCTGTTCGACGAAACGGCGGTCTGGAAACAGATACTACTTCATACAGGTGATCTATGACACCGCAGGACATGAATACGCGGATCGTACGCTATGGCGATCTGAGGCCGTGCAAGACGGCCTTCATCGATGCGCATACGCCGGGGAGCGACCAGAAGGAGAACTTCACGATCATCGGCGGCGGGGTCAGCGAAAGCCCGGACCAGCATGTGCATATCGCCATCCCGCACGGCTTCAATATCGGCGCGGCGGGTCAGCCGCCCCGGTGCCGCAACTCGCTGCATTCGCACCGGACGGCGGAGGTGTTCTTCGTCCTGTCGGGGCGGTGGCGGTTCTTCTGGGGGCGCTGGGGGAAGGCAGGCGAGGTGGTGCTGGAGCAAGGCGACATTATCAATATCCCCACTGGCATCTTTCGCGGGTTCGAGAATATCGGCAGCGGCGAATACGGGATGATCATGGCGATCCTGGGCGGGGACGATGCCGGGGGCGGGGTGATCTGGGCCCCGCAGGTGATCGAGGATGCCCGGGATCACGGGCTGATCCTGTCGGAGAAAGGCACGCTGTACGACACGAAGAAAGGGCAGGCCCTGCCGGACGGAGTCGCGCCGATGCCGGTGCTGACGGACGAGGCGCTGAAGGGCTATCCGGAACCGACGGCCGCCGATGTGGTGCCGGGCCATGTGGCGCGGTACTGGGATCTCGTGGCATTGGCGGACCCCAGGCCCGTGAAGGTGATCGGCGAACATGGAAAGCTGCGCGACAAGCCGGGATTCGAGGTCGATCTGGTTACGCGCGGCTCGGCAACGGCGGCGATGCATCGGCATGATCGGCCTTCGGTCCTGATGCCGGTACGCGGGCATTGGCGGGTATGCTGGGACGGGGGCGAGACGGTTCTGGCCCCGGGCGATACGATGAGCGTGCCGGAAAACCTGGACCATTCGGCGGTGCCGTCGATGGCGGGGGAAGCGGCGCTGTATCACATCACGGGAACGGACGATCCCGCCGGGCCGACCTGGCGGGGATAAGCGCGGGGGGGCATTGGAACGGGAGCGGGTCCGGCACGTTGACGGGGGGTGTAGAAAACGGAGATACCCCATGCCAGCCCTGTTCCTCGGTTCGATCGGCGTTCTCGCCGAAACCTCCCGCCTGCAACTAGATGCCTTCAACGCCGCCTTTCGGAAGGCGGGGCTGGACTGGCACTGGTCGGAGGACGCCTATCGCGGGATGCTCGGTGATGCCGGAGGGGAAAGACGGATCGCGGGCTATGCCGAAGCGCGCGGCGAGACGGTGGACAGCGTCGCCATTCACGCGCGCAAGAGCGCGCTGTTCCAGCAGCGTCTGGCCGAAGGGGTCGAGACGCGAAACGGGGTGCGGGAAACGCTGGAGGAGGCGCGGGGCAAGGGATGGAAGACCGCTTTCGTCACGACGACTTCCCCCGCGAACGTCACGGCGATCCTGGACGCGACGGGCGTGGCGCGGGGTGATTTCGATCTGGTCCTCGACGGGGATCAGGTGGCGCAGTCGAAGCCGGACCCGGAGGGGTACGCTCTGGCGCTGTCGCGGCTGGGCATCGGGGCGGGGGATGCGGTGGCGGTCGAGGACAATCCGGACGGTCTGGCGGCGGCGCGGTCGGCGGGAATACCCTGCATCGCCTTTCCAGGGGCGTTGCACGATGCGGCGGCGTTCGACGGCGCGCGGGCGGTCATCGACCGGATGACGATGGATGCAATCGAGACGGGGTGAAGACACCCCGAAGGAAAGAGGGAACTCAATGGCTGTTCGCACAACGCATGTCGGCTCGCTGCCCCGCACGCAGGAGGTGGTCGATTTCATCTTCGCGCGGGAGCATGGCAAGGACTATGATCCCGGGGCCTTCGATGCCTGCATGACCGCCGCCGTGGCGGAGACCGTGCGCAAGCAGCACGAGGCGGGGGTGCAGATCGTCAGCGACGGCGAGACGTCGAAGATCAGCTATGCCACCTATGTCAAGGACCGGTACACCGGATTCGGGGGGGACAGCCCGCGCAATGCTCCCGCCGACCTGAAGAAATTTCCCAGCTTTCTCAAGCGCCTGGCCGATGATGGCGGGACGCCGCAATACGCGCGGCCCATGTGCATCGGGCCGGTGGCTTCGAAGGGCCAAGGGGAACTGGAGAAGGATATCGCCAACCTGAAGGCCGGGATGGCGGCGCAGGGGGTCGAGCGCGGGTTCATGAATGCGGCGTCGCCGGGGGTGATCTCGCTGTTCCTGCAGAACGATCACTATAAGACGCGCGAGGCGTATCTGGCCGCGCTGGCCGAGGCGATGAAGACAGAATACGAGACGATCGTGGCGTCGGGGCTGGACCTGCAACTGGACTGCCCGGATCTGGCGCTGTCGCGGCACATGCTGTTCAACGACCTGTCGGATGACGAGTTCCTGAAGATCGCCGCCGGGCATGTGGAGGCGCTGAACCATGCATTGCAGGACGTGCCGGAGGAGAAGGTGCGCATCCATATCTGCTGGGGCAATTACGAAGGACCGCATGTCTGCGATATCCCGATGGCGAAGATGTTCGATACGCTGATGTCGGCGAAAGCGCGGTATCTGCTGTTCGAGACGTCGAACCCGCGCCACGGCCACGAATGGACCGTCTTTCGGGACCGGAAGGCGGATATTCCGGATGGCAAGGTGCTGGTGCCGGGGGTGGTGGATACGACGACGAACTTCGTCGAGCACCCGGAGCTGGTGGCCCAGCGCATCGCGCGCTTCGTCGACATCGTGGGGACGGAGCGGGTGATCGCGGGGTCGGATTGCGGCTTCGGGACGTTTGCGGGGTTCGGCGCGGTCGACCCGGAGATTGCCTATGCGAAGCTGACGGCGCTGTCGGAAGGGGCCGCGCTGGTGTGACGGGGCCGTAGAACGAGCAACGGCAGGCGGGCGGTATCCACGCCCTCCCCCCGTAGTGATGCAGCCGATACGCC
>ENA-ORXC01000576-ORXC01000576.1-marine-metagenome-genome-assembly--contig:-NODE-576-length-25191-cov-15.011308_pt1 | contig 25191 bp, 20 predicted proteins | sample MGYA00237865_ERZ511478 | MGnify/ENA metagenome assembly ERZ511478
CGGCGAGGTAGCTCAGTTGGTTAGAGCGTCGGATTCATAACCCGGAGGTCGGGGGATCGTGCCCCCCTCTCGCTACAGAATAAAAGGCACATTATAAACGGTTTAACGAAAGTTAGACCGTTTTTTTTATGTTCAAAATTCACACATAATTACATTTGAACGCGAAAGTGAACACGGTTTGTTTACATAAAAAGCTTTAATTCCTTAGTTGCTTACACAACTAAACAGTTTTAAACTTATAAATTATAGTAACAATCCTTACTAGAAATACAGTACTTCATTTTTTTAGTTCTTACAATTTAATATATCAACATAAAAATTATCGAACAGAAGCTATCCAGGAAAGTATTATAATTATTAACCTTTACAGAAAAAATTAATTGATTTTAATATTTGAATTCATATTTCTCAGAATACTAACTACACTCTTAACAGCTAAAAAACTTGTCTTTGGATTAGCCGGACTCGGTTTATTTTCCGTTCGCGTATAGATTTTTCCAAAATCGCCCTCACACGTTATCTCGTGCATATTATTGGTAGTGTTAGGGTCTGCAACTATTTCAATTTTTAAATCTTCACATTTGGATGCAAAATAAATACTTGCAGCAACATTAATATTTTTAGGAAATTGTTTTACGGCTTCACTTACTTCACCTTCCCAAATAGTCTGAGGCATTTTTATCGATGATAATTCGATTTTTGAGGTTTCAAAAAACGGAGCTCCCTCTAAACTTTTAGGATGCTTTGTTGTCTTTATCTTAATTGAAGTTATTTCATCATTAACAGCTTTAATAGCATCTAGACCTGCAATTGCTCCTACCGGTAAAATAAAATCACATTTTTTGAACTTATCTAATGTTGCTTTGTTTTGATACAATCCACCCGTACTAATAATAATAATTTTTTTACCGATACGATTTATTTCGTCAAATTTCAACAGTTGCGTTACAACTTCTTTAGTAGCACATTCAATAATAATATCTACATCATTGATCAGATCAGAAGTAATTTCTTTTTTAAATACTACAGGTTGATTTGCAAAATCGCTATCCTCTTTATCAATTTGTGTTCTAGATATAATATATTTTAACTCATAACTGGGCTCATTAACAACCCATTTCGCAAGATATTTACCAATATTTCCAAAACCTATTATAGCTATTTTCATTCTATAGATGTTATTATTTTAAGTAAAAGTTTAATTAAGAGTACGATCATGATTTCATAGTTTACATTTAAACTACTTTTTAAGTCACCATTCGCAAACCGGCTAAAATATTCAATGTTAAACAGTTGTGCTTAAATCCCAAACCAACGGAAGTACAATATAAACTACTACTGTAAGTATTAAAATAGAGATAATATTTAGCCAGAAACCTTTTTTAACCATATCCTGCATTTCAAGATATCCTGAGCCAAAAACCACTGCATTTGGCGGCGTTGCCACAGGTAACATAAAAGCACAGGATGCAGCTAATGTTGCAGCGATCATTAAATAGTAAGGATGAACTCCTAGTACTGGTGCCAATGACACTAAAACAGGCAGTAGAATTGCTGTAGTAGCTATATTAGAAGTTATTTCTGTTAAGAAATTCACTATCGTAATCAATATTAACAATAACAAAAAGAAAGGTAAGACCTGTAAGGCAGATAGTTTATTTCCAATCCATAGTGCCAATCCGCTACTGTCAAACCCTAGTGCCAATGTTAAGCCTCCTCCAAATAGTAATAAAATACCCCAAGGTAATTTAACCGCATCTTCCCATTCCATCAATTTTTTGCCTTTTTGACGCGTAGGTATTAAGAATAGAACAATTACCGTACAGATGGCGATTATGGTATCGTCCATAGCCGGAATAAAACGTTGAATTAGAAACGAACGTGCTATCCATGCAAAACCCGTAGCTGCAAAAACAACCAGCACCAGTTTTTCTTCATAGCCTAATTTACCAAGTTCTTTAAGTCTTAAAGCTATTTCTTTACGACCACCCGGAAATTCTTTTTGTTTAAATGTAAAAGCGAATCTAGTTAAGTAGTACCAACATAAAAACAACAGTAATATGGCAATAGGAAAACCCAAAACAAACCATTCTGAAAATGTAATCTCTTTACCAAAGGTTGATTGCACTACTCCTGCTAAAACCAAATTTGTTGGTGTGCCAATTAATGTTGCTATACCGCCAATAGATGCACTATATGCAATTGCCAACATTAATGCTTTTCCAAAAATTTTATTTTCATTTTTCTCTGTTTCAGGGTTATCGTTTAGTTGATAAACTATAGCCATTGCAATGGGTAAAATAATTACGGCAGCTGCTGTATTGGAAATCCACATGCTTAAAAAGGCCGTTGCAAGCATAAATCCAAGAATAATATTGATCACATTGGTACCAATAAGATTAATAATTGTCAATGCTATTCTTTTATGTAAGTTCCATTTTTCAATAGCAATGGCAAGAATAAACCCTCCCATATATAAAAAGATATATTTATGACCGTAGGACATAGCGGTTTCAGACAAACTCAACCCTCCTGTTAGCGGAAACAAAATTAAAGGCAGCAATGCAGTAACATAAATAGGAATAGCCTCTGTTATCCACCAAATAGCCACCCAAGCTACAGATGCTAAAACGGCATTAGCAGTCTCAGAAAGGTCATCTGGCTTAAAAAAGAAAAGAATGTAAAAGAAAACCAATGGTCCTAAAACCCTACCTATATTTTGTTTCGAAAATTGCATAGTTATTTTTTTAAGATAAAGTCGACCCCTGCCATAGAATGAATTTTAGTAGTGTCAAATATTGGAGTTTCTAAATCATCTTGAAATATCATTAAAGGAAACTCCGTACAACCCAAAACCACTCCCTCTGCTCCTTCTTTAACTGAGTTCTGTATTACGTTCAACACATATGCTTTTGAAGATTCAACGATGTTACCATAGGTAAGTTCTTCAATAATAATTCTATGAAGTTCGTCTATCACTTCTTGCTCTTGTGGAACTAAAACATCGATGCCATTATCCTCTATTCTTTTGGTTATAAAGTTTTCTTGCATACTATACTTAGTTCCCAAAAAGAGTACTTTTTTCAACTCTTGTTTATGAATGGCAGTAGCAGTGGCATCTGCAATATGTATAACAGGAATGTCTAATTTTTCTTGAACGGCATCATACACTTTATGTGGTGTATTGGCACAAAAAAGAACAGATTCTGCTCCTGCTTTATTAAGATTTAAACCGGCATTGACCAACATATGTGCTATAGAGTCCCATTTATTTTCCACTTGAAATCGATGCACTTCAGCTTGGTTCAAGGTATACACCAATAAAGGCGGATTTGTATTGTTTCCATAATGCGTATTTACAGTTTTATTTATAGCACTATAATACTCTATCGTTGAATGCCAAGAAGTACCTCCTATTAGACCTAATACATTCATTTCTGAGTTGTTTTTAATTGGTATTTCAGATTGAGCATTTTTATTATTTTCAACTTTAGCATCATTACAGCACACCAACAATAAGGCAATTGAGAAGTAGAAATATTTTTTCATAGAGATTTTTTTATATACCGATTAACTATTAATTACCATCACCCAGCAATGTTACCCATTGTTCTTTGTACCCTAAATTTCGCACGCCATTAGAATGTGCTCTTTTTCCTTGTGGCACCTCTAAGTCAAAGGCATGAACATGACTATCGGGAATTTCCATTGCTTTATACGTTTCGATAATTACATTAGCTGTAGGTTCTTTAACATGATAGGTTCCGTAATATCTTTCAAGTGGTGTTTTACTATTTTTGAAATACCAGTTGGCTATTTTATTTTTTGCTGAATAATCCCATCCGCCAGAAAAATCAATTACCCTATATACCAAATGAGTTTTTGCTATAAATGCAGACATTCCACCACCTTGAGATTGACCTGCAAGGGCAATTTCATTCCAATTAGGCTCTCCATTCTCTAGATAGCGTTCCCAATTACCAGGTTTATCATTCTCGGTAAGGTATACTAACAGTTTGGTAAGTCTATTAACAATTGCATCATACGGCATGTCTTCAATTAAGCTAAATTTAGTATCGCCATATACTCTTCTATTTCTAAAATCTTCAGCACAATCAGCGTTTTCCAATAGATTGTCACCTTTACAAATTCGTGCAATTGCAGGTGTATTGATATAGGATAAATTAATAACCGAATAGCCTTGTTCTACAGCGGTACTGAACAAATGCATAGGTCCTTTTAAAGCAATACCATTGGTGCCGGGAATAAAGAGCAGTAATTTTCCTTTTGTGTTATTGGTATTGTAAGCAATAAAATGCGGGGTATTGGCAGTTGTAATTCTTGAATCGGCTTTTGATGGTTCTATTTTTAGAACCTTGGTTGACTCAGGGAACATAGTTACGTCTTGTGCCTTTACACATACAACACTTAAAAAACTTAAAACTGAAACAACGACTCTTATATTTATCATGTGATACTATTTTTAATCTTCAATTAGTTCATTCCATCTATCTATAAATTTTACACTTGCAGCAATTTGCCGTTCAATGTTTCTAGCTCCTCTTTCTAACGTTGCATCTTTTGGGTCCAACTCGCCCCAAACACCTGTACTAGTCATTTCTTTAGTAGAGGTTTTCTTTCCGGTTTCCACTGCTTTTAAGCCCTCAGAAAGAAATAATAATTTAGCAATTGGTTCCTCTTTTATAACATCCGGTAGCATTTTAGCCAAATGTTTAGGAAGCGTTAATTTGGTTGCAGTAGCCTTTTCTTGTTGTATCAAACTAGGCATTAAGAATAATGAGTCTGATGTTTCACCAGTACCTGCATGACGATCTAGTTTCGTTATATTGATAGGTGCAGCTTCTTTTAAAAACGGCTTGGTAACCACAGCATAATCAACCGCAACTGCAGCTGTTTTTTGATTTATCTGATCAACCAAAAATGTAGTTATAGCCGTATTACCACCATGAGAATTCATAAATACGAAGCGTTTAAAACCATGCTTTATTAAACTCTCTACGGTCTCCATATGTACCTTTACAATTACCTCAGCACTTAACGTTATTGAACCGGCAAATGCCATATGATATGGAGATTGGCCTGCCATTAAAACCGGCGCTACCAGAATATCTCGTTCTTGTGCAATTAGTTTGCAAAGCTCTACGCCGTTTATAAAATCTGTACCTATGGGTAAATGACTGGAATGTTGCTCTAAAGCCCCTATAGGTATAATAACCATATCTGACTTTTTCAGAAAAGCTTCCACTTCTGGTACCGTCATATGAGGTAAATAATTTTTAATCTTAGCCTCTTTCCAAAGAGGATTAGTTTTGGTGGTACTTGTCATATAAATAGCATTGAATGCAAGCGATAATTCTTTTATAATTACAGTCGCTTTATTTAATTAATATGGTTTCTAAATGAACGGGAATGATAACGTTGGCATCTGGCATTACGGCTTTCACTTCTTCTATAAAAGGCAATACCTTTTTCATGATCGGATCTTCTTGAGAAAAACCATAGGGTATTCTAAAATTATCCCAATGTGCAGGAATTATGGTCTTTGGGTATCCGGTTAGTTCTAACAGCCTTTCTGTGTATTTATATACTTCTAATCGAGAAAGGTTTATTCCCGGTATTAGAACGTCAGGTTTGAGTCCGGCTACTTCTCTTTCTATATAATTCATTGACCCCGAAGTAAGAATTTTGTGCGAATCGATACGCAATAGAAACATTAAAGAGCCACCTTCTACAAATTCTCCTACTTTTAAAGGGATAGTTAACTCGTCCGGATCAGAATATGTTCTTGAATCAAAATAACGCTTATCCCCTAATGCCGAATGAATAGAGGGAATCACCCTAACAGAAAAATCATCGAATTGATAATCTTCTCCACCCTTTACAGTAATCAATTGCTTTTGCGGTATACCATAAGCCTTTAGAATTGTAGCTGTAGTTTCCGTTCCAATAACAACAGCGCCCGTCTTTTTAGCTATATATGGCACATCTGCTAGGTGATCAGTGTGTGAATGATGCACCAAAATATAATCTGCCTTGGTAATTACTTTATTAATTGCAACGGTATCTGATTCGTAGATATCATCGCTATTGAAAACTTTACGCTCATCTCCTTCGCCATAAAATCGAGGATTTCCTTTTAATTTGAGTCTAGATATATAAGGGTCTACCAGTACAGTAAGACTATCATTTGAAATTTCCCAGCCTGCCACACCTAGATATTTCATTTTCAGTTCTTGACTCAATAAATTTTGAGCACTCATTAGAATGCAACAAAAACAGATATACTTTAAGAAAGTTGTTTTTAACTTGACCATATTATTTTTCTCAATTTTATATTTCTACTATACACTATACCTCTACAGCATATGCCCTAGATAGTATGGTTATGCCAAAAATTAATTTTGGTGAAATTATAGTCTAGTCTCTAGTAGGTTTAAAATCGGCAGCTTCCCATAATGGTTCACTTTCATAGTAATTACCATTAGTCATCACTGCGGAAACTGACCTTAAATTGGCAATATCCGTTAACGGATTTTTGTCTAAAATGGCAATATCAGCCTCCTTGCCAATTTCTAATGTTCCTGTTTCATCTCCCTTACCCATTACAGTTGCTGGGATTATGGTTGCTGTTTGAATTGCTTCGAAAGGAGTTAATCCTCCATATTTCTGGTATGTTTCCAATTCTAAAAAGTGTCCGAATCCTGGTGCAAAATTATCTGTACCAGCAACTACCGGAATTCCGGCTTTAAAAAACTTACCGATAACCTCAGCAGATTTAATAATATTTTGTTTGGACAATTCAGCACGCTTTTCACTTGCTCCACTTCTAAACCTTTTACTTTCAAAAAGCTCATATGCCATTCTACCGGCATCTGGCTCCAAAGTCTCCATCAGATCTCCTTTAGGTAACGTACGAATAACACCTAAACCAAGCGTAGGATCCAACACAGTACCATGTTTTAAATAAAAGGCAATCGCTTCATTTATTTGTGCATCTGTAATGTCATTTTTTGCCATATAGAAAGCTCCCAAGTCAGATACTTTTTGATCAGGAAACAATACTGCCAATATTCTATTAGAATGGCTCAACATATCCATACCGCTTTCAACTGCCTTATTAGTACTATTTACCAAAGCTGGTACATGACCTGTTACCGTCATACCTACTTTATGAGCCTCATCTGCCAAAACCTTTAAGATTTCTGGTTCTATAGAAGTATAGATCTTAATTTGTTCGTAACCATTATCATGATATAATTTTACGACCTCTTTAGCCTCTTCAACAGATCTAGCCCTAATAATACCATTTCCTTTAGGACCAGGTCCGTCAGTCATACCTGCCAATACGATATCTGGTCCTGTTGCACCATCTTTAGCTATAGCATCTCTAAAAGCGGTAGCGAACTCTAGCTCATTTCCATTATCTCTAATAGTGGTTACACCACCAGCCAAATAAGCCGGAGCCCATTGTACTTGATTAGAATGCGCATGCATATCCCACATACCGGGCATTAAGGTTTTTCCTGATACATCTATAACTTTAGCATTATCAGGAATGGTAATATCGGGGGAACTACCAATTGATGTTATGCGACCGTTTTCTATAATAATGGTCATATTTGTTTGTGTAGCATCTTTTAAACCATCAACAACATCACCACCTACCAAAGCAGTAATTTGTGATTCTTCACCTTTTAGACTTTTAGTATACTCAGAAAGCTGCGCCATTTGCTCTTCTACATTTCCTCTAATAAAATATGGCTTAGCTTCCTCATATCCTTTTTTGATCAACTCTCTAATTTGAGTATTTGCCTTAACAACAGCTACCAAGTTCTTAGACTTGTCCAACCAAATTGTTCTACCGCCCCAATTAATACCCTCTACAACATAGCGATCAAGTGCAACGTCTTTACCATCAATCTGAACAATATCTTCTCCTTTATGCGTCAAAGAAACTTCTCCTCTTGGTAAGGTAGGTAACGCAGTAGTACCATTTTGCTTAAAGTAATAATGGTATAACATCATTTCAATACCAGCAGGAATATTACTATTTACGGTAAAGAATGCATCCTTTTTATTGGTAGTGACAACATCAAAATGCTTTTCCCAAATGGAAACCTTATCTCCATTTATTTCCATCTTAATAATATTGGTAGTATCGTTATTAGAAATACGTCTACTGAAATAAGAAATTGGTTCTAGGTCTGTTGTCAAGTAAAGTTTTGACTCTACTCCACTAATTCTTCCTCGTTCATTTTCTCCCTGAATAGAGGTTATTATAATAGTGTCACTCTTAGTAGTAACGTTATAGCTCTCTTCTCCTATTTGAGATTGCCTACGGTAAACAAAAAATGTACCCTCATCTTCATAATTTTCCCATTCAGAGGTTTTAGAAGTTTCAGAAGAGCACGCTGTAAGCAATGCTATTAAACTACAAGTGATTAAATATTTTACTTTCATATTATTGTGTTAGTTGTATTCTTTTATAATTATGAAACCCTATTCCTATTATGGAAATTCAGGAGTGAATCTATTGAAGTAATAACGGTTGATCTCGTCTGAGTTACTTTCAATTATATCTAATTTATCATCGCCGTTTAAATCAAAAACCGTAATATCATAAGTACTAAACTCTTCATCTGCCAAGCTTATTTTCTCCCAGGTTTTTCCGTCATTAGAATTAATAAAAACTGAATTAGATCCTCTGACATTAGCAATAATGATGTCCATATCCCCATCCTTATCCAAATCACCTAGAGCTATAGAATAAGATTTATCGTCACTAGGGTCAAATGCTATCTTACGTTGGTACGTTTGTTTTTTATCCCCAAAATAAATAACATTAGATTCCCCAATATTAGCCGTTATAATATCTAAGAAACCGTCTTTATCTATATCAGCAATAGCTACAGAACGTGTAATGTCATTACCTGTGCCATATGGCACTTTCTTAGTAAACTGTAAATTACCATCATTCAAATACACAAAATTTGGTTGATCATCTCTGTTCGCCAGTATTAGATCAAGATTCCCATCACCGTTCATATCTGCAACTTCCACATCAATTGTAGAATCTTCCTTATTTCCAAAACCTATTGATTTAGAAAAAGTTCCATCACCGTTATTCAGACATATCTCATTCTCTTTACCCCTATTGGTTATTAGAATATCCTTATCTCCATCTTGGTCAATATCCGCAACTACTATATTCCTAGTTGGCGCATATGAAACACCAAAACTTGAAGCCCTTGTAAAGTCTCCTTTTCCATCGTTTAGAAATATGTAATTTGGTGCCATGTCGTTACCTACGGCAATATCTAGATCTCCATCACCATCAAAATCGGCAAGTTCCGTAGAATAGGTTGTTTCACTCTCTAAGCCCAAGCTTTTAGAAACTGTAAATACGCCTCTACCATTATTCACGAATATTCTGTTTTGTCCTGGCCAGTGACGACCGTTGGCGACTAAAATATCTGCATCGCCGTCATTATCTATATCGCCAACACCTACAGATGCCGTTCTCTCTTTATGCGTACCTAATATTAACCTACCACTGGTAAAAAACTCCAGTGATTGCCCATTCACAGTAGATAGCGCAAGAGAAAAAAGAAGAATTAATTTTACTTTCATTTTATATATTATTTAAAGTGTTTGATACCCATTTTGTTATAAAGCTTCTCGGCAAAATAAAGATGTCCGCCCTTTATAGTCCACTCTACTCTTCTTATATCACTGATATTTTCTACAGGATTACCGTCTATTAGAATAAGGTCTGCTTTTTTACCTACTTCAATAGATCCTAAAGAATCTGAAACGCCCGTTATCTTAGCAGAATTAATGGTAGCCATCTTTAATACTTCTGCCGCAGGAATACCTGCCTTTTCATATAACTCTAACTCTCTATGGTATAAAAACCCGGGTAAACCATCTGTACCTGGCACTATAGCCACACCTCTTTTGTACATGTCGTTCAACGCATTAAGCATATTCGTATAACTATCTTTATACAAAGCAACCTTTTCACCAGCTTTAGGTAGCCCTCCACTATAGAAAGCGCGCTGTTCTATTAAGGGCAATCTATTCATGATTTTGCTATATGTTGGGCTAGGTTCTCCTTTTTGAGAAACAAACATATTTTCAAAAATTGCCATTGTAGGATCTACAAGAATGTCTTTAGATTTTAATAGCGTCACAAAATCTAAATATTCTTCTGACTTCAAATCAATATCAACACCATGATTGGCCACCATAGTAAATCTTAATGGTGTTCTAGTATCTATAGTATCTGACATAAAATTCAAGAACAACATATTCATATGTTGAATTTCATTATAGCCCTGGTTTATAGCTTGCGATGCTGTCATATAAGCAGGTATGTGACCACTTACACGCATACCTAACTCATGCGCTTTTGTTGCTAGAGGTTTTACCCATTCCGGTCTTATTGAACTGTATAATTTAATTTGATCGTAGTCTAAATCTTTATACGATTGTATTTCAGCCAAACCCTCCTCTAAATTATCAACTACATTTCTTTGGTTGGCAAAAGGTCCTGACCCATCTATAATACCACAGAAAGTGACAATATTAGGACCTATAATCTCATTAGTATCGAACTTAGCACTTAGTTGATTCAACTGCTTATTATTGGCTAGATCCCTAACTGAGGTTACACCACCTGCTACATGTAAAAGTCCTCTAAATTTGGTGTTGTGCGTATGCATATCAAACATACCGGGCAAAAGTGTTTTTCCTGTACCATCGATAACCTGAGCAGTTCCATTTAAAATTTTCCCTTTTGATAGTTTAATGGACTGAATAACTTTGCCATCTATAAAAACATCTTGGTTATATACGATAGTTCCATCAGGAGAAAAGATATTTACATTTTTAATGATAGCCTTATCAATTTGATGAGAAAGCTCTTTTGATATTTTAATAAGGTAGTTATCCTCATAGGTATCTTGTAAAGATTTTAGCTCTTTTCTGAACTCTTTAAAATCTTGTCTTATTATATGAAGGTTACCTGAAATACTGGCAATCATATCACTGTCCTGCATCCACAGATATATAGGATTCATATCTAAACCCTTAACCATTAAAAGATTTACCGGTGTACTATCTGAAAGAGTTAAGGGAAAATTATCAACCAACTCTACTTCACCCTCAGGATATAGACTTATTTTTTTATCCTCGGACTTTAATAATAGTTGCCCAAGAATTTCATACACAGCTGGTGAACCGTCATGTCTAAAATATAGTTGACTTCCATTAAAGTCACCGTTATCTTCACTCATGGGATTTTTCCATGAAGCAGTTCTACTTGTACCTGTAAAATTTTCACTAATGGAATCTTTCAAATAATTAACACCAGTTATCTTTTCAGAAACGATAAAGTTATCTTTGTTTAGCGTGATTTCTTCCGTAACCTCAGGCCCACGACCTCTATCAGTATAGGTATAATAATAACCATAACTATTATCGCCTGTACTCCATTTTTCATAGGTACCCGCAAGGTTTTCACGAAATACTACATCGTAAATCGTTTTTATTTGAGTTTTTGAAGTGTTACTGTCTTTGCACGAAAAAAGTATTCCAAAAATTAAGATGACGTAAATACTACTGTTTTTCATAAATGTATTTAGTGGTTACTAGATTGGTATAAAAAATTCAAAAACTCTATGTTATGGTTTTAAGACTTCCTTGTTGAAGCGTATCCAGTTTTGACCTAATATTTTTTCGATATCTCCCGTACTGTAACCTCTTTTGTCAAGAATCTTTGCAACCTGTAAATATCTATCGGGTTTATCCAGTTCAGGAATCCATGGTGGCCATTGTACTTTGTATGAAGGTTTAAATCTAGTTAGTCTTGGCACATACCAGTTTTCTCGTGTTGCACCTGTAGCTTCTAGACCTTGTATAGCAAAATCTGCAGCTACACCTACATGGTCAATTCCACCTATTTTAACTGCGTGATCTATATGGTCTACATACGTTTCTAATGTTGTATCCGTACCTAAGTTAGGTCCGATCATATACCCCAGACATATGATACCTATAATACCCCCTTTATCTGCCATAGCCTTTATCTGCTCATCGGTTTTGGAACGTGGGTGATTCTTGTGCAATGCCTCGCACATAGAGTGATTTATGGAAACCGGAGATTTACTAAATTCTATACCATCGTTGGTTGTTTGCTTACCACAATGAGAAAGGTCTATAATAATACCCAGTTCATTCATTCGTTCTACAACTTCAACCCCATAATCAGATAACCCTACATTGGTTCTTTCTGTACTCCCATCTCCAATTAAGTTACGAGAGTTGTATGTAAGTTGCATCCATCGCATACCCGCCTCATAAAGGGTATCTAAATTTTTGATAGTACCTTCTAACATTCTAGAACTTTGAAAACCTAACATTACGGCCACTTTATCTTCTTTTTTGGCAGTAACAATATCATTGGCACTTTTGGTCAACAATAATCTATCTGGATTATTACTGATAATTTGTTTCCATTCTTCTATACTCTTTAAAGATTTTTCAAGTTTCCCAGAATCTAAAGAAGCATTAAAACCGGTATAACCAGATTCAGCCAAAGCTTTAAAAGAATCTTCATTCCAATTACGAGAAATGACCAGACCATCATAGACAACAGCTTTTTTAAACAGTTTCTCTATTCCTTTTTCCCCAAGGGTCTGTAATAATTGCTTACTTGAATCTGCAGGTATAGATTCTAAAATATTATTTAACGAATAAGCTGCTTGAGCAGGAAACAATGCTCCTAACGAAAGTAATTTCGCAAGATTTCTACGTTGTGTATCCATATATTTCTTGATTTTTAAAGTGAAAAAAATCCAATATTTTTATGCTGTAAAAAAGTACACATTGAGAGAAACGAAGTCTCTCAATGTGTTCAAAAACTAACAAACAAATTAGTTTACTAATTAATACCCAGGATTTTGTTCAATGTTAGGGTTAACATCTGTCTCATCTTGAGGTATTGGCATTATTACCGTATCTGCACCATAAGGAATTAAACAGATTTGTGCCGTACAGTTTGTTCTTACAATATCCATTTTATTACGCATTAAATCCCATAGTCGTTGACCTTCAAAAGCCAACTCTAATCTGCGTTCCAAGAAAATAGCATCGCTAAGAGCATCGCCAGAATCTGAATTATCCGGCTCGTCTGCAATGGCACGTTGGCGCACCATGTCTAAATCATCTTGCGCACCAGCTATATCAGTACCTATTTCCGCTCTAGCTTCTGCACGTATCAAATACATTTCTGCCAGTCTAACAACCTTTACATTATCAAAACCATTGATATCTGGATATTTGATCATTCTATTTGGTGCAAATTCACCAGTTAATAAAGTATCTACTTCAAAGGTGCTTAAACGAGCATCATTCTCAGGGTAAAGATCAGCCACATCATTGGAAGGAAGATAATCACCAAAACCTGCTTGTAGATAAAGACCTGCAATACCATTACCGCCAACATTATCTGTTTCGGTCATCGATATTTCAAAAATAGACTCAGAGCTATTATCCGTAGTCCATAAATCATAATAATTATCATTGGAAATTAAACTATAATCACCTGATTCTATAACACTTGAAGACATTGCTTCTGCATTTGTCCAATCTTCTTGAAAAAGATAAACTTTTGCTAATAATGCCCTAATAGATGTAGGTGACAACGTATTTGAATTACCACTTCTAGAACTGTCATTCATAAAAGAAATACCGGTAGTCATATCAGAAATAATTTGCTCATAAACTTCCGCTACTGTACTTCTAGAAGGTTCATTGTCCAAGTCAAAATTTAAAACGATAGGAACCCCAGGGTGACTAGCATCTGCAGTATAGTTATACTGCTGAGCAAACATGCGTACTAGGTCAAAATACATTAACCCTCTTAGCGCATAAGCCTCACCAATAATATGGTTTTGCTCATCTAAAACAGCATCCGCCAAAATAGTTTCTGAATTAATGATAGCATTTGCCGCATTAATACCTTCATATGCACTACCCCAAAGCGCTAGCGCCTGCCCGTCAGATACTCTTTGAATATGCTCGGCATAATCTACAATTCTGTTGGCTTGTCCATTTTGTTTTACGTCATCTGCCAATACATCAGGTATCATAATCATGTAACGCCCGTAATATTCAGAGCCAGACAATTTGTTATATATACCGGTAATAGAAGATTCATAACCATCAAGGTCCAATAAGGCCTCTGTATCCGAAACAGATTGTTGCGGAGTAAGTTCTAAAAAAGAGTCTGAACAAGAGAATACGAGTCCAGCCAATATTGTTAATATGAATATTTTATATGTTTTCATGTGTTTCATCATTTAAAGTTGAATATCTAAACCAATGGAAATAGTTTTCACTGCAGGTGTCTGCCCTGTGTAACTACCATTAATTCCCTGCTCTGGATCTATGTAAAGGATATCTTCTTTTACAAAAGTCAAGATATTGGTTCCTCTTGCATACAATCGCATAGAATTCAAACCTAATAGCGAAGTAATTTTTTCGTTAAAATTATAAGCGAAGGTTAAATCTCTTAATCGAATATAACTACCATCATATAACCATCTAGTTTGGTTCGCTTCATTACTACCATTACGACCACCCCAAACAAACTGAGGTACCAAGGCATCTGTTGAACCAGGTTGCCATCTGTTATCATAAATAAAATCTGCAGTACTTCTTGGTGTTAACCTTCCATCACCTAAAGTACCTCTTGCTCTAGAATCAAAAATGTAGTTACCGTAAGAATAAATGAAGTTGGCACTAAGACTTACATCTTTATAAGTGAACATAGTATTGAAACCTCCAAAAAACTCTGGAGTTGCAGACTTATCGTCTAAAAAACGCTCTGCATCACTGATATCATTGGTAATCGTAGTTTTAGAAGCATCAGTATACCACTGTGGATCACCATTTTCTTGGTTTACACCAGCCCAACTATACAAGTAAAAAGATTGAAAATCTTCGCCTTCTTGTCTTCTATAAGCACCATCTGTAAAATCGTCTGTAAGTTCTGTAATTTCATTCTTTAGAAACGTGGTATTAAAGCCAACGTTCCAAGTAAAATCCTCTTTGTCGATAATATCCGCATTCATAGATATCTCTAAACCAGAATTTTTCATTTCACCAAAATTTTGGGTCAACGAGGAGAAACCTGATGTTAATGTAATAGGCACATTCAAGATAAGATCAGAAGAAGTACGTTCAAAATATTCAACCGTACCGCTAATTTTTGAGAATAGACCAAAATCTACACCTACATTAAAATTCTGCTGACTCTCCCAAGTAAGATCAGGATTAGCAATTTGGCTTGGACTACCACCTGGATTACCGTCATAATCTTGACCAAAAACGTAAAGTCCTTGTGAAGGGAAATTACCAATGGCAGCATTACCTGTTACACCCCAAGAACTTCTAACTTTAAGTAAATCTAAAAAGGAAACATCCTGTAAAAAAGATTCTCTACTAGCAACCCAACTACCACCAAACGAATAAAAAGTACCCCATCTATTATCTGCACCGAATCTTGAAGATCCGTCTCTTCTTAAACTTGCTGAAAGGAAGTATTTTCCATCGTAATTATAATTGGCTCTAGAAAAAGCAGAAACGAAAGTGTATTCAGACTTAGAACCGCTAATAGCAAATTCTGCCGATGCACTATTTAACGTTCTTAAACTTTGATTTGGAAACTGTGTTCCAGAAGCACTAAAAGACTCATTATTGGTTTCTTGAGCTTCAAAACCTGCAAGAACATTAAAATTATGGTTATCACCTAAAACAAAATTATAGTCTGCCGTTTGTGTACCTACAAAAGTTCTTAAAGAAGTATTGGCTTCGTAACCAATTCCGCCAGAGTTTCTTCCACCACCATATCTTGGGTTTTGATATTGCGATTCTGTTAACGTAAGAAGGTCAAAATTCAATTGCGAACGTAAGGTCAAATTCTTTATTGGCTTTACGGAAACCGCAAAATTATCTATAACCCTAAACTGCTTGTTTTCCCAAAGGTCATCACCACTTAAAGAACCAACAGGGTTAGCACCACCTAAAGGAAAATAGTTGGCATGCTCCCCATTAAATCTTCCTTCTTCATCATAAATAGGAATTAACGGTGATAATTCTAAAGAGTTTTTAAACGGATTGTTGAAAGAACCACCATCAAAAAACGTATTTGTTGTACTGTTAGAAACAGATATATTATTTGAAATAGTTAAATAATCAGTTGCTTTAAATTCTATATTACTACGTGCACTTAACCTTTCAAAGCCAGACCCAATAATGTAGTTCTCTTGATCATAATAAGCTCCAGAGAAAAAATATTTTAAATTGTCCGTACCACCACTTGCACTTAGATCGTAACTTTGGGTTATTCCCGTTCTAGTTATAGCATCTAACCAATTGGTATCTGTTGGTTCTCCGGTAGAAGGATCAATCAATTGCTGAAAAGTGGCATCAAATCTAGCCTGAGCTTCTTCAGCTGTATCACCCAAATTCACATAACCTTCAAGAAAAAGCTCTGTATATTCTGCGGCATTTAATGGCTTTAGAATATTATTGTAAGCTTGTGAGTTAAAACCAGTTAATGTTTTCAAGGTAATTTTAGCCTTACCTGAACTACCAGATTTTGTAGTAATCAAAATAACACCGTTTGCACCCCTAGACCCATAAATTGCTGTAGAAGCAGCATCTTTTAAAACTGAAATAGATGCGATATCATTTGGATTAATTGATGCCATTACATTGGTACTACTACCACCGTTATCTATGGTACCGATACTACCGTTCTGTACAGGAATACCGTCTATAACATATAATGGCTCACTAGAAGCAGATATAGAACCAATACCTCTAATTCTAACCTGTGTATTACCACCTGGAGCACCATCTACCGCACTTGCTTGTAGACCTGCGGTACTACCTCTTAAAGTCTGCTCAAAAGTAGATACCGGTATCTGTTCTAGCTCCTCACTTTTAACAACACTAACAGAACCTGTTAATGACTCTTTTGTAGATGTACCATAAGCTACAACAACTACTTCATCCAATGAAGCTACATCTTCTTGAAGTACAACGTTGACCGTTGTTCTATTATCAATTGATACTTCTTTAGAAAGCATACCGATATAAGAAAAAACCAAAGTGGTACCATCAGCTATATCAATAGTATAATTACCATCAAAATCTGATTGTGTACCTACGGTTGTACCTTTAATTAAAACATTTACCCCAGGCAAAGGTTGACCACCTGCATCGGTAATGGTTCCGCTAATTGTATTTTGAAAAATTGTTCCTAAGCTTAAAGAACTTTCGTTTTTTGAAATTGGCGGCAATTTCTTTACAACTACCTGATTTCCAATTATTTTATAGCTTAAATCGGTATTAGAAAAAGCTTTTTCAAGAACGACATTCATTTTGGCGTTCTTCAACTTTACCGAAATTTTCTTACTTGTATTTAAAACGTTGTCCTTATAAAAAAAGACATAATCACTTGATTTCTGAATTTCTTCAAAAAATTCTTCGACAGAGATATTCTTTACGTCTATCTGTATTTTATTTTGAGCAAATACAGAGTTAGCGTAAACAGATGATAGGCCTATACCGATAAATAGTAGAAATATTCTCATAATCGTTAGAATTCCGACTGGTATGATATTTTTCATATTTTTGTGTTGGTTATTTAATGTTGCTGCAAAACAGCAATATTGATATTAATTGCCGGAAGATGCGGGAACATCTTCTGGCTTTTTTTTATTGCTACTTCAAAAAATTATTCAGTTTCAATTCATTGGCAAAAGTTTATTTAATTGTTATTGTATTATCAGTTTGTAAATATTCCATATTGGTGCTTTCCTTAATACTATTTATCACAGAAAGTATATCTTCATTCAAATCTAGATAGCCAGAGAAAGTTTCTGTAGCCAATTCTTCATTTTCTATTATTATTTCCAGATTATAATATCTTGATATTCTTTTCATTATGAATTTCATGTCATTATTCTTGAATATGAGAAAACCATCTTTCCAAGAAAAGTAATTATCTACGTCTACTTTCTCAGAAACAATACTTTTGGTATTCTTATCATAACTGGCCTTGGTACCAGGAGAGATTTTCATTTTATCTGAATGACTAGAAGTCGCTTTTATATTTTGATAACTAATTTGAACACTACCACTTTTAAGAATGGTATTCGTTGAATTTTCATCCGGGTAATTGGTAACTCCAAAAACAGTACCTAGCACTTCTACAACCTGTGTATCTGAAATAACATAAAAGGGTTTCTTTTTGTTATGGGTAACTTCAAAAATTGCTTCGCCCTCTATATATACCTCTCTCTTATCTTCATTAAAGGCAATTGGGTAAATTAATTTAGATCCTGAGTTCAACCACACCTTACTTCCATCAGAAAGAGTCAATTTTGAACGCTTACCATAAGGAACCCATAATGTATTAAACACGGCCTTATCTGTATCTGCTATATTTTGATTAAAAGTCTGACCATTACCTATGGTGACATTTTTACCGCTTTTAGAATAATTAATAGCAGCAACATCTTCTTTGATTTTTAAATCGTTGCCTTTACCCAATGTAAGAACCACTTCATCTGATGTTGGAGTGTTACTGTCAATGGTTGAGGAATTAACAAAGTCAGTTATAGAATTTGTTTCTGAAGTCATGTTGTAGTAATAAAAACCAAGACCTATACAACCAACAAAACATGCTGCAGCTAAACTTTTATACCATACATTTCTATTTCTTCTTTTATCCTTTTGGATCGTATTAAAAATTCTTTTTTTCAAATCCGTATTTTCCTCATCGGTAATCGATGAAAAATTTACATTATTCGGATTTATCTTTTCCATAGTTAAATATTAATTATTGGTAAGGCTTTTAAACCTATCAAAGCACTCTAAAATAATAAGCAAGGATTATTTAATTTATAGACAATTTATTTTAAATAAACTACCTTAACGCCTTCAAAGCCCTATACACTATAGTTCTAGCAGTTTGCACAGAGACATCCATTATCTCAGAAATCTCTTCATAACTGCGATCTTGATTAAACCTTAAGAACAAACCTTTTCTTTGTTTTTTGGTTAACGAATCTAAGGCTGCCGCCAAAATCATACGTTTTTCGGTTACAAGTTCTTTTTGAATAATTTCCTCTTCACAAGAAGTAGTATAATTTCTTGCCTGTTGATCTAATGAATATTGATATTCATCTGTAATAGATACCGTCTTAGTGGCGTATTTTCTATTTATCTTTCTCTTTAAGCATTTAAATAAATAGAACTTTACATTATCGGTCATCGATAAATTTTCGCGGTATTTGTATAAATCAACAAAAAGATCGTGAATACAATCCATGACATAAGTTCTATCTTTTATACAATTTATACCATAGCTAAATAAACAGTCTATATATATGTTGTATAAATCCCCAAGAGCAGACTCATCTCCATCTATTAGTTTTCTCCAAACGTGGGTCTCTGTATTCTTAACAACAAAAACCTTTTTCTTATTAGCGCCTGACTCTTTATCTTCTTCATCTTGCACACCAAAATCAGAATTTACGGCTAAACCAAGTTTACTATGTTTTTGCATGAAATAAAGAATTTAGTGGATTCATCAACAATCCCTTTCTATTCTAAGTAATATATTTAAGTTTTATAGACATCATTGAGAATTATTTAATGAATTTTACAATTCTTTCAATTTTAGACTATTTATATTTAATTATTCTTAATAGAAGCACCTCTAAAAATGCTTTCTCATAATAATAAATTAACATTTAATTTACACGACTAGTTTTTGAATAATGATATTCTAAAATTTAAAGGTGTTTTAATTTTAAATTAAATGTCTAAAATACAAATAGAGTCAAAATTTGTCTAAATAGATAAATTAATTCTTTTAGATTAGTGTTTACAAAATAGATATATGTGTAATTGTACACATATCTGTACGTTACCCAACATTTTGAAAAAATTAGAATTTAAACAAGTTTGTAATAAGAAACTTACAATTGTTCCGTTCATAGTTTGAAGAACGGAACTAATGAAATACAAACTACTTATCCTCGCTTTTGGATTATTCTTAAATCAAACTCATTCACAAGAAGTTGAAAAATCCATTTTCAATATACAAACAGGAGTGCTAGGCTTTTGGGCTAATAACGAACTGCGTTTAGGAAATCATTGGGCTTTACACTCCGAAATTGGACTAGATGGCTCCATTGTAACTAAAGAAATAAGTGGTGGAGATTTTCCAATATTTCTTCCAGTAATTTCTATTGAACCAAGGTATTTTTATAACCTACCTAGAAGACAGTCCAACAGTCAAGACATTTTTCATAATAGTGGAAACTTCTTTTCTTTGAGTATGAAATGGTATCCAAATTGGTTTTCACTTTCAAAAAAAGAAACAAATAGAATAGGAGACGATATTTTTATAATCCCTACTTGGGGAATAAAACGTAATCTTAACTGGAATTGGAATTACGAACTAGGTGGAGGTTTAGGTTTGAGTATTCCGGCGAGTAAAAAGCAATCTGGTGCAATTCTCAGACCTGTTTATAATATCTTGCTTAGAATAGGCTACAAATTTTATTAAACTAATTCAGACGCAAAAATTACGCAGATGGACTTTACTCAAACGCAACTGTTATGTTGATGGACTTACCAATTTTACGGATAACTCGGACGGAAAAAACGTTGGGTAACAATGCCTATACTTAATGCGGGTTTAGGTTTTAAAGCCAAGTTCTGTGTATATTTATGATGTCGCTAAATCTTTGGGATTTAGCTTTGGACAAAAAAAAGAAAAAGCGAAACCCAAAGTTTCAGCTTAGCGCGTGGCGGGAAATCCGTCGGATTTCTGCCCCGCACTAAGCATAGCCGAACCGTTACAAGCAAGCTGAAAAACATTGAAGAACATAATATTTCACTCATTCTTACTTCTTACTTCCTCATTAACATTTGGACAAGTAGAGAGCAAAACCTATTTGACCGAAGGACGGACATTTGAAATACTTAAAAAATATTCTGTTAACGAAATAACCATATTTTCCGACTCTACATACATTCAAAAGGTCTATAAATTAGACAACAAAGAACAAAGGAAAAACTATAGAGATTTTGAATACAACCTACTAAATGGAAAATTTAAAAAGAACGCGGACTACTATATTTTCAGAGAGATTGGAGCAGATTCCGTATTTAAAAATCATTTTAAAATCACGGATAAAAAACTAACATACTATTACCGATGGAAAGAAAAGAATTTTAAAAAAGGAGGGGTTTTTAAGCGAGTGGATAGCGATAATCGAAGAACAGTCGATTTCATCAGAGAAATTACGGATTATGTTTATTTCAGAAACATCGACAAAGGTATGAACACGTCAATTACAGAAGGGGAAATTGAATATGGAGAAAATTTAGAAAATATAGGTGGGTTCGAATATTATGAACATTTTTATCCAGATACGAAAGAATTAATACGAATCGACTATTCGGCAAATACGAAAGACGAATTGTCCGAAAATTATTACTTTAAAAATTCAAAGTTAATTTATGTCTACGCTAGAATTCAGCAATCAAGTGGAGGTGTAGAAATTAAAAAACTATATATCAACGATGGCGAAATTCTTTATCAATCGAAATCCGATTATTTTAAGACAAAGGACTTAATCCAAAAAGGACACAAATATTTAACTGATTGGAAAGCCAGCTTGTAACAATGCCTAAACGTAATGCGGACTTTAGGGCAAAACCGAAAAGGTCTGTGTATACCTGCCTGCCGGCAGGCAGGTTTATGAAGTCGCTAAATCTTATGGATTTAGCTTTGGACAAGAAAAATAAAACTAAACAATAAGCTTTAGCTTCGTGCTCAGACGGAAACGAAAGGTTTCCTTACTACCGCACTACACTTAGCCGAGACGTTAGCTACTATTTTAAAAAATATTAAATGAAGTTTCTAATTCTAGTATTATTAAGTTTTTTGAATCTTTGTGCATATGGACAAAATATTGAAGGAAAATTTTGTGGAAAAAGGAAAAAGAACTTCATGGGTCCGGTTTCTCTATGTCTTAATTTTGACGGAAAAGAAAGGTTTATATCAGAAATTATAACTGACATTGGGATTGTTGAAGAAGGTGATTATCAGATTTCGGGTAACAGACTAATCCTGATTTTTGATTTAATTGACCATAGTGAATTTGTCAGGGAGAGCTATATTCTTTTTAACGTAAAAGAAAATGAAAGCTTAAGTTTTGAGGAATATTATAAGGATTTAATGGGCGTGAAAATCGGCGAAAGAGAAATAAAGGAATTTGTTATTCTAAAGAATGAAAAAGAAAAACTGAAATTGAAAAATGTCAAGACAAAAAAGAAAATTAAACTAAATAAAAACAGTAGCTAACAAAACCTAAACGTAATGCGGACTTAAAGGCGACACAAAAAGGTCTGTGTATATTTATAAAGTCGCTAAATCTTATGGACTTAGCTTTGAAACAATTAAAGAAAAAGCAAAACAATAAGCTTTAGCTTCGTGCGCTGACGGAAACGAACAGTTTCCTTAACACCGCACTACGCTTAGCCCAACCGTCAGCAGCAATCAAAACGAAAATAGTCCAATTTGAAAAACAAGTATTATAGAAAAATAGGAGTTGTACTTGGAGTGATTTTTGTGTTAGCAAATATCGTAGCATTTTCACATGCCTATAAGTTCACACACTTTTCTGAAAATGATTTAAAAAAGACTAGTAAAGATTTGACTTTTATTGAAAAAGTAAAGATTATGGTATTTGGAATTAATAATCCAAGACCTAAAACCAATTCATATCCAAATCAAAATTTTGAAACATTTACAGTTGACAGTAATGTAAAATTAGAATGCTGGAAAATTGAAATCGATGAATCAAAAGGAACCGTTATCCTGTTTCATGGTTATGGTGGTGAGAAATCCTCTTTACTTGATAAATCAGAATTATTTAACGAGCTAGGTTTTACAACAGTCTTAGTGGACTTCTCAGGAAGTGGTGGATCGGAAGGTCAACAGACAACAATTGGATTTAATGAAGCGCTACAAGTTAGAGATGTTTATAAAAAAATTTTGGCAAACGATGAAAATAATATTTATCTGTTTGGAACTTCAATGGGCGCAGTCGGTATTATGAAAGCCGTGAATGAAGGAGAAATTTCCCCAAATGGATTAATTCTAGAATGTCCTTTTGGAACTATGTATAAAACTGTAAAATCAAGATTTAAAATTTTGAATGTACCTTCATTTCCTATGGCAGAATTATTAATGTTTTGGGGTGGAATTCAAAATGGATTTTGGGCATTTAATCATAATCCGAAAGAATATGCTAAGAAAATTGAAACACCTGTGTTGTTAATGTATGGAGCTCAGGATGAAAAAGTAAGTTTGTCTGAAATAAATGAAATATATAATAATTTGAAAGGAGAAAAGGAACTAAAAACATACCCTGAATCTGGACATGAAAACTACTTAATAAAATATAAGAAAGAATGGAAATCGGATATAGAGGCATTCTTAAACAAGGATTAGGCAGCTGCTAACACAACCCTAAGCAACCCAGACTTTAGCACTAAAAACTTCCATACTACCACTTAGCCTCACCATTATCCACGTACCATATGATAAAACTAATTCCAATTGACGAAAGAAAATCCAAACTGATAGAATTTGGAGCACCCAAAATCTTTATAGAAAATATTGGAAAAATACCTGAATTAGAATTTCGTGTCGAAAAAGTTGATGGAGCTTATTTTTATTTTCCTAAAATATTGAATTACAAAATATTCAATGGATTAAATATTATTCCAATTTATGATGAAGGAGAATCTTTTCGAGTATTTGGATACAATGATTCTATTAAAAAAATATTTCATTTTGAATTGGAAAATGATGAAATATACAATGATTATAAAACTAATTGGAATTTACTCTTTCTAGATATTATGTTTCAGTATTTTAATGATGTTATTGAGGACGGACTTGATATAACTACTTTCAAAAAGGTTGCAGACAAATTGGGTTTTGATAAATCCGAAACTTTATTTAAACTTTTGAATATTCCTGTAGACCAATACAATGAAAATTATAATGAGGTTGACAAATGGAAACATGAATTGGCTTCAAAATTAAAAATAATGTAGATTACAAGGTGTATAGAACCTTTGGCAGTAATTATGTAATTAACTTTAAGAGAATGAAAATTATATTATTAATAGCAGTATTATCACTTACCTATTCTTGTGCACAATCAAAAGGTTGGTCAAAAGAAGATAAGAAAGAGTTCATTTTAGGCTGTGTAAAATCAAACAAGGGTAAAGTTTCTGAAGAAACAGCAATAGAGTCCTGTAACTGCATGTTGGACAAAATGATGGATAAATATTCAACATTGACAGATTCGCAACAAATGAAAAGAGAAAAAATAAAAGAGATGGCTGTTTCTTGCTTGCCTACTAATGAAAAGCCAAGAGAATATGTTACTCTTTACAAAACAAAAGATGAAAAGGTTGGTTTTTCTTTAAAAGGTTGGACAGAAGACCAGACAAATGTTTTTGATTTACAGTGTACAGATGGAAACGCGTATATGAGTGTATTCGTTCACAATATGAAAAACTTTGAAACCGGTACAAGTAAAAAAAGTATTCTCGAGAACTATGTTAAAAATATTATGTCTAAAAGAGCTAATGTTGAAGAGAAAGAAGCTTTAATGGAGATAAATAATGATAACCAAAAAATTTATCAAACAACTTATACTGCAGATTTAGGAGATTCTAAGAATTTATATTCTTTTAATTTAATTGATTTTGGGGAAGATAATAACTTGGTTGTTTTTGTATTATTTAGTGCTTTACCCTCTTATGGAGAAGCAAACATTCAAAATTGGAATTATATTTTAAAGAATGTTAAGCCTTTGAAAACTGAATAAATATTACAATACAAAAACTGTAAGAACAAGCTGTGTATAGTATGCATTTTTAGTGCGTACGTTTATTTCAATTCTACAACAACTAACTGCGCATTACTATAAATTCAACGTAAGCCCAAAACTAACATTAGAAGATTTATTATCGTCTAGCTCAGAATTAAAATTG
>ENA-ORXC01000577-ORXC01000577.1-marine-metagenome-genome-assembly--contig:-NODE-577-length-25162-cov-494.321826_pt1 | contig 25162 bp, 9 predicted proteins | sample MGYA00237865_ERZ511478 | MGnify/ENA metagenome assembly ERZ511478
GGGTAGATTATTTTCTTCCTCTTCCCTTATATAAGGATTTTTACAACGCAGAAAAAGGGAAAAAGAAAAAGTCAAAATCTGCAATTTATTTTGTTCCTGTTCCTTAGAGTCTCAATGTAGGATTAGCTGGGATTACAGTTAAATTTGAATTTGAATTTGGGCGTGCCCCCCTCCTTACCAGTCGGGGGTCGGGCTATCCGGCACTCTCTCCACTCCGCTATCGCTCCATTACGTTCAAACAACACCTCCTATCCCTCACGCAGGAGACGAGCAATCGCGCGAGTGCGCAGCGGTCGGCGAACTAACCAACTGCAAACACCTCAAACCCCACATCTCACAACAAATCAAGTCAACAAAACACTAAAAACCCAAAAAATACACCCCATTTATGTTAAAATTCCGCTTCAGAACCTATCGAAATGTTATTTATGGCATAAAATTGGCAAATTGATACGTGTACAGCCAAAACAGCAGTGTCGATAAGTACGGAAAACGTTGATAGTCAAATAGTCCATAGTTTGAACAATAAAACTATCTCGCGGAATAACACCGGACAGCAGACAGACAAACCGCCGACTATTTTTTTATAAAAATAATAATACTTGCGAATGAAATATATTGGAATAACAATCAGCTTTTTACTAACCTTCATGCACGTCAATCTTCACGCCCAATGCGGTGCCGAACTCACGGAAGAAGACCACGCCTACATCCAAAAAGCACAAACACCCATGCGAAGTTTCAATGCCAATATCACGCGAGGAGTGCGCGATTTTCCAGTCAAGGTACACATCATTCGCAAGCAAAACGGCACAGGCGGTATGAACGAAACCTCCCTCATGGCAGCCATTCAGCAAATCAACGAACAGTACATCAGTGCCAACCTCCGCTTCGTCATGCTCAAAGGTATCAACTACATAAATTCTGACAAATACTATAATTTCAAAAACTCGCTCGAACAAGAATTTTGCAATCAACACGACATGGATAGTGTCATCAACCTCTACTTCTTTGGCTCCGTATACAAAGGCAATGTGCAGGTTTGCGGCTACTCTTACTACCCCAATAAAAGCTCTGCCATTTCCGACAGAGACCGCATCATCCTCGACAATGCCTGCGTAGACGGCGGCACCACCCTCATACATGAATTGGGACATTTTTTCTCCCTCTACCACACCCACGGGCGCGGCAAAGAAAAAGAACTCGTCACACGCACCCCCGGCGTCCGCAACTGCGAAAAAGCAGGCGACGCCCTCTGTGATACCGCCGCCGACCCCATGATAATCAACGAAGTAGACAACACCTGTCGCTACACAGGCACACGCTCCGATGCACGCGGCGAAAAATACAAACCTGATCCAAAAAACATGATGGCATACTCTGCCGACGGTTGTCGTCAACAATTTTCCAAAGGACAATTTGTACGCATGAACTACGCCGCACTCAACATGCGGAGCTACATCGTCATGCCGAAAGGCGAGGCAGTACACAATATTGCCAACGGCATCAAAAAACCAACCGTCACCACCACAAAACCACCACCAACCAAGCCCACAACGACCACAAGACCAAGACCAACGACCACCACAAAACCAAACACAAGTGTCAATACAAGACCTTCAAATGACAATATTCTTTCGGGAGAAATCATGCTGCAAATCAGCGGACGCCCCGTAGATATGACCTTAGACGGAAACCTCTACCGACCCGCTCGCGCCTTTTACTCTGGCACGAATTATCAAATGTCAATGACAAATAATAACCAAGGATTTGTCTATGTTATCGGTTCGGATTTGACGAAAAAAAATACGCAAATATTTCCCCGAACGAATCAAAGTGCCTACATTTCCGTTGAAAACAAGCGTATGATGTTACCAAGCACGAATAGTATGTTTCAGATGGATAAGACCAAAGGAAAAGATTATATTTGTGTTTTATACTCCAAACGCCCTATCCGTATGAAACTCGTAATGAGCCAAATGGAGCGCAACAGTGGTAATTTCATGCAACGCCTCTACAAAGTCCTTTGGCATCAACTCGTCCCTCAAAACAACATTCAATATAAAAATATCAACGACCGATTGGTCTTTTCTGCCAACGCCGGAGAGCATAGTATCGTACCTGTTGTTATAGAACTTGAACACGAATAAGAATAAGTTTAAGTTTAAGTTTGAGTTCAAGTCTAAATTTAATTTAATTTGGCTTCGCCAAATATCCTATTTTAACTTGAACTTCAACTTAAATTTTGCCGCAGGCAAAACCCATTTCAACTTAAACTTAATCTTCAACTTAAACTTAATTAAGTATGAAACATATCACAAAAAGCATCGCAAACCTCATCGCACTCTTGGGCTTTCTAATGATAAGTACCACTACGTATGCCCAACAAAGCGGCTCATGTATCAGTGGCGACTGCTATAATGGTGTAGGTACATATCATTGGCAAAATGGCGAAAAATACGAAGGTAGTTTTCGCAATTCACTGATGCACGGCTCAGGTACCTACAATTGGCCCAATGGACACAGCTATACAGGCAATTGGCAGAGCGGCAGACAACACGGGACTGGCACATATTACTGGGCAAGCGGTAGATCACAATACGCTGAATGGCAACACGGAAGAGTCATCAAAGAACTCACCGCACCTGCTACCACCACCACCACCACGACAACGACCACAACGGAAGCCAAAACATCAGGCTGTATGAGTGGTAACTGTGACAACGGGCAAGGTTTATATATTTGGGCGACAGGAGAACGCTACGAAGGCAGTTGGCAAAATGGTAAATTTGAAGGTCGCGGCTCATATACGTGGTCGGATGGCAGCAAATATTCCGGCAATTGGCAGCGTGGACAGCGCAATGGACAGGGGACGTTCTATGCACCAAATGGTGCATCTAAAACAGGTACTTGGCAAAATAACGAACTCGGACCAATAGCAAGTCCGACCACAACGACAGTTGCTACAAAATCACCAACCACAACAACGAAACCACCCACAACAACAAATACAAGTACAACAACCACCGCCACAACGACCTCAAACAAAAAGGGTTGTGTCGAAGGAGACTGTCGCAACGGTGTCGGTATATACGTCTGGAATAGCGGACAACGCTACGAAGGCGACTTTAAAGGCAGCAAACAAAACGGCGCTGGCACATACTATTGGCCCGATGGCAGCAAGTATGTAGGCGAATGGAAAAATGCCCAAAGACACGGCAGAGGCATCTACTTTTTTCCCGATATGAAACGCAGGTCAGGCGTCTGGAGCAATGGAGTCATCTCACAAGAAATTGCGGGTATGACAACCCCTTCCGTACCTACTGTTGGAGGAAGCAGTACGCCAACTACGACCGTAGCAACCACGCCTACTACCACGTCACCGACCACTACTACGCCCACCACAGGTGGTGCAGATCGAGTCGCGCCCCAAGTCACGATTACCGAACCCACTGTAACACGCGGTTTCAGCGTAGTCGCCAAAGGCAATACGCTGCGTGTACGCGGCTATGCGATAGACGAAAGTGGCGTCAGTAGCGTATGGGTTGGCGGAGTACAGGCGGCTTTGAGTCGTCCGGGTGCTATACGGACTGATTTTGACGCAACGGTTACACTGACGGTCGGACAACGCGATTTGTGGGTCGAAGCCACCGATTTGCGTGGCAACGAATACACGAATAGCTATACCCTAAAAGTTCAAGACCCACTCGCAGCGACCGACAAAGGCACGGTCAATACCAACCGTATCGCCCTCGTCATCGGCAATAGCAGTTACAATATTTCGCCGCTACCCAATGCTCGAAATGATGCCGACTCGGTCGCGCAAGTGCTCAAAGAAACTGGCTTTGAAGTCCTACACCACAAAGACCTCAACTACCAACAAATGGAAGCTGCCATCGACGAATATGGCGAGAAACTCCGTTCAAAAGGCGGTGTGGGTATGTTCTATTTTGCCGGACACGGCGTACAGGTCGATGGCGAAAACTACCTCGTACCTGTCAGTGCAAGCATTAAAAAAGAGAAAGACATTAAGTACAAATCTGTACACTTGGGTTACTTGCTCGATGAGTTTGATGGCGCAGGTAATGATATGAATATCATCGTATTAGATGCCTGTCGTGACAATCCTTTTGCGGCTAAATATCGCTCGGCGAGAAACGGACTTGCAGGGATTGCGGTACCGCCAGTCGGGACATTTATCGCCTATGCGACCTCGCCCGGTTCGGTCGCTTCCGATGGCGAAGGTATGAATGGTTTGTACACCCAAGAATTGATAAAAGCCTTGCGCTACCCCGGTCTCAAAATTGAAGATGTATTCAAAGTAGTACGCTCAAATGTGCGCCGACTCTCATCAGGCATGCAAGTGCCGTGGGAAAATTCTTCGATTGAAGGAAATTTTTATTTTAAAAAATAGAGAGAATTTCAACTTCAACTTCAACTTCAACTTCAAAACTAATTTCAATTTTTAATTTGCCTTTGGCAAATTCTTATTTGAGGTTGAGGTTGAGGTTGAAATTGAGGTTGAGGTTGAAGTTGAATTTGCCACTGTTCTTTCGACTAAAAATAAGCCCAATAATATCCACCATAAAGCAGCGTGAAATCCGGCGATGCGTTTTTCTTTTACCAATTTTTCTTCATTCCCTTTATCCTGCGAGCTGGAAGCTCGCGTTACGTTTACCTTGTACTGTGATGCGGCGATTTTTCTTTGGTCAAATTGGGCGGATTGTTGGTCGAAATCATTGGGTGTGAGGAGTGTTTCGAGGAGTTTTTGGGGGAGTTTGGTGGTGGTTTCGGCATCGGTGAGGCGGCGGGTGAGTGTGTATGTTTTTTTGCCTTCGGCGAATGTTTCTACTATAACATCTTCACGAAATAGTTGATTTTTTTTGTAAACAAATAATCGAAAATTAGCTTGGCGAATGATACTATCATTTAGTGGTTTTTCAGATAAGTAAAAAACGGCGTCTGCGGCTTCATTTAAATTGAAATTCAAACCATCACTTTCTATTCTTTCCTTTTTTATATTAATCTGAATATCAGTATATTCTGAAATAGATTTAAGTGCAGCGACAAGGTAGTTTCTATCTTTTCGGAATGAATTGTCATAAAAAATAATGGCATTTAATTTGGGCGTATTTTCTATCGAAACAGCCGTATTTTTTTTATTTTTAAAATAAACCAATCGCTCATTTTTTTCTATAATAATATCCGGTAAATTATCTATTTGAATGACCTCTTTTTCTCCGAAAATAAATCTTTCAAAAACGCTTTGTTCTTCATTACTTTTCCCAATAATCAATGCTAATTTATCGTCGGATGTTTGCCATGCACGGAGGATGTGGTGGGTATCATTTTTTGCTGGTATTTCGTGCCATGTGATGTGCGTCGGTAGGGTAGGGGCGATGCCCTGAAAATCATTTAATTGGGGCGTAAAATAGAGCGCGATGCTGTCGGGGGCTTGGGTATGTGCGGCAGCATCGGCGAGTAGCGACCAGATGTTTTGAGAACGATTTTCGGCGATAGCCGTATTATCATTATTTTCATTTACTAAAGAAAAACCTCGCGCCAATACGCGCTGTTCGTAGCCGCGATAGCGTGTGGTGTCGATTGCATTTTGCCAATCATTTCGTTCTAATAATGAGGGGTGTATGAGCAGCCAATTCGGATTTTTTTGTGGTAAAATCTGTGCGATACTGACCCGTACAGGCTCGGTGAGCAGCAATACGCAAGCGACAATCATGAGGGCGCGAAGCAAGAAAAGCAGCGGCTGCGAAAAACTGAGGCGACTGACTTTTTTGCGCTGCGTAGCTTCCAAAAATTGCGTACTACCAAATAGCACGACGCGCCCACGCCGCCTATTCCACAGGTGAATGAGCAGTGGAACGAGCAAGCCCAAAAGCGCGACCAACATGGCAGGATATAGTAATTGGTAGTTCACGCCTAAAGATAAAAAGTTCTTTGACAATTTTTGCAAAAAAGATTTTTCTTCCCTCCGATGTGGTTTTAACCCATTGTTGTTCAGTTGCTTATTCCAATGGGTTAAAACCACATTGGAGGGCAATACAAAAATTGTCGAAGAACCAGATAAAAAAACCTGCCGAACTTTATCGGCAGGTTTCGCACTAAATGAAAAACCATCTACTTATAGCCTTTTATAATTTTGAATGAGGGAATTTTGAATTTTGAATAAAGCAGATGTTTTCAAATGAAAAAATAAAATTATTTCACAATAAATCTATCTGAAAAACACCGCTATCAAGCACCACTTGAATGATATACACGCCGGATGAGAGCGCAGAGACATCAAGGGTGTTGACGCTGGTGTTTTGCAGGAGGATTTGTCTGCCCATTTGGTCAAAAATGGTGATGTTTTGGATGGTATTATCGTTGAGGTCGGCAATGTGTAGGGTGTTTTTGACGGGGTTTGGGTAAATACTAATGCCAGTACTCACATAATCTACCTTGACGACATCAGAGTGGCTGAATGTGCCGTCAAAGTCGATTTGTTTGAGGCGATAGTAGGAAGTGCCGGAGAGTAGATTTTCGTCTGTATGCGTGTAGTCGTGTGGCGTTTGGGCGTCGCCTTGTCCGTCTTGCCAGCCGATTTTTTGCCATGTAGTGCCGTCTTTGCTGCGTTGTACTTCGAAGCCGGAGTTGTGGGTTTCAGTGGCAGTCTGCCAAGTGAGTAGGGTGGTTTTTTGTTGGATTTTGGCTTGGAAGTGGGTGAGTTCTATGGGGAGGTATTGGGGGCAGTGGGCTCCTATCTCGTAAACAGTACCACATGCGGGGTTATCATAATTCCCCAGAACATTACCGTAAACACTAGCTAACTCCGGATGGAAGCCAGGAGTCCACAAATGGTTACAAATACTCGAAATAACACAATAACGGAGTTGTGGGTTATCGGTGATTCGAAGAAAACTCATTGGTCCTGTTATGTTGTGTAGTCCATTCAATCCAGTTAGAATTGCGTTGTTTCTTATGATGAGTTCGCCTTGCATACTGGTGACGTTCGATAGTGCGTAGAGGTTTTGTAGCGCATCGTTATTATCAATATGTATTCCTCCTTCGGCAGCCGTGAGTAATTGCAAGCCGCTTAAATTGATTAAGACGGCATTATCTTGAATGATTAATTTATCACTAATATATGTAATTTGGTTGAGCCCATTAAGATTAGTTATAGCGGTGGGACTTTCTCCTTTAATGATAACATCGCCTGAAATAGCTATACAATTAGGATAATTGGTTGCAAAACTATCTATTTGCTGTTGAGTAGAAAATATAATTCCATTATCTAAGCATGGGATTACACCTATACATATCTGTAATATTTCTGCTGCACTACTACAGCCCGGAGCATTACTGAATATTTCGGATGAGCCACCATTCTCAAGATAATTACAGATGCTTGTTGTATTACAAATAGAGAGGTTAGAATTCTTAAGGATATCTAATTGGCTTATCGTTTGAATATCTATGTTTTCCAATATTGATAAAGTGCTTAACATAGGGTTATGAGAGATATGAATCAAGCCACCTTGGATACTGTTTAGACTTTCGAGTTCTGATATGCTCGCAAGTATAGGATTACCTTGGTATCTGTACAGATTATAACCTGCTTCTTCAATCTTAATACCTCCTATTTGAATATTACCGATGATAGTATTGAGATTTTCTAAGCCTGCGAGGTTTTCTAAAGAGGAATTTCTGTAAATTTCGAGGTTTTGTCCAACGTAATTTAAATTTTCTAAGCCTGTGAGATTGACTAAGTTGGCATTACGAGAAATTAGAAGCCCCCCTCTAATAGTATCCAGATTTTGTAAACCCGATAAGTTTGTAATAGAGCTATAAATTGGATTAGAGAGATTAGTAATTTTTGCCCCGATACAGAAGTCTCCTCCAATGACATTCAGTTGACCCAACCCTGTCAAGTCAGTTAAGGCATCGTTAGCAATAATGGTAAAATCGCCACCAATTTGTTCGATATTCCCCATGCTTGTCAAATCAGCCAAAACATCATTAGAACTGATTTCTAAATCACCACCAATATACTGAAGCCCCTCCAATGCTGTTATATCAGTCAAAACATTGTTAGCTCTAATGGTTAAATTACCTGTAACGATAGTTAGATGTTCAATACCAGTCAACTTGGTTAAGTTGTCATTATCGGCAATCGACAATCCACCTCCGAAACTAACATTTTCTATACCTGCTAAGTCAATCAGACTATCGTTTCCATAGAGGAACAAATCACTGCCTATTACGAGGTTTTCTAAACCTGTCAGGTCTATTAAATTAGGGTTACCACCAATGCTTAAACTACCTGCAATGTTAGTTAGGTGTTCAATACCAGCCAAACTTATCAAATTACTATTAGAGTAGATATGTAGGCTACCTCCGAAATTGATATTCTCTAAACCCATTAAGTTGACGAGTTTATCGTTCCTTTCAATTATCAAACTACCGTTAACTATGATATTCTCTAGACCAATCAAATTATTTAAATTTTCATTGGAGTAAACATTCAAGTCCCCTCCGATTGAATCAATATTTTCTATACCGGAGAGGCTACTTAAAGACTCATTGCTTCGAATATATAAATCCCCCCCAACAGTTTCTATTTGAGACAACCCATTCAAATTAGTAATATTAGTCGTACCAAAATACTGACCAACTATAATGTTACCGACTATCTCCGTACAATTCGGATAATCAATCGGAAAATTGTCTATTTGTTGTTGAGAGGTAAAATTGAGGTTAGAAAGTGGGCAGTCACCGGGTGAGCAATAGGAAGCTACAATAAGTAAATTTTCACACTCTGGCGCATTATTATAAATAGTTATGGAGCTGTTGCCTAAAAGATAATTACATACACTGGTAATGTTACAAAATGAAAGACTGTCATTATTGCTTATAATTAAATCTGTTATCGAGGTATCGTCAATATTATCTAACCCGTCCAGACTTTTCAAACTCTTATTATCACTAATTCGTAGAATACCTCCCATTGAGGTAAGGTTTTCTAATCCAGCTAAACTCGTTAGGTTATTATTACTGTTAATGGATAAACTACCACCAATAGAACTAATATTATCTAATCCCATTAGGCTTGTCAAGGAATCATTGTACCAAATGACTACGTCACCACCGACAAAACTAATATTTTCTACTACTGCTAAACTTGTTAAAATACTATTACCCCTAATGGTCATATCACTACCAATAGAAGTGATATTTTCCAAACCTGTTAAACTTGTTAAGGCGTAGTTATTACTAATGGTCATACGACCATTGATGGAAGTAAGATTCTCCAAACCTGCTAAACTAATTAAGGCATCGTTCGAGTCAATGAATACTTCGTCACCAACAGACGTGATGTTTTCCAAACCTACTAAACTGGTTAAGGCGTCGTTCCTGTTAATGAATATTGATTCATCAATAGAAGTGATATTTTCCAAACTCACTAAACTATTTAAGGCATCGTTCCTGAAAATCTTCAGCCCACCGATAGAAGTGATATTTTCCAGTCCTGCCAAACTGATTATATCAGTGTTATATATTCTCAAAAAACCATTAACAGAGGTGATATCAGCAAGTGGACTAAGATCGTTAATATTGTTGGGGGTAGAGACCCCTCCTATTCGCAACTCTCCCAAAATCTCCGTACATTCTGGATAATTCAAAGCAAAGTCGTCAACGTCACTTTGTTCGGCTAAATAAATTATCCCCGATGGACACTGCCCCCACAAAGCCCCGCAACAAAAAATAGTTATCAATAATAAGTAAATCCTTTTCATCTGTGTTGTTTTTATTTGTGAATAAATCAATTACAACTGCAAGGTGCGGACATTCGCATCAGCATCACAGGAACAGTTGGGGCGTTTTTTACAAATTAGGATTTACTTGTTGTATAAATTTATGATAATGTATTATTTGTGTTTTAAATTGCTTCGCAAAACTTCATAAAAAAAACCTGTCGAATACTTTCGACAGGCTTCTCCATTAAATCAGTTTTAAAAAAACCAACTATCCAATCTTCTTTTTCGGGCAAATAATTTGAGGTGAGATGACAGGCATTTTCAAAATGCCTGTCACCTTCTTACTATTTTTTTGTGCTATTTGATGACAAGTTTCCCTGTGGCTAATTGTTGTTTTTCATCCATCAGGCGGAATAGGTACACGCCTGGTGTGAGGTTATTCCGTTTTATGGTGATGTGTTGTTGGTGTGTAGATTGTTGTTGGAGGACTTCACGCCCCATCATGTCGTAGAGGCTCAAATGTAATTCTTTCACCGTTTCGCCTTGCACTTCAAATCGCGTGTATTCATCGAATGGATTTGGGAAAACATTGACCGAAATACCCGATTCCAATACTTCCGGCGGCGTAATAATTGAGGTTACGATGCCCATAAAATCTTCGCCAACTGTATGAAAAACGGTATTCGTAATTATCGGTTCATTGAAGTCGAAATATATCGCCGCATCGTTCATGATATGCGTTCCGATTGGGTTGTCGCGGTTTTGTTCGATGTTGAATTTGATGAAACCGTGTGAGGCGGCTTCGTTGACATTGCTATCGGGTAACATGATATTTTCAAAGTGGAAAACTGCGATATTTGACTCCTCAATATCATATCGGTAATCGTGACTTGCCACGCCCGGACGCAAAGTTTCGATATTCAAATGTGGGCTAATCGTATCACGTATCACGACAGTAAATGCGGTGTCCGTTCCTGTATTTTGAAAGCGAATCATATATTCCAAATCTGTACTGTCTGTAATGTAGTGTGACGCACCATAGCCCACCGGAAAGGCTTGCTTATCATTGGGGTCATACGAGCCTACATTTTCCTGACAATCAATCGACACGAAAGCATCACCTTCATCTAAAAGGTAATAATTGACATAGCCTACGCTGATTTCCCCATCATCACTCACACCGCAGCCTTCTACAAAAACAGAGGGCATGCTATTGCCGGGATGTCCGGGCGATTGCTCGGCTTCGAGGCGGTGAAATTCGCCATTGGCAAGCTTATAAAATTGTTGAGTATCACCGCTATTGAGTTTAAAATTAGCGCGTTGGTAAATCAGGTCATCCTCTACAACAAGGTATTCAAGCGAATCGGACATATTGCCTGTACCGATGTTTTCGATTTTAAATTCGATAGAATCACCCAAACATTGGGCATCTACTTTGATACTTGCGCCATCCCAAAGTGGCAAAGCAGGCGTACAAATTGAATCGGGGAAAATGTGCGCCTCTACACAATGTGTTTGCCCAATTTCGGTAGAATCGCAATCGACATAGACATCAATTCGGAAGTTGCCACATTCGCCTATATCGACATTTCCCAAATCAAATGAATATAAATTTTCGCCTAAATCAATATCTGCGATAGTGGAGTTTTGAAAGGTAAAAAACGGGTCGAGTTGGACTTCTACATAAGCATTTTCGGCGATAGCCGTACCCGAATTGCAGTAGCGAACGTAGTAATTGGAATCAAAACAACGACGGACGATAGGGGCGGTAATATCTAGCTCAAGCAAGGGGCAAGATGCGCTACCTTTTGCTCCGAAATAAACGCCGTCATGCGGATTGTCTGCGGATATAGATACGGCATCACTTGTCGGGCAGATATTGTCCCAAAGCATGTTTGGCGGAATGGCGGTGAGGGTATATTGTGCGCCCGAATCGGCGAGGGCAATATAATTTCCGCCGCCAAAAGTGTAGGCGTAGCGAGGCGGTTGATTGTCTTCTTCTATCTTGACGAGCCAATCATCCAAGCCAGATTCGCCGGCATCTTGTGAGCAATCTGCATTGGTATCTGCATAGATATTGCCCTCGATGGTGTATTCTAATAGTGACGAACAACTCTCAATGATTTCTTCGATTGTGTTGCAGCCTTCTGCGTTATTTTCTATCGTGGCAGCACCGCCTTGTACGAGGTGTTCGCAGATGCTTTGTATGCCGCATACAGAGAGGCTGTTATTGTTTGTTATTGTCAGTGTATCAATTGGGAAATGGCTGATAGCACTAATGTCTGTGAGTTCATCATTCTGCATTAGCCTGATTTCGCCGGGAGCTAAATCGAATATATTGGGTACAAAAGGAAAATTTCCAAAATCAGTAACGCTTTCCAAGCCGTTGAGACTTTCAATATTTGAATACCTTATGTATAGCCCGCCGCCAATGGTCGATAAGTTTTCAAAACTACTCAAATCGGTGTTAGATACATCACTCCTCAAATACATGTTTCCTTCGATAGTTGTCAGGTTTTCCAAGCCATTAAGGCTAACTATAACTTCGGTACTGATGTGGAGGCTTCCTCCAATGCCGATAAGACTTTCCAGCCCGGAGAAGCTTCCCAAGATACCATCTCCGTTTGTTCTCAAATCGCCACCAATAGAGGTTAAGTTATCCAAACCAATAAAGTTTTGTAATTCAGACTCCTCATCAAGAAATAAATCGCCGCCAATGGAGATTAGGTTTTCTAAGCCGACAAAATTCTCTAATTCGGTATTTTCATCAAGAATGAGGTCTTCTCCGATTGAAGTCAGATTATCCAAGCCCTGAAGATTCGTTAATGAATTATCCGTATCTAAGAGCAACCTACCTCCGATTGTATTCAAGTTTTCGAGACCTACCAAACTACCCACTGTATTCTCCCCGCTGATTATAAAATCACCATTGACAACAGTTAGATTTTCTAATCCCTCAAGATTTTCGGCATTCTTCAGCGAACGAATGATTAAATTGTTTCCCAAAGAACTAAGACCAGACAGCCCTTCAAGAGTCGTTAATGAGTCATTTCTTTTTATCATTAAATCTCCTGCAATAGTGGCAATGTTATTTAATGGACTCAAATCGCTAATGTCCATAGACGGGTCATTCAAAACAGAGTTGCCAATTTCTAGGTTGACTTCGAGCTCCGTACAGTCAGGATAGAGTGTGCCGAATTGATTTACATCTTCTTGGGAAAGTAATACCACATCTACCGTTGGACAATCAAATCCACACCCCTGAACAACCTCATAAGGCGTATTGCAGCCCTCGGCATTGTTTTCTATGGTAGCGACACCTACTTGCGCGAGGTAGTTACAAACGCTTTCTATGTTACATATGGAAAGGTTGTCATTTTGCTGCACTACGAGTTTACGGATTGTTAAATCGCTGATTGCACTAATGTCATTGAGTATTTCGTTGCTGTTTAGATTTATTTCACCGCGCTGAATAGAAGATCCGGAAACGCCACCGTTAGTACCAAAATTAGTGAGGTTTTCTAAACCTGCAAGACTTGTAAGTGCATTGCAAAATTGAATCTTTATACCACCTCCTACGCCGGATAAGCTTTCCAAATCGGTGAAATCGGTGTTGCCGACATCTGAAATAAGGAGGCTTCTGTTAATAAGAGTTAGTTGTGACAAACCGGAAAGACTGCTAATATTATTATCATCGTACAGATAGAAGCTTCCACCTATGTAACCAAGGTCTTCTAAGCCCGTGAAGTCGTCAAATGTATTGCCTTCATCGAAAACGAAGTCTCCGTGAATGATAGCGAGTTTATTCAAACCTTGAAAGTTGGCAGCGACACATTCGTTCAGATAAAAATCGCCATGAATGGTATTGAATCTTTCCAGCCCTGCAAAAGAAAAAGTATGTTCTTCGACGAAAAAGTCGCCTCCGATTGAAAGCAAATTATCTAAACCAGCAAAACCATTCACGAGATTTGTTTCAGGATTTATAATCAGATTATTATCAATAACATTTAAATTCTCCAATCCTGTAAAGTCAGTGAGTGTACTCTGTCGCCCGACAATTAAACTACCTGACAAGGTATCAATATTTGACAATCCTCCTAAAGTCATCAGGGCATCATTCCTGCCAATCACTAAATCTCCTGCAATGGCAGTCATATTACTGAGTGGAGTCAAATCAATAATATCTGTAGGAGGCGCAGCCTCTTGTGTACCAATTGTCAAATTACCATAAATCTCTGTGCAGTTTGGATAAAGGGTGGCATATTCGTTGACATCTTCTTGCGAAAGCAAGACCACATCTTCGGGCGGACATTGAGCGTTACACACCTGCAAAATATCCCCGACAGTGTCGCAACCTCCGGCGTTATTTTCTATCGCAGCTGCGCCGCCTTGCGCGAGGTATTCGCAGATACTTTCTATACCGCATACGGAGAGATTGGGGTTATTTATTATAGTCAGTGTGTCAATAGATAGGTGACTGATGGCACTGATGTCGGTGAGTACTGAATTGTTTTTCAATCGAATTTCTCCTGGTACCAAGCCCCAAGTTGGCGATGCGAGCAAATTGCCGAAATCTGTGAGATTTTCCAAACCGCCAAGGCTACTGAAACTACAATACTCAATATTTATTCCAACTCCAATGGCGGATAAATTCGGAAAATTGAGCGTATCTATATCATTATGAATATCGTCTAACTCCAGATTGCCGCCAATAGTATTTAAATTTTCTAAATTGGAAAAATCGTATAGGTCATTACATTCATACATACTAAAATCTCCGCCAATTGTCATTAGATTTTCTAATCCCGCAAAGCTATTTAAGTTGGCATCTTCCCCTGCAATGAACAGCCCTCCGCCAATTGTGATCAAACTTTCTAAACCGGAAAAATCCGTAAAATTGTGTTCTTCTCCTAACAGCAAATGACCTCCGACTGATGTAAGATTATTTAAGCCTTGGAAACTATTTAATGAACCTGATGTATAAAAATCACCTCCGATTGACGCAAGATTATTTAAGCCTTGAAAACTATTTAATGAAGTAAATGTATAAAAATCACCTCCAATCGTAGTGAGGTTTTCCAAGCCTGTATGATTTGCGAAACCATGTATAATACTTCCACCAACCGAATGCAGGTTTTCCAAGCCCGTAAAATCTGCCATTGCAAGTGTCGTCACTGATAAATCACCGCCAATAACTTGTAGGTTTTCTAAACCTGTGAAACTCGCAAGCGTAACGCCCGTGTTAAGCATTAAGCTTCCACCAATAGAGTCAAGATTGGAAAGCCCTTCGAGCGTCATGTTTGGCGAATTCTGACCAACCGTAAAATCTCCGCCGATATATGTAATTTCATTAAGTGGATTTAAGTTGTTTATATTTGATACAATTCCCTGTGTGGCGGGTTCTCCGATATGTAAACTGCTTTCAAGCTCTGTACAGTCAGGATAGAGCGTACCAAATTCATTGACATCTTCTTGGGAAAGTAATACCACATTTCCCTGTGGGCATTGCGCCGAAGCGGCTATTGCTAAAGAAATAAAGCAGAGTAGTGCGATTATTTTCAGATATGTTTTCATCGTTTTATTCTTTTATTGAAATTAATAAGTGTCATCGATTCAAGTGTAATTTTTCATTACGATACAAAAGTCCGCTATTTCATTTACAGATACAAAAACATTTTTTTAATTTTGTACAATTATTTATTGAAAATAAAAAATTAAAAAACTGATTATCAATAAATTAAATTACTATTTTGTGCAACAGATAAAATAATTTACTATGCAAAAAAGCCGACTTTTGGAAGTTTTTTGGTCAATGTCGAAGCAGGAAATGCAGCAATTGGGCAGGTTTCTCGCATCGCCATATCATAATACCCGTGCGGATGTGGTACGACTGTACGAGCATATCGACTTTGCCTTTCGGGAGAATTTGGAATCAACATTGGATAAGAAATATACACATGATAAGCTCTTTCCCAAGCAAAGCTATAAAGACCTCAACATGCGTCTCGTGATGTCGAGACTCCTACAACTGACGGAAGATTTTTTGGCAATAGAACGGTATCGTGACGATAGGACAGCCAAAAGCCTCTACCTCGCCGAAGTCTACCGTCAACGCAAACTCCCTAAGTCTTTTCGCCATAATATCAAGACCGTCCGTAAGCTACAAGAAAAAACACCTTCGTACAGCACTAGCGACCAATTTCGGGCATCTATGCTGGAGGAAATTAATTATCAATTTCAGATTGAAGAAAACCGACAAGGTGAGCGCAATTTGCAAGGCTGGCACGATACATTGCATCATTTTTTAGTGGCGGAAGTGTTGAGGCAAAATTGTATTTTGTTGATGCACAATAGGTTATCAAAGCAGAAATACGATTCACCTTTGTTGGGTGATATTTTGAAATTAATCCACACACAATCTGAATTATTGAATATTCCTGCGATTTTCCTCTACTATCACAGTTATCGTATGCTTTCTGGAGAAAATGATAATGACCATTTTCAGCAGCTTAAATTAGGTATCATTCGCTATGGTGTAGGCTTTCCGCAGACGGAATTGAAAGAGATTTATCTATTTGCTATCAACCATTGCATTCGTCAGAATAATAAAAATGAGGGGACAGTTTTTCTCAATGAATTATTTAATTTGTACCAAATCGGACTGAAGCAGGATGCGTTTTTGGAAAACGGTTTTCTATCGCGTTGGACGTACAAAAATATCGTAGCGGCAGGTTTGATGTTAGGGGAATTTAGGTTGGTTAAAGATTTTATTTATGAATATGAAATAAAGTTGGAGCATAAGTATCGAAAGGATAGTCTTACCTACAATCTGGCGTTTTTATATCATGCAACAAAGCAATACGACAAAGCCATTTTACAATTACAACAAGTGAAATCTGATGATGTATTCCTTAATATGAATGCCCGAAAGTTGCTACTCAAAATTTACCTCGAACTCGAAGAATACGAAGCCCTCGACGCACATTTGAATAGTTTTGAAATTTTTATTCGTAGAAAAAAAGTTAGCAATCCACACCGCGATAATTATTTGAATATCATAAAGTTATCCCGAAAAATAATACAATTGAATCCGCATGATAAAGCTGCGAAAGCGGCTTTGAGAAAGGAAATCGAAGCAGAAAAGAACGCTTCTACACGAGCGTTTTTATTGGATATATTGAAATGAAAAATGGCAGGCACTTTTGAAATGCCTACCATGTTTTGGCGTTAAAATGCTTGTTAAAAGGAGACAAGCTCGAAGACAAAAATGCCTCCGAAACCTGTCTCGACTATACAACTGCTCTTGCGTGTGTTTGATGATGTAATTAGTTCTCAAATAACTATTAACATCCGGTTGCGTAAATCAATCTATATTGGTCGAATGCCCAAGAACAAACCCTTTTTTGTCTTTCAGTGCAACTATAGCGACGACATGAACCATAGTACCGGTAGGTACATCTCCATTGGATTTGTCCAAGATTGAACCAGTCGCCACAGCCTCTGGATTCAATATTTTCTGAAAAATCTCTTGAAGAGAAACCTTCAACTTCATCGAGAGTTAGATATAATGATAAAGTGTTTTGGTTGAAAATATCTCCATACTCTCCATTGCTTGTTAATATGGCATCTTTTCCTAAGTAGGAGAAATAAGTTGCAACCTTAGAGCTCTCAACCAACTTGGCAAAACCTTCAGCATCCAAAGAATTAAGATATTCATCTTGTGCCTCTGCTGATAATTCATCGTATCCATAAGGCAGAATAAACTCTGAATTCTCTACTACTTTGGATACGGTTTCAGTAGTGTCAATTGTATTGAGCATTTCCTCCTGCTGACAAGAAGTCAAAAAGACTGAAACGGAGAGCACTGCCAATAGGCTAAAAAGCCCAAATTTAATTTTTAAAGTTTTCATAATTAATGTTTTAAAAAATGTTTAATAATAATTGTTAGTGTATTCAAAAGGGGCACTAAGGGAGACAAGCATGGAGGTAAAGTGCCTCCGAAGCCTGCCTTGACTATACAACTGCTCTTAGAGCGTGTTTGATGATTTTGGGTGTTCGTACTTGCGTATATGAGGTATTAGGGAAAATGTGCCGGACGACCTCTCACAGCGTCCGGCAGCATTTTACAGTATGTAAAAGAAACATGCTGTGGTGTGATAACCACATCACGTTTCTTTTGTAGTAGTTTAGGCTAAAGTGGAGGACAACCAAGGCTATCCTCCGAGACTATATAAGCCTTACTTTGTTTAGCATTCATTATTGTAAACGGTACTACAGTTTGTGCTAGACGGTCCGCTATAGCCACCTTGGTAGTTGGAACCACACCTGCGGACATATATTGCGTAATATTGGCACTGTCCGTCTGCTGATGCTCCAGTCGCGTGATAACACCTAAATTCCCAGCTACCACAACTTCTGGAATCAATATTGTTAACTTCATTTTCTGTATATTCACCCAAATTCTGAATTCCTTCTGTTGATAGGTAATTGCTTATACTGGACATAACGTCATCAGGAGTGGCAATGTAATCTCCGGATACTATATCATTCGTTGAGTGTTGTACTGTTTCAGGTAAAACCTCTGTAATATTCTCCTGCTCACAAGAAGTCAAAAAGACCGAAACAGCAAGCACTGCCAGTAGGCTAAAAAGCCCAAATTTAATTTTTAAAATTTTCATAATCAATGTTTTAAAAAATGTTTAATAATAATTGTTAAAAAAAATAAATGATAGAATACGTCTTTGATTTTACGGCTTACTTCGTAACAAAACTGAGTAAAATAATGGGTGCGCTCGGTTGTACTTTGAAGCGGTTTGTCATTTGATATTCGTTCATTTTTGTTTAAATAATCATTGTTTTATCGTTTCTCGGTAGACATACGGGTGGCTGTCCTATCCCGTCGGATAAGATATGTGGGGTGTCGTATTGTCTGAATGGTTACGTGCTATTCAGGGTATTCTTGCGAAAAAAATTGTGGTATCGGTGGGAGGTCGTTTGATTATCATTGTTTTTGTCTCCCTTTGTTTTTAGAGGTAGGCGGGAGGACTGCCTTTTACAGCCCTCTGCCTATCTATCCATTTTTCAGTTGTTATTTATTTTTATGGCGTACCGGAGAATGTTCCATTTAGCTCAAACCAAATCCCCTTGTCATTGCCATTTATATCACCATCCATGTTAATATCTGCATCAGAATAAATACCAAATGCACCATTCTGGTCAGACCATATCCCTTTATCCGCTCCGTCGATATTTTGGTCGCTATTGACATCGGCAGGGAACATCATCCAGCGTCCATCTACTTTGCGCTGCCCTTCGCCTACTCCGACGATAAGTGAATTGGTTGTTGTAAAATCAAATTCCACAATAGAACTTTCAAAGTTGATGGTTTGAGGACTGACTACTGTAAAGTGATTGCGGTGGCGCACTGCGATATAAGTCTCCGTATCTGCCCAGAGGTCTATTTTCAAGGGTGCGCCCATAGCATCCATGATGTCTCCGTCGCGTTGCAAAAGCGCGGGATATGCAGATAGCACTCGTGAAGGGTCGTTTTTGTCCCGGACTTCTACGAGCAACCAATCTACCACAGCATTATTCCCTTCAATACCAAATATTTCGGCTTCGACAGATACGCTGTTGGTGTAGGGGTCGGTGCTTGGTAAAAAGTCGAGGCGACGCAGATCGTCTTGCATCAGTCCGGTTGCGGTATCATACGCGCCTTCGAGTATCACGCGTAGCTGTGCGCGGCGAGTGTGTATGATTTCGGAGTATTGGCAGCCTTCTGCATCAATGACTTCGAGCAAATGTGTACCTTCAGGAAGTGTCGTCATTGTAGTATCTATGCCATTCCAGAGATAAGTGTAAGGAGCAGTACCACCGGAGGCTTCGGCGGTCATTGCTCCGTAGGGTGTTTGTGTGATAATGGCGTTAAGTATTTCCTGTCCGCCTACTTCTGTGCTGATTTCAAGGAGCGTACCGAGTAGGTCTGTCACCGTAGCCGTATAGATGCCCGGTTCGAGGGTGCTGATTTGGGTGGTGGTATCGCCATTGCTCCACAGCACTTGATATGGAGGATAGCCGCCTGTCATTTGAAGTGTAGCAGTACCGGGCGTATTACATTCCACCGGACTACTAACAGCATTAGCAGACAAAGCACTGAAACCACCGGAGACAGGCATATACATAGCAGAGAAGGTTTCGCCGCTTACGGGGATGAGTTGTGCTTCGCTGCCTTCGTGTCCTGTATTGATGCTTAGGATTTCTACATCTTTGGGAGTAAGGACGTGTAGGGTGGGGTCGTTTGAGCTTACATCATCAATAATGACTATTACCTCAAATATGATTCCTTCTCCAATTTGATTGTTTCTGTCGGTACGCGTAGCTGCAATGTTGAGTTCAGTATTTTCATCATTCTTAATGACGACTAACTCATCAGGAGCTAAAAATGAATTGGTGGTGCTCACACTTATATCGTGATTGAGGTTGCTGGAAGTGATAAACTCCAAAGTGAAATCTATGCCATGCAAACTCACAGGTAAGCCATTGGTACTATTCAAATAAACACCATAATTTCTCGTAACTGTACCGTCATTATTCGGAGTAGTCGAAAGTTCTTGTATGCTTAATACATAAGGACTTTCATTGCGATTAAAGTTGGGAGTGGCATTGGCGCGGGTATTGCCAAAATTTTGCTGAAATACGCTTAAATCTTGTTCGTCAACAGTGCCATTGCCATCACCGTCTTGATGTTTACCATTGATATTGTTGACAAAAGACGCCCATTGTGAGGCGAGTTGTGCCAGCCAATTGGGGCTTGCATTGGGGCGTGCTGGTCCTATATTTCCGAAGGCAAAACCCCAGTACAGTACGTCGGATATTTCGACAGTGCCATTCGCGTTGAAGTCGCCGGGCCACACAGATGTTTCTACGTATATCGACTCGGTTTTTAACCTTAAACTGGTATAGAAAGTGTCTATTTGAGTGGCTATGGCATTGGTAACTTCACAGTGATATGAGCCGGAAGTTGTCGAGACATATTTGTTATTTCCTTGTATAGTTTCTTGTAAAACATCGTTTTTGTACCAATGATAGGTATTATTCGCCAATGTGCCACCTGCCTCTGTGTATAAGGTATCTCCATGGGCATAAATCGAAATATCTAACTGTGGCGCGTATCGAAAAACATCTAAACTATCAATTGCTCCGTCGGCTACCCAGTCTTCAATTTGATTGAAGTTAAAGTAATTTCTATCTAACCAAAACTCGTTTAAGTGTTCGAGATTAAACGGAATGTATCCACTTAATTTATTATTGCTGATACGTACTTTTTCGAGATTTTGTAAATTGGCAAATTCAGGTGGAATGGTGCCGATAAATTCATTTCCAAATATTATAAACTCCGTTAGTTGAGATAAATTAGCGATTTCGGGCGGAATATTTCCCGTAAAATTGCAACCAAACAAAGACAATCTTTTCAGGCTTCTCATTTGACCGATTTCGGGTGGAATCTGTCCTGAGAAATTATTATTGCCGATACCAAAGTGCCTTACATTGACCAATTCGCCTATCGTGGACGGAAGTGTACCCGTAAAGTGATTTCTATACAAACGAATAATTTCTAAATCTGATTTATTCCAAAACGCATCGGGAACAGTACCCGAAAGTTCATTTCTTTGAAGCGACAATTCTATGAGTCCCATCATATTGGACATAGCATCGGGGATTTCGCCCGTCAAATTATTGTCACCTAAATCAATAATTTCCAGATTGGTGAGGTTGCCGATTTGATATGGAATTTGACCACTGATACCGTTGTATTGAAGGTAAAGTATTCGCATTTCGGTAAAGTCGCCGATAGCATTGGGCAGTGTTCCGCTTAAAGCATTTTCTCTCAAATCCAATTTATCGACACAACCTGTATTGCTCAATCCTACGCCATACCATGTATGCATCGCTTGGGTCAAATCCCATGTATTTGTCCAGTTCGCGCCGTTGGTGGCGTGGTAAAATTCGACCAATGCCAACGAATCTCTTTCTCTACAAGTCAAATCACTCACAGAATATATTTGTATTGATTTGCTCAACAGGATGGTTTCTGTCGCAATGTCATTAAAAACATAACAGTAATAATAGCCGGGTTCGCTAAGGGGGAATTCTGCTGCGCCGTAGATGGTATCTACCGCTTGCTCATCTTTGTACCAGATGTAGGTATTGTTCGCCAAGGTACCTCCGGCTTCTACGAATAATGTATTGTCTGTTCGATGTATAGGAATGTAATCCTGCGGGTCATAATTGAATGATTCCAGACCTTGTTGTGTCCAATATTCGGGTGCGTCAAAATAAAATCTATTATTTTCAATATATAAATATCTTAAATTTGAAATTGGTGGAATCGTACCCTCAAGTCGGCAATCATGTAGTCCGAATTCATTCAAATTATTCAAATTGGAAAATGTCGCGGGTACTTCCCCGTAGAAATAATTGTGCGATATATTGAGGTAAACCAAATTAATGAGATTGCCGATTTCGGACGGGATTTCTTGATTAAAACTATTTGTATTTAATTGTAAATGAGTGAGATTGGTTAGATTACCAATTTCAGGACCGATATAAGTCAGGTAATTAAATGACACTTCAAACTCGCGTACATAAGTCAAATCGCCAATTTCGGGTGGAAGCGCACCGTGTAGATTTCTCTGCATTAAATCTACGTTAGCTACGCAGCCGTTTGTACCGAGTACGATACCTACCCACAAATCTATCGGTTCATTCAGATTCCATGGTTCCAACCAATTTTCGCCATCAGTCGCATTATATATCGCCACCAGTGCTAATGAATCTCGCGTTCTGCAATCAAAAATATTGGCAGGATCGACGTATATTTCTCCTGTATTTAAAACAAAATTTGTATTGATATTCGTAGGATTCGTGACGAACTCATTGATGACTTCGCAGCGATACCTACCGGGTTCGTTGACAGTCAAGCGATTGTCGCCGACGATTGTAGTCAGCAGTACACCGTCTTTGTACCATGTATAATAGTTGTTGCTGATAGTGCCGCCTGCATTGACGTATATACCGTTTTCATCAGTTAGAATATAGGTGCTATCTTGCGGATTATACACCAAATCATTGATGCCTGCTTGTACTAATGATTCGAGTCCGCCAAAGTTGAGTGCATTATGTCTGAGATTCACCAAATTGAGAGCAGGTAAATCAGATAATTCATTTGGAATAGGTCCTACAATAAAATTATCATTCAAAATAAGCCCTGTAAGATTGATGAGATTGCCCCATTCAGCGGGTATTGCTCCGGTAAAATTACAATAAGATAAATCAAGATAAATCAGACTACTCAAACCCCCGAATGCTGCCGGAACCGCGCCGCTGATAGGATTGCTATTCAACTGCAAGTGTGTGAGGTTGTCCAGTTCACTAATTGCATCAGGAATGGGGCCTGTCAGATGATTAAACGATAGATTGAGGATACGCAGATTGCCCAATTGTCCGATTTCAGCTGGAATATAACCGCTAAAATACTCGCCATTTCCCCGAAGATTCAGGATTTCCAAACTTTCTAAATTGCCGATAGAAGGTGGGATGCCGCCCGTTAAATGATTGTTATTCAGGTGCAATTCTATGAGTTGGCGTAGGTTGCCGATACTATTCGGGATGTGTCCTGTCAGATTATTTCCGGTGATGTCGTTCACATTCATTTCCAATTTGACGGCACAGCCTGTGGCGTTCAAAGTGACGCCATACCAAGTTGACATTGGTGCGGTCAAATCCCATGTATGTGTCCAGTTTTCGCCGTCGGTTGCATGGTATAATTCTACCAAAGTGAGCGAATCGAGTGTACTACAATCATCTTCATAACAATCGCCCACACCTACGGCACACCAAGCGGCTATGGTTTGCAAGACTTCGTCAGAATCTGCACCATAAAGCATTTCGGCAGCTGCTATCGCTCCCATACGCGCCTCTGCAAAGCCATCGTAAGGCAGTAGGCTGACGAGATTATCAAAGGTGATTTGTGCAGCTTTTTCCACGCCGATACCTTGGATATTATAAGCATAACCATTGTCATTGACGCCGCTACCGCCGTGTGCGAGTAGATAAAACCAGTGGTTTTGCACGCCGTTATTGGTGTGTACGCCGCCAAAATCAGCGATGCCGTTGTACCAAAATTCGCCGGCGTAAGTATTGGGTTGACGATTGAGCATAGTGGGGTCTTTTGGGTCGGCAAGATTGCGAGAACCACGAAATCCCGGAACGGCAACGATGTCTCCTCCAGCTATCCAGTCACTGCCGTCCGGGTCGTGTGATGCTTCAATAATTTCTCCGAAAATATCTGAAAATGACTCACTCAATGCGCCAGACTCGCTACTATATACCAAACCCGCCGAAGAACTCGTAATCCCATGCACATACTCATGCACGACTATATCCATCGAAGTGGGTGCTAATAGCGTGGAGCCGTTGCCATCTCCGTAGGTCATCCATGAGCCATTCCAGAAGGCATTGGGATAGTTTTCGCCATAATGTATCCAACTAAATACAGGCATATCTGCGTCGTCAAAACTTTGCCATTGATGTACATCGCGAAAGTATTCGTAGGCTTTTTCGCTTGCCGAGAGTACATCTACCGCCATAGGGTCTTGGTCGAAAAAGTTGTCGGTTTCTATAATATCATTATTGGGATAACTTTCTGTATTATTGCTGTTTAGCACTTCAATTCCGCCGCCGATTTCATTTTTGTAAATGTATTTATTACCTTCTTTGTGCGCCGTAAAATCTACTTCGCCATGATAGCTGCTTATTCCTGAAACTGCTTCGTCTGCAAAATTGACCAAATCACGAATTGCCAACTTTTGCCCATTATAAGCATCTATATACACGACTGCTCTACGCATAGGAGTTATCGCGTATATATCAAAACGATACGCCAATCGGTAAGTGTCTTCGGACTTGATATTGGGGTTAAAAAAGACTAAATTAGCGGTGGGATAAAATGTAGCTTGAGCATCGGCTTTCACTTTTTTGACTTGTGTTTCGTGGCTTTCGTCCTGCCATGCATAGCGTATCGCGCCTATGTGATGAAGTGCTGCTTGCAGTGCAATTGATTCATTTATAAGTGCTTGTGTGTTGGTCTGGATGTTTTTTGCTGACTTGCTTCTTATTTTTTTCACTTGTGCATCTTTTTCGTGTACAATGCAATCAGCCCCTTCTATCGGTATGCCTTTATAGGTTTGCTGATAGCGATACTGCCGATATCCATTCCGACTTTTACGGATTGATACTAATTCTAAGCTATGATTTTCGGGAAGCGAAAGCGCCGTTTTGTTTTGCACGAACTCCTTGGCGGTTAGCTTTGTCGTTGGTGCGATGTCTAAGTACTCAGCATCCTTAGT
>ENA-ORXC01000578-ORXC01000578.1-marine-metagenome-genome-assembly--contig:-NODE-578-length-25139-cov-4.821004_pt1 | contig 25139 bp, 17 predicted proteins | sample MGYA00237865_ERZ511478 | MGnify/ENA metagenome assembly ERZ511478
CGGTCAGGGGCGCGGGCGTGTCGGCGCCCAACTCGGCCCACACGGCCGCGAGTGACGGTACCGGCTTCCCTTCCAGGTCCGCCCCGGCCTGTGGGTAGCGAAACGTGTACCAAAGAGAGGGCGAGGCAAGGGACCGCACCACGGCGCAATAAAGGTCATCAACGGGGGCACGGCGGTCACCCCAGACGAAGCAGACGGCAGCAAACGGTTAGAAACACAAACTGTGTGAGCAGCCCAACACCAAAGACCCGTGCATTTTGGCCGAGGCACCGCCAAAGCACGACCCGGCCTCCCCTCCCCGTGTCGTTCGCGCCGTGGGCGCACGACCGACCCGCCGCACTCCCATACCTCTGCCGGTGCCGCCTCGCTGGCGCCATGGGAGGACTGCCGCTTGCCCGCCCGACTCGGCTGTATTCTCCGGCTGGGCATGACAGCGCCTCGGCCACAATGCGGATGGCCTGCAACGGTGGCGTCCGACACGACAGCGATGGCGCCGAGCAAGACGCCGACTCCGCAGTCCCTCCGCAGCAGCTGCAAGCGTCCTGGACGGGCGGGCGGGTGCGGACACCAACCGTGGGCGCCACGATTCGGCTCTCCCCCAAAAGAGGAGAGCTGTGTGTTCTGTGTTCCGTCAGCGTCGTTGTTTTCGTTGTCAACCGGAATCGTCCGACGACTTCCATTGGCCAATCAACGAAGCTGATCAGAGGACGTGCGGCTCAGGTCGGTACACATCCTCGCAGGTCCGAACTAAAGGCGACGAACGGCCATCCACGTGTTCTTTTTCCACGTGGGGGCCCATTAGTGGGTAGCAGAAACCAGAACTCCATCGGCGATGTGCAGCTTCCAAGCCTTCGACACGCCGGCCCCGCCTTCGTCTCCACAGCTTTCCTCCGTCCGCACCCCACCACCGTTGCTGTGACGTCCATGCGGTGAGCCCGGCTGTTGGGGCCTGGTTGCTCCTGCAAGCTGCCACAACCAGAGCCGGCCTACCTCCTACTCTTTGTATCTGACCAAGTGTCGCCGCCCCCCCCCAAGCACTTCCTGTCTCGCTCCACGCGTGTGGGCTGTCGACGACGCGGCGGCGGCCGCGAGACCCCCCAGCCCACCGGCACCATGGCGCCGACCAACCTCATAGGCCGCGTCATGCAGTGGTTGGCCAACGAAATCATTGTCAAGGGCCTCGGCTCCAACCCCGCCTTTCAGCGCTTTGCCGTCCGCTCGGCGGAGCAGGCGCAGGCGCTGGCCAAGCAGGCGGCCGACGTGGCCGCGGAGGCGGCGTCCAACCCCAACGTGCGCGCGCTGCGGGAGGAGGGCACCGCCGCCGTGCAGGCGGCTGCGGAGCGCGCCGCTGCCATGCGGCGGGCGGCGGGGGAGGTGGGCGACGGCGTCGGCGGCTTTGCGGCGGCCGTCAAGGAGGAGCTCAAGCGCGTGTCGGCGGAGAGCGGGGCGGCGGGGGTGTACAAGCGGCCGCCACCACCGTCCCCGCCGCGGTCGTGAGCTGCGCAGCGTCCGCGGGGGTGGCTGATGCGGGGGTTGCGGCGTGTCGCCGCGGGGCGCCGTGGGTCTCGGCGCGCGGTGGAGCTGAAGCGGTGCCGAGCAGGGAGCTTGGGGGCCTTATGGTCACGGTCGTCAAGCAACCTGGCCTGTGGGCGGACGCCGCTGCATCGGGCGACGCGCGTTTTAGGGCTCTGACGCGTGCCGTCGTGCCGTTTGTGTCTGGGGAGATCGCTTGTGATGATTGCTCCCTTACAAGCCGCACTGGCACAAGTGCGAGAGCCGTGGCGGTGCCTATGAGAGGATTGCCAGGGCGGTTTGTTCTGGCTGCTTCCGCATCCATGTACCTTGCGGGTGACCTAGAGTCTTTTGCGCGCTGAGTCGCTCTTGGCTACGATCATGGTCTCCCTCGGTTGTCTGTGTTGCACTTTTGGCACGGGGTGGTGCCTTGTCACCTTTGCCTGAGCTTGACAACCAAGGCCCTGCTGCATCATCAAGGAGGTTCGTTTTGGTAGGCAGCTGCTCATGCATGAGCATCACGAACAGCACGTATTGTTGTACTTGCTCTGCTGTGTCACGTCCTTGACTTGGTTAACAGCATGGACTCAGTCTTCAATCCACTCCAAGCCGTCACTGGTACGAACCAGCGGCCATTTTACTTTTTGGTCTGCACCGTGGCCCTCAAGGCCCGCTTGATGCTCTCCAGCGCGGTGTCCACCTGCTCTTCGGTGACGACCAGTGGCGGGGACAACCGAATAATGTTGCCGTGCGTCGGCTTCGCAAGCACCCCCGCGTGCGCCATATTGACACACACCCGCCACGCCGTCCCGCCCTCCCGGCCGTCGTCCTTGACCTGAAAGGCGTTCATCAGCCCCCGCCCGCGCACGGCGGTGATCAGGTTCGAGCCGCGGGTGCCCGACTGGGACAACTTGGTCAGGCCGTCGCGCAGCTGCTGACCGCGCGCCACCGAGCTGGCGCAGAGCTCCTCCTTCTCTAGGATGTCCAGCGCGACGCCGGCAACGGCGGCGCCCAGGGGGTTGCCCCCGTACGTGGAGCCGTGGTCCCCCGGCGACAGGACGCCCATTACCTCATCGCTGGCCAACACGGCCGACACGGGCAGCATGCCCCCAGAGAGGGCTTTGCCCAATACGACAATGTCTGCCCGCGCATCGGGGCCGTCGTGCTCCGTGGCAAGCATATAACCGGTGCGGCCAAGGCCCGTCTGGACCTCGTCTGCAATGAGGAGCACGCGGTGTTTGCGGCAGAGACGCCCGACCGCAGCCATGTAGCCCTCATCGGGGATGATGACGCCGGCTTCTCCCTGAATGGGCTCCACCATGAAGGCAGCCACGTTCGGGTCCGCCTCAAGCGCCGCCTGCAACGCGCCAACGTCGTTGTACGGGATTTGCGAGAAGCCCGGTACCAGCGGTCCAAAGCCCCGGAAGCTCCCCTCATCGCCTGACGTGGACACCGCGGCGATGGTCCGCCCCCAAAAGTTGCCCCGCGCAAAGAGCACCCGCGCCGCATTGTCCGGAATGCCCTTGACCTGATAGCCCCACCGGCGGGCCAGCTTGACCGCCGTCTCTCCACCCTCCACACCCGTGTTCATTGGCAACGCGCGGTCATACCCAAAGGTCGTGCACAGCCGCTCGAGCAGCGGCCCGAGCCGGTTGTTGTAAAAGGCGCGGGAGGTCAGCGTCAGAGTCGCAGCTTGGGAGGCCATGGCCGCCACGAGCCGCGGATGGCAGTGCCCCTGATTGACCGCTGAATATGCCGCCAGAAAGTCCAAGTAGGCGGTGCCTTGCACGTCCCACACCATGGCGCCAATGCCGTGGGAGAGCACCACCGGCAGGGGCGCGTAGTTGAACGCTCCGTAGCGAGCCTCGACGGCAATGGCTTCAGCAGCGCGGTCATTGCGACGCTTGCTGTCACCAACGGCAATCACATCAGAGCCATCGTTGCCCGCGAGCGGGCCGCCACAAATCGCCGTCGAGTGCAAGCCCTTTGCATTCAAGCCACGGCCGACAGTAGCAGCACCCAGCATAATCGGCGCACTCGATGTCATGGAGGGGACGCTGCCAGTTACGGCAAATCCTCCCGAGGAGCGCGGTCGGGCATGGCGACCATGGTGCCACGAGCCGTGGGCACGAACACCCATCAATGTCGACGCAGGTGGATGGGAATGGGGGATAGACCAAGAGTTGCTGCCGAAAAGACTAAATCGACGCAGCATCGAGCTGCGCAGGGAGAGCATGGTGCAACAGGTATGGTCAACGGCACCAGCACAACTGGCTGCAAGTTAGCACCTCGCTCAACTGCTGGCGTGTCGCTGCGACTTGTAGTGGCACGTAGAAGGTCCAAAAACCACGCATCCCTGCAGAGCGTTCTGCAACACCCGCATCCGCCAGTCCACCCAAAGATGTCGCCGGGTGAGTTGTTGAGGAGCACCGCGCCCGAGGCAGAGCCAGCTGAACGAGGCGATGCTGATGCCACCGGAAATCCCATGAGCTTCCACAGCCGAATATGGTGTCAAAACATGAAGCAATGGGGTCCACTTCGATCTGGACAGAACACGAACATAGGTTTCTTTTCCTCTCCTATTAATACTGTATTTACAGATGCCAGCGACAGGAAAGGGACAGACTTCATACACCCAGAAGAAAGCACAGCCAAGGGAAGGTAAACAAGTGACCGCAATAAGACGACGAGAAACAAAGCAACCCAGAGGACCCCACCTCGTGCAGGGAAGAACAACGTACAAGCCCGTGGTACATCCACATGAGCACTCAGCACAGGGCGTGGCGGTTGGGGATGACCTGCGCGGCATGGCACGGAACAGCATGACGATCAGCATCATCGCCGTGGTCGGCCATGAATTTGATCATGAAACGGCAAAGCGCGTTGACCGCCTCATCCGGCACGCCGTTGTAAAGCGTGACACGCAGGCCCGGGAAGAGCGGATGACAGAACAGCTGGTAAATACCGCTGGCTTCCGACTCGCGGCAGAAGGCCTCCTCGAGCCCGTTGACCAACCCGCCCTTGACACGGAAGGGGATGTTCATCATGCTCCGTACCGGCTTATCCACGTTCTTCAGCGTGTAGAAGCTGTTGCTGGCTTCGATCAGTGAGTAGATCTGGTCCGACCGGCGGCGGACCCGCTTCTGCACCGCCCTCAGTCCACCGAGGCCCTTCAGGTCCTGCAGCACCAGTCCGCACATATAAATCAAGTAGGTTGGTGGCGTGTTGTACAGCGACGGGATCGGCTTGCTCTCCGCCGACAGCTTGTACGACAGCACCGACGGGCAAAGAGGGGATGGCCGGTCCAGCAGGTCGTCCCGGACAATAACAACCGTGAAGCCGGCAGGCCCCAGGTTCTTGCCGCCCGACGCGTAAATTAGGCCATACTTGCTGACGTCGACGGGGCGCGAGAGCAGTGTCGACGTGAAGTCGGCCACCAGCGGCGGCGAGCCTGCTGGCAGCACGGGGTCCTCCAGCAGCTCCACCCCGTGAATGGTCTCGTTGGCGCAGACGTGGACGTACGCCGAGTCGGGGGAGATGTCCCAGGTGCTGGCTGGCGGCAGCTTTGTGAACTTGTCGCCAGTGCCGTCATAAGCGAGGCGCACGTCACAGTAGCGGGCGGCTTCCTTCATCGCCCGCTGCGACCAAAAGCCAGTGTTGAGGTAGTCGGCCTGCTTCTTATCGCCCAGCAGATTGAGCGGAACAGCCGCGAACTAACCAGTCGTGAGACGGCACGATGTGAGGAGACCCAGAGTACGGTCCAAAAAAAAAGAGGGAACAGGAGGCATCAGCACGACAGTCAACCAAGAGGAGACAAGGCACGCAACCGTATCTCACTCGATCTGTCACCCGACCACCACGAGGCATGGTTCGTAAGAGTAGGAACAGCTACGTGACACAGATTCACGGGGCTATCCCCCTAACCCCGCACAACCAGAATCGCTGCCCAAACACTCCACACTCAAGAAAACAGCCTCACTACGTACCTGGCCGTGGGCTCCGCCCTGCATGAACAGCACATGGTAATCGTCCGGAATGGACAGCAGCGAGCGGAGGTCCTCCGCCGCCTGGGACATAGCGTTCTGGACTGGCCCGCCCGCATCACGGTGGCTCAGCTCCATCATCCCTATGCCCGAGCCGCCGTAGTCACAAAACTCAGCCGCCGCCGTACGCATCACAGACTCGGGGAGGCATGCGGGGCCGGCCGAGAAGTTGTGTGCCCGCTTGGAGAGGGAGTCGTCAAACTTGACCCCCATGCTGTTGGCGCCCTTACCCATGATGAAGGAGCGGTCGAGACACGATGGCGCGCAGGCGGCCGAAGTTGTCCGTACACCCTTGACACCGGGAAGGGGCAGGTGTCGCCAGCGACCGTACAGCGACACGGCTCGGGCGACGGGAAGAAGAACGACGGCAGGAGCACAAGAAGAAAGAGCTAGTCAGCGGTGGGACAGGCGCATGAGTTGTCGGTTGCGCAGGTCGTGGTAGATATGGTAAAAACCCCACAGCACGCCCGGCTCAGAGGGGGTCCCCCCACATCCTGCCGAGCACGCCTCCCCGAGGACGCCCCCCCCACCCGGGGAACCCCCTGCACAAAGGGCGTCTGGAGGCCCACCTGCTGCACGGAAACGGGGGGAAAGCCAGGGGAAAGCCGAAGGCGAAAAAAAGCGCCAAAACGTGTGCGAGGAGTGGGGTTAGGGGCACCGCTGCGCATCGCCCGCGGATTCCACTGGCTGAACGGGCAAACCTGGGGGGTGGCCGCGCGGGGCTGAAAGCGCGCCTCAGGCCACGGCCCAGCACAGCAGGGATCGGGCCAGGTCGGCTACCAGCGGAGGCCATGTCGGCCGCGCGAAGGCGAAACAGGTAGAGACGGCAGCAGCAGGGTGTGCAGGGGGGGGGGGTAGGGGAAGGCGCGCTACGGGGTAGGAGACAGGCCCCAGGCGCCCAGGGGTACCGGGGTCGGGGCGCCGACAGCAGCACCAAACGGGGCTCTCCCCCAAACGGGGGCCTGCAAAGAGCCAACTGCGACATGCATGGTCAACAACCCCCACGCCCAGCGGCCCTGTTGGCGGGGGGCTGGGCTCTTCGACCCCCGCCCAGGGTGCTAACACGCGCTAACATGGCACCGATCGCGACAGCCGCTCGGCCGTGTCTGGTCACAATCGCTCAGACCGCTAACAGTCGCGGCAGAACACGGTGAGCGGTGACGGATGAACTACCGCTGCCCGTTCAATGGTCTCGCGACACTTTCGCTGCGCGACTTTTGGTCTGTGGCCAGCTGAGTGCTTCAATGGGGACCCACGGGCCCGCTTGGATGCACTCTGCGGCATCTGGCGGTGCGCGAGCAGACAAAGGGCCATATCTAAACAACGGGCCCCCGGAGTGCCTCGCTGGACGCGCCGATCCACGAAGAGACACTCCGAGCACAGCCCTTCCTTCTGATGTGCTGGAAGACCCGCCGGACCTGCAGCCGCCGCCGTGTACATGCGTCTCGCGCTCCCATTGGATGAAGTTCCCAGGCCCGCCGACTCCAGCCTGAGAACGGCCCTGAGCCGCAGAAGCCAAACCTGATGAAAATAACGGCCGCTCTGTGCTTGCCGCGCCAGGCTACTGGAAATCGGAGGTGCCCAAGAAACACGTTGTTTGATCGTCACCTTCCGATTCCCACCACAGCGCTTGTTCTGTTCTGAACCGGCCCTTTATTCACTCGAAACTAAGGAACAGGGGGGAGAAGTGTTGGCTGTGTGGTATGGACGCGCGACGTCAGCTCTTTTCGGTTCCTTGCAGAATGCTGGACTTCTCTCTCGAGTTGTGGGTGGCGGAACAGAGCAGCATCAGGCCGCACCTGCTGCTTAGCGTTTTGGATTGGAGTGGGGGCCGGAAGGCAGGCACGAGTCGGACAGAACAGCCCTTTCCAACCACACCACGCCTAGTTTGTCCTGCTCTTCTGGGTCTGAGCTTTACACGAGACGTTTGAAAATAGTTCCTTCAACGTGCTAAAATCTCAGTGGTCGAGAGAGCGTGATCCCTCTCACAGAGGCCGTAGGGGCAGAATTGGGGACGCATCCCCAATTGTGCCTCTACGGCCTCTGTGAGAGGGGTCGCCCGAACAGGGGACGCGACCCAAACCGGGCATTCCAGCCGATTTGAGAGGGGTCTGCAACCGAGGATGAGCCGGGGACGGCGTGTGACTTGATCTGCCGGATCAAGTCTTGCCCGCGCGCTGCTGCGCGTTGCGCCTGCAGGCGATTCGGAAGCCACTTATTACTCCCTATGTCGTTGCCGTCTTCCTGTGGTGGTTCTCAAAAGGGCGGACGACGATGAAGACCGGACGTAAGTTTTGTTGTTGTGTAACGTTTGCTCGTGTTGAAAGAGCAACCACGCCAGCGAGAAGTCAACGGGGCTGGCGGGGTTTGGTATAGTCTGCCGTCCGAATGTGGTTTTGCGCACGTCCGCGGCTTTGAGAGTCTCTCGCGTGTGAAAGTGGCGATCATATTGGTACTGTCGTACGATCCGTTGCGCAGTGTTGCGGGACGTCCGGAAGAGGCTCGGCCTCGCTTCCTGCTCGTCGGATCAACTCGAAACAATCGTTTCTCGACTGGTCGCAATGCGTCAAGGAGAGCGGGTGGGCTTGGCCACGTTGTATTCCGCCATGGAAATCTGGCCACTGATTCGAAGGACGGCCCCAAGAGCTGACAAGATGTCAGGTGACCAATGAGCTATCGCTTTTGGGATGAGAAGCCAACCAGGCGCATCAGTGCCATTGAAAACCCAGAAGAGCACGAGCACTCTGTGGTAACCAGGCGTGCCACATCGTCCTCATTTGGTCCGAGTGCATCGAATCACGATTTTGGATGCGGGCCCCGATGTGGCATACAGTGCATCGGCGATCGATTCCGCTACACTTGAGACCGACGCTGCGATGCACATCGGGGGGATGCGGGCCAATTCGGACCTCACATAAGTCTACGTCACCGATATAATTGCACTGAACTCAAGTCGTGCGATTTAGTCATGTCGGGCCAGTTGAGACACGTGCCCTTCGAGCTTTCTATTGATTGAATCTCATCTGGTCCCCCGTAAGCACAAAACTCCCATCCCGCCAAAACGTGCCGTCCAGCGGCCGAAAGCCGTTTGCAAAGGTCACGACCCCCCCCGCCGCCCCCGTCGCCGACCCAAAGAGCACCTCGGGCTCAACGTCAACGCCGCGGCGCCCCCCCCGGTCGAGCACCGGGCGCCTCCCCGCGTAGCGAACGCGGGCGAACACGTAGCCGACCAGCGGGTCGCGGCTAAACGAGCCATGGCTCAACAGAGTCGCGTCCCCGGCGCCACGGTCGGGAAAGATGTAGCGCGGGCTCGGGCGCCCCGCCGGCGTCGCGGGCGGCTGAAAGGCCATGCCGAGCGGCGACCAGATGGCGGGCAAGCACGCCTCGGGCGGCAAGACGCGCGTGCGATTGTGGCAAAAGCCATTGGTGATGGGGGTGCCGTGGAACGTATTTCGCGGCCGCATGGGCGCCGCGGTGGCGGTGAAGGGGAGCCACGCGTGTTGGCGGCCGAGGACAGACACGCGCGGGGGGGGGAGGGTGTGTTCGGAACAGCAGTAGGGGTAGCCGTAAAAGGCTCTGGGGCGGTCCAGTCGATTGATCCCCTCGCCTGCGGGGGGGAGGGGAAGGAGGTGGAATTGGGAAGGAGGACACGACAAGTCTAGAGAGGACGAGAAACACGCACAGCATATTGTACACATGTCAGGTATGTGAACAACATACGGCAATGTAATATGCAACACGGATGCAAGAATTGTTGTCGGACAAGGACCCAGAAGGGGGGCGGGGAGGGGGAGCAAGTACGAGTGCTCCCCCTGGCTGGGTGTCAGCCGGCGGCATGAGCAATCGGGACCGAGCGGCGACCTGGACGCGAGATGAGTTTAAGTGCTGAAACGGTGGGGTGAGTGCACGTGGCAGGGCGAGAGGCCTCAGGTCTCCTGGACGAAGCGGGAGGGGTTGCCTGTCGGGCGATGCTGCGGAAGACACTAGGATGAGGAAGAGGTGCGGCGGACCGCAGGGGAGGAGCGAGGGCAGGGCGCCATGCGAGGGGACGGCGAGGGGTCCGACTGAGGGCTGCGGGCACTGCCTTGGCGAGGTTATAGCTGGCTGCCGCGGGGACTCGCCCCAGGACAGAGGAGAAAAGGGGAGTCTCTATCGTCCATCTAGCCCTGTTGGAGGCGCAGCACGCGGGCGGCGTGCATGTGCGCAGACGCAACGCGCGCGGGTGGCGCGTACGTGTGGAGAGGTTCACAACAAGAATGAAGAGGGAAACGGTAGGAACAAACAATCCACGACACGTCACTCGATATGGCCACGTGAGGAAGCAGCTAAAGCGTACCATGTACTCTCCCGTGGGCGCCTTCTGGAAGAGAAAGATCGGCTCACAAGCAGAGATCTCCGCGCCACGCCCACCATGTTCACTCGTCGGCGGTGACGCCGGTGCATCCGTTGGCGCTGGGCCCGCTTAAACGTCCGCTGCCGCTCCACATCCGATGATGAGGGTGCCTCCATATCCGATGAAGGATGCTATCGGGATGCTTCTCGTTGAATGGCAGACCCTGGAGGGCGGGGACGCCAGTGGGTGTTGGCAAGGGGGTGTGCGGCGGGGGAAGAGTCCACGCAAGCATCAACCTGTGTCATGTGCAGCGGTACGGGTGGATGCCGGTGGATGCCGTCTCATGGTGCGACAGGCGGGGTGATGACGAGTGAGGAGGGGGCGCGCCATAAGCTCGGACGCCCCGCGAAAAGGGCGCGCACATGCCCACAGCACCATGCATTTCTCTGGTTGGCGCCAAAAGACATGCCGCCTCGCGCTTTCCCTTGTCCGCAACTGAACCCCACCCCAACCCGTCTTACCAGAAGTGCACTCTTGAAGAATACTCTATTAAGAGTTCTCTATTTCAACTCTCTTGGAACTCCCAACGAGCACCTGAACCCCACCCTTGGCATTGGATGTGAACCCCACCTCCAGGCCCAGACCCAACCCCCCCACGTCCTCCCAGTTCAGGCGAGGCCCCCGATTTCCGCATCGCCGGTCGACTGTCAATCCGCACCGCAACGATGGCCAGGATTGGACCTCCGATCCGCATCGGATACTCCATCGAAATCGGTAAACGATGTGGTCGATGTGCATAGGGGGAGAACGATCGCATTTAGTTTCGATTGACACGAAAGAGGACGATGGTTCCGGCCCGCGTACTGTACCATGCACATGATTGCCCGGAGAAGTCGCCGATCCTAAGCCTATCCTTATCCTCGTCCGGAAACCGTACTTGATTAAAAGGAAGTGCAGCACGAAGTCCACGATGATCTAAGGGTTAGTCTCACCCTGTGAATCGAGAGATTCTAGACTGTCAGCCTTGGTGTCAACCTCGCGCACGGCGTGATGGGGGGCCCTTGGCAGTGGCCAATGATGGGCCGCGGCGGTGTGGTGGGACCGCGCGCGGCACCTGATTGGCTGGGTGGACGCCGCGGTGGTGGATCGGGCGGCGGGGGGGAATGGTGCACATCGAGGGGAAGAGGTGCTGGGAGCGCCATGGAGATGGACGACGGATGCGTCTTGAATGGGACGGGCGGAGACGGGGGGAGGGGGCAAGGGAACGGCGTCGCGCAGACTGTCTGCCTGCCGGGGAGGCTCAGCAAACAAGCTGGTGCAGGCGCCCGAGCACGGATCACCGGTGCACACCAGGCGGCGACCAATGACGTGGCGACTGGCTCTCAGCATGATAAGACGCTGCGATGGAATGGACAGGGACCGGGGCGGGCACTGTCTGCAAGAGCAAGCCGCAACACCACGCTACGGAGCTGAGCACACCGCAGCAAAGTAAAAACAAGCAACACAATCGCTGTGGAATGGGGCGCTCACATACACACCACATACCGACTACACCACAAACACCCCAACGCGCGAAAGCAGCGTCAAGACGAGAAAAAAAGAAAGGGTGAAGACATACACACAGGCAGGCAGGTACCGCATCGACCTAGGACAGAAGGAAGCTGCCTTGACCCTCCAGCATAGCGTACTGCATACGCTCCTTCAGGATCTCGTAGCTTGAGTACTGGGGCAGCTTGAGGTAGCTGGAACAGGTGCTGACCGTCGGCAGACACTCGTCCGCACTGCGCCCGCCGTCAGCCGTGCGCTTGACAATCGTCAGCCGAGGGTGTAGGCCGAGGAGGCCACCCACAGGCAGCGCCGGGGAACCCGTCGCAAACAACAAGAAGCGGCGCTGGTCCTCCCCACCAAGCTCCGAGAGGAAGCGCAATAGATAGCCAACAGCCTCCGACTCGTGGGAAAACCCGTGGTCGCAACGCGTCGCGCGGACGAGGAACTCGCGGTCCCACGGCTCAAAGGAGGGCCCGCACATGAGGAGCTCCATCTCGGTCGGCTCAAACAGCAGCAGACTTGCAACGTCAAGCACCTCGGAGTAGCCACCGAGAAACGACTGCACCTGGCGCTGCACGCCCGTCACGAGCACGTACCGCACCACGCTGCAGACATACTGCAATGCGTTGGCCGCGGTCACCTCGACGGTGGCACCTGCGTCAACCAGCTCCAGGTCGTCATTGCCGGGAACAGTGAACGACAGGCACAGGGACTGGATCATGTCTCCATCGCCCGAGCCGAGCATATCCACGACCTGTTGCATCGACTTGGCCAGCTGTGCATCGACGAGGGCGAGCGTCTTGAGACCCAGCGGGTCCAACGGCTGCTGCCGCGGCAGCGCCAGAACGGCGTTCGGCGGGGCATCCCCCAGAGGAGGCACCTCGGAAGTCGCGTCGGGGGGCAACTGGTCGCTCACTGCCAGCGCATCCGCCGCCGCCGCGTCCGTCGCAGTATCGACACCGTCTGATAAGATACCGTCCGCGTTGGACAACGCGCTGCCTGCCACACCCGGGGCCGCGGCGGCCGGCGAGCCCGACAGTGCACGTTTGGCATTCTTCGCTGCCGTCCGCTCACGCGTCGCCACCATCGCCGCGGCCTCGGTCCGCAGCAGCGCACAAAACAAGGGGGACAGACGGAGGTCCAATAAGCGCCCGTCCGATAGGGCCTTGCCGACGAGGCGGCCGCCAAAGCGGAACAGCTCCAAGCAGCGACGCTGCTCCAGCCCTGTCGTCGTCGGCGACATGGGCGACGGGAACAACCCTTGGCCGGTCGGTACCACAAACGGTGACGCCTCGTCGGCTACAGGGCAGGTGGCGTCCGGTGCCGTGTCCGACCCATCGCCGCCCGCAGGCAACACCGTGATTCCCGGATGCGCCGGCGAGCGGCCAGCGGCGCCCCGACGGCCGCCACCGGCGACACCGACACCACCCGAGCGGCGCTTGCCCTTACCTTTCCCAGGCACGCGGCCGCCACTGGGAGGCGGCTTGGCGTCCGAGCTGCCGCCAGCCGGCTTGTTCAACACCACCTCACTGTGTTCCGACCGCCACAGTTTGTACGAGGAACGCTGCAACTCCCGTGAGGCAAGCGTGTAGAACTCGAGCGTCGGCCCCAGGCCCGTACCGACCTCGTCAAAATACTCGACTTCCAGCACCGTCTTGTGCGACGCGTACAGCTGCATCACCTTGACGGCGCTCTCAAGCAGCCGCGTGCGACGGATGCGCACCTTCTGACGTTGGATGCGCCCGATACGGGCCTCAGAGATGGACCCGCGGAAGGAGTGGCCGCCGCTCGAACCAGTGCCCGACGCGCTCTGTGAGTCGGCTCGCGTCTGCAGCCGGTGCAGTGCCCTCGTCACGCCCAGCGCCGTCGAGTAGAAGAGCTCCCGGCGGGACTCAAACGACAGCACAAACGGCGAGTCCCGAGCAAGAACGTGGCACCACGTGGGAATCGTCTCGCCGCACAGCGCCAGAGGGTCTGACAGCTGGCGCATGAGCTTGGCGTCCAGGCGCGCCGATGCATACGACTCGGGGGTCGAGGTCGGGGGCAGAAGTGGGACCACACGCGTTTTGGACGACGCAGCCACTGCAGCCGCTACAGCACGGACCTCGCGAACTGCCGAGCCTGCGTCAACAAACGTGCCCATGAGGATCTCAGAATCGGCGTCGTCACTCACGGCAGCGACCGGCTTCGTGCCAGCCGCGGAAAGCAGTGCGTCAATGCCGGGCGCGGCCAGCGTGGTTGGCCCATTCTGCTTCGCCCGCAAATTGGCGTCCACCCAATGGAGGTAGAGCAGCAGCTTCACGGCAGCGGCGGTCGACACTGGAAGGCCTGCCGACACAGCCTGCTCTGGCACCTCAAAGTTGAGGTACAGCGGCTGACCCGCCACTACCGTTGTGTTTCGTGGAGGCGATGTGGACAGCGCTTCGTTGCCTGTCATCGGCTCATCCACCGGCGGGTAGCCACTGCCAACCTCCGCGCCGGCTGCAGCGTCGCGAACCGAATGCGGGGTGGTGGTGGAGCCCTTATCCTCCGCCGTGTCTGTCGTAGCGTCTGCTGCTGCAGCCGCCGCGCCGCCATCACCGCGTCCGGTACCGCTCGGACCGGCCGCCGGCTCGTCGCCCCGCTGCTTCTTCTGGCTGCGCGTCAACCGCCCGCCACGCCCCTCTGACCGCTCCCCAAAATTGTCCCCGGACCCGCTACCCAACAGGCCCGATGATGCAGCCGCCGCCCGCTTGGCCGGCGATGACATCCCGGCCGTCGCCGCCGCATCCGGAGCAGCGGATGCCGCAGAATACTCCAGCGTGTGAATGTTGTCCCACAGCCGCCGCCCGTTGTTACCCGTACCGCCACCGACGAGACTGTTGCTGCTGCGGAGAACGGCTTGCAGGATGCTACTGTCGTGGGGAATGTCCACCCCATTGAGGTTGAATTGCAGGCGCAATGGTGGGCCCGCTCCCGAGTCCATGGCCCGCCCGTTCACATCCCGCGCGGCAGCGGTTGGGTCAAACCCACTGCGACGGCCACGGGAGCCGCGACTAACGGCCGCTGCATAGGAGCGGGTGAAGCTCGAAGATCGGGGAGCCGCCGCGCCCGCATCGCCATCACTCCCACCGTCGGCGCCTGCAGCCGACAGCTCACCACTGCGACGCACGGCGTCCAAGTCGAGCTCGACAGGCGGCAGGGACGTGCCGAGGCCATCGGCGCTGCCAAACGCGGCACCGCCACCATCGTCCATGTCGTCCTCAATCTCGTCGTCCTCGTCGTCCTCGTCCATAGCGTCCTCGTCCAGGCCCAGCTCCCGCCGCAGCCGGCTATTATCCTCGTCATCCTCCTCCATCTCAAACATGCCACGCTCCTCCCCGCCATCGTCCTCGTCCGGCCCGCCCGACTCGTCGGCGCCCTCATCGTCCACGTCGTCCTCACTCCCCTCTCCATCATCGATGGCATTGCCGAGCCCGTGGTCCTCGAGACCCTCCTCGTCGTCGTCAACCTCATCGTCGTGATCCTCATCATCGTGATCCACGTCGCCAACATCGTCACCGGCCAGTCCGGGTGCATCGTCATGCGGCCCGCCGCCTGCTCCAGCAGGGCGCACGCGCCGCCACAAAAATTCTTGTACGGAACTCATTGTCGCCAGCGGCTCGATGAGCACCACGTGGTGCGAATAATCACGCAGGGATGTCGACGACGCCGCGCGACGGAGGCGGAGCTTGAACGGCTGCGTCAGCTGGCGCAGGCTGTTGCCGACAGCGCTTGACGCCGAGATGGCACCACCAGTGCTACTGCCGCCGCCGCCAGTGCCGCTGTCGTGCACCAGCAGCGGTAGTGTGTCTTCCGCTGCCAGAACGCCCAGCGTACCCGACACGAGCGCCGTGAAGGAGCTGCCACCCGCGAGGCCCAGAGCCGACACCATCGCAACCGTTCGGCGAGCACGTCCAATGGGTGACGACTGGCATTCCAGAAAGTCAACCAGCGCCGGCACCAAGCCACTGCGCGACAGCTCAAATGTCGTGATTCCGTCCGAGGACGACAGCAGCCCGGCCAGACGCACCATATGCCCGACACCCTCGTCGTCTGCATGAAGACCAGTCAGCCGCTCGCGCAAAACGGATAGCGCTGTGAGCACCGAAAACTCGAGCCCGTCCTCCTCCGCTGCATGGTTCAACGCGATAGCAGCAGCGGCAGCCTTGCCCTTCTGGGACTTTCCAGCTTTACCGCGCCCAGCCTTGGGCGACGGGAAGTACGTGTCGAGCACGGACTGAGCCGTCTCGGACAGCGACGGGCCGCTGCTGCCAGGGATGGGGCCGTACGAGGAGGCCGCAATAGACGAACGATAGGAGAGGGGCAGCCCGCGCATGGATGCATCCCGATCCATGAGGCGGCCGGAAATGCCGCTCGGCGGCGGCAACTTGGATGACCCGACGCCGGTCGTGGCTGTGGCCAGGCGACGGAGCTCGTGGATCACCCCCTCTCGCACAAATGGGGTCTTCATGGCGGGTACCTTGGACAGCGACGACCGAGCCAGCGACAGGCCTGTGCTGACCTCGGACGGTAGGCTGCCGTCCCGCAGCAGCAGCGCGACAAACGGTCCCAGCTGGGCCGTCGGCGTCACCAACGCGCCGCCCGACGGCGCAGGACTCGCAGAAGACCCCGCCGCGTCTGGCACGCCCAGCGCGAGAGACCGCAGCAGCGACGGGGAAGCCAGCTGGACGAACTTGTCAAGCGTCGACAAGGTCAGTCGTCGCGCGTTGGCTGACGAAGAGGCAACAAAGAACTGCATGAGGCATTCAAACAGTGCCGCGCCGAGCGGCACTAGCAGCTCCTCATCGGCTTCCAGCGCAGCGCGGCGCTCCGCCATCACGGTCGACGCCGTCGACGGCCCCGCGGCGGCGCCGCCCGACGGATCTCCCGGGCCGTACATCATGGATGAGGGCAGGGAGCCGCTGCTGCGGCGACGACGCATCGCGCGGAGCGACGACACAAGCGCCCCGGCGCCATCACCAGGTAAGGAGCCAGACGCGGGGCCAGGACCACCAGGCCCACCAGCCGCCGCCGCCCCTGCCGCCGCCGCCGACGTTGACGCAGCTCCCGCCCCTCCCGCCACCGAAGCCGATGAACGGCCCGACCCACCATCAGCGCCGCTGCTGCTGGCAACCGCAGCTGATCGCGTGGCCGCCCCACGCGAGCGTGCGGCGGCTAGCTCTACCGTGGCGCTCCGCGCCAAGACGTCCCAGTCGACGGCATCAGACGAGCCTTCCGCCTGCCTCGGGCCACCCGACGCGGTGGACGACATGGACGCTGCCGCCACCGCCGCCGACGCTGCCGCTGCCGCTGCTGACGCTGCCGCCGCGGCGCGGCTCACCGCCAAACTCGGCAGCGCGGTCGTAGTCGTCGACGATGCCGACGGCTGCGGATCGGGCAGTAGGGCGTCCGCTAGCGCCAGCGCCTCCAGCGCAAACGGGGACCCGGCGTCGTTCAGAATTGAGGAGATCGTTGTCGGCAGGTGGACCATCCCCAGCAGCGCCGCCGACAAAGACGAGCTGCCGCGGGCGGCCGTCGCTAGCAGCCGCAGCGCGGCAGAGTAGGCGGCGGGGCCCAGCCGTGGCGGCGGAACGGCAGTCACAAGCGCGGCAGTCCGCTGAAGGAGCTCTCGGTCCTCCCCTGCGAGCGTTTCGAGGCGGGACGGTTCGCGCCGGAACGCGTCGGCCAAGCGCGCCAGCCCATGCATGGACGACTCGCGGATACGTGAGTCGGGCGAGTCCAAGAGCGCCATCAGGTTTGGACGCGCCGCCACGATCATGTCAAACGCATCGGACGGCGGGGAGCGGCACAGGTTGGCGGCCGTCGCTGCTGCCGACCGCTGGACGCCCGTGGAAAAAAAGTCGATGAAGGACAGGACGGCAGCAAAGCCGCCCGCCCGCACAATCGGCTGCGGGTGGTCAGCCGACAGCTTCTCCAGGGCGGCGAGCGACTGCTCCGCAAGGTCCATGTATTCAATGGCGATCAACGAGCCGCACAGCGGCGCAGCAGCGCCCGCCGCTGCAATCGCCGAGGCCGACGACGGGAGGGCGTCCATCATGTGGGTCAACGCGCGGGCGGCCAGGAGCATCACCTCGGGCGACGCGCCCTGCGCCATGAGCGACACCAGGGGCGAGGCAAACGCGTCGATGGAAAAGGAGGCCATGGAATCCTCCGAGCCGACCGAGAGCAATTCGCACAGCTGCGACAAGGCGCTCATCAGCGACGACTCGTCTTGCGGCTGCCGGATGGCCGACAGCACCTGCCGCAGGCGGGACGCCGCCGACCCAGCGGCGGGGAAGAGGTCGTCCAGCCCCGCACCAAGGCGCCGCAGCAGGCCTTGCAGCGTCGACGAGTTGGGGTCGAGTCCGTCGGGCAGGTTGGCAAACGCCCCGTGCGGTGGCGCGCTGCTGCCATCGCCCCCGCCGCCGCCGCCCGTACCGCTGCCATCGTCAGGGGCGCCACTCCCCGAGCCCCCAGGGGCGCCGGCGGCGGCCCCGTTGAGATCGCTGTCCCCTTCGCCGCTGCCACTGCCGCCACCGCCCGTCCCCCGGTCTTGGTCACCCGAAGTGCTCATGGCGCCACGGCCAGAGGAGCGCGAGCCCCCCCCCGACTCGGTGCCGGCCTTGGCTGCCGCGACAGCTGCGGTGACGCGGCTCTTGCGAAGTGCAGCGAGGGCACTGCTCCGAGCGGCCGCTCGGCTGCGAGCGGCGGCCGTGGCCGAGGCGGCACCTGCTGCCGCAGCACGGGCCGATGCGCCACCGGCCGAGGCGGCTGACCCCGCAGGGCCCGCTGCACCAACAAAGGTCTTGTTGGGGCCACTGGCCGATTCGGCAGTCGCCTTGGAGGAGCCGGCCGGCCCTGACAATACCTTGGAGGGCCCCGCCGCCCCTGTGGTGGTGCTCTTGCCGCCACTCGATGCCCCCGCAGCAGCAGCAGTGGAAGAGCGAGTCCTCTTGGCAGCAGGCGGCTCCGCGTCAGCGGCGCCCGACGCGGCGGCCGCCCCTCGCTTGTGTCCCGCCCGCGTACGGCTGATGGGCGTGGCCCGAGTCGTCCGCAACGCCGTTTCCGGAGAGGGTGATGCAGCTGCGGCGGTCCTTGGTGAAGTCCCACCGCGTCTTGCCGACCGACGCGGGGGAGCCACCGGACCCGTCGTCGTTGCGGCGTTGGAAGCAGCACCAGCGGTGGTGGAGGCGGTAGCGGCGGCGGAAGAAGCGGCCGTGGCGCCAGTCGTCGAACGCGTGCGCCTTGACGACGGTGGGCGGTCCGAGTTGTTACTTCCAACCCCGCGCCGTCGGCCACGCTTGTCCATCCGCGCACAAAGCCGCGCACACCCCCACCGCAACGCGGCCGACTACCCTTGCACACCCAGCGGCCGGCGAGGAAGAGACCCAGGCGGCGTGTGCCGCGGGGCGAGCTTCGCTGGCACCCCGTCTGTTCGCAGCGGCGCAGGGGCTGCGCCTGAAATGCACCAGGGAGGGACAAAAACAAACACAGTAAAGGTAGCACCCGTCCGTGCACAGTGACGTGGCGGACAAGCAGATCGAAAAAAAGAATATCTTGGGACTTTGTATTAAAATCAATGTAATTTGATGTAATACTTGTTGCTCTGCGAGGCCTCCTTCCAACGCCCTGCCGCTCGCCCCTCCGAATCACTCTGGTCGTTCGCCCCGCTTGCGACCAGCTGTTGACCACCTGGACCTACCGCCAACGTCGCCGTGCACCTCTCATGCAGGCCGCAGTCTACGCCCATCAACCTGCCAAGATGAGTTCCTCCACCTGTTTTGTTGCCGCTCCCGGCGGCGTGCCGTGCGGCGGCCTGCAGCGCGGGGCGTTGGTCCCGCCCTCCGGCCGGCGCGGCTCTGGCCTGGCTCTGCGCACGCCCTTGCTACCGGCGGTGTCGTCCTCGCGGCTGCCTCGGCCAGCGCGGCTGCATGAAAGCGGTGTGGTGGTTATGGCTGCTGGCAAGAAGGGGCGGGGCAGCGCCGCCGGCGGCAGCAGGAAAAAGAATAGGCCCGCCGCGCGTGGCGCGGCCGCGGCGGCCACCCCCAAAGCGGCGGCGGCTGCGGCGCCCCCGGCGCCCAAGACGGAAAAGACGTCCATTGCAGACTACAACCCCGGGGTGCCGCGGACGGCCGAGGACATTGCGGCTGCGTACACCAAGAAGATGGCGGAGAAGCCCAAGGAGACGCGGACGTGGCTGGAGCGCGTTTACTTCATCTCTCCGTTTGCGTCGCAGACGGGGGAGCGGCCACCGTGGTATCTCAACCCAAACATCACGTTTGTGCTCGTGTTCATTGTCGTCGGCCTGGCATTTTACGCTGTCGTCGCCTCAGGTGGGGTGCACCAGGGCTACGTGAACGGCGCGCCCCCGGACGTCAACCCCTTTACCAAGTAGTTTTTCTTGAGTTTTTCTCTCTTTTTCGCTTTTCTTGGGAGCTATGCGCGGCGTCTTGTTTTGGTGCTTTTTTGCGTCCAACGCGTGAATGGGGTACTCCTCAACTTGGGCAGAGGTGCGTCATATAAATGAGCGGTATGTCCCTCGTTCCAGCGTGTGTCGTTCTTGACTGGAACACATCGGGAACTTCAGACGAAGGAACAGTTGCTCACTCATTGCACTCAGTCGGTAAGCGGCCCGGTACTTTGTATCCACGGACGACTCCGGTGTGTAGTCGGCTACAGGCTGCACGCGCGACTCGATTGCAGCGTAGCTCGTAGTCTGCACGAAGTCTGCTATGAAGAACGCTGACCTTGACGCATGTCGCACTGCTCAAGCATTTATTCACGAAACATACATCCTACTGGCTACAGCACACACGCTGTTGAAAGTTGGACCACGGCAACCAGGGCGTGCTGTGCTGTTGCTCGTGCGATGCACCCAGACACAACCGCCCTCATGACCAAACAATATCTTCCGCCCTCACGTACTTGAGCGCCTTGCACAGGCCAGCGGCGCGTCTACCAGACAGTCAACCGGCAGTCGTCTGGCGACAGTAGGTACATGGATCCACGCGAGTCCGATCAACGTGGGCACGGCATTTGTTTAACCACGAAGGAGCACCTAGTTTATAGCCCACCGGACGTCGACAAAACAGCACATAAGAAGAAAGGGGAAAATGAGAGACAAGGTTCATTGAGAGAGAAGGGAATGCAAGATACACAGTGCCTATTCCAACTTCTCCTTGAGCAAGGCAATGCGGAAGTGTGTGATCAAATTGCGCGCCGCCTTGGAGTGCCGGTACACCTCGCCGTTAAAGGCCAGCGTCGCATCGCGGCCTATCCAAAACTGCAGGATCTTGCGGCCGCCCGGATGCTTGTCCATGAAGTCGTCGACCTTGTGGACAAAGCCGTTCACCGCTACCAGCGCCTCGCCGGCGTCGTGGCGAGCGCGCATCTCGTCCCACGTCATCTCGGGCAACCCCACCTCCGACACACCCCAGTCAACGTGCTTCTTGCGCTCGTCCAGGTCCGCCTGAATGACTTGGATCTTTGCCTTCTCAATCTCGTTCTCCGGGAAGGAAATGAGCTTGCTGCACAGACCAAAGATGGACAGGAAGCGGATCGTCCACTTCGTCGGGTCGTAGTGGTACCACCGGAAGCCGTTGCGGTAGTCGTGCGGGAACTCGTGGTGGGCGTTGTGGTAGCCCTCGCCAAACGTCACCAGCGCCGTGATGACGCTGTCGTAGCTCGTGTGCTCCTTCGAGTAGGTCTGCTCACCGATCGCGTGCGCCAATGAGTTGACGCAGAAGGTCGCCTGGTGCACAAAAAACATGCGGCCAAACCCAGCGTACACGAGCGAGCCCCAGAAGTCACCCCAGCCCAGAGTGCCGATTGCCACGGGCAGTACGAACCCAAAGAACAGCGCAATGGGCAGGTAGTACTTGTGTTGCAGCATGATAAGCTTGTTCTTGTTCAGGTCCGTGATGTCCACGCGGCCGACCTGGCGCGTGTCCTGCTTCAGGACCATCCACCCCACATGGGCGTACATGAAGCCCTTGTCAATGCGATAAGGATCTGTCGAGAATAAGACTCAAGTGCAATCCACGTGATGTTATGACAGCCAGAAACAGCGAGAGACAGACCGATTGGCCGGATACCTGTCAGTACCTCAGTCGACAAGAAGAGGGAGAGGCATCTGAAGGTCCACGGCATCACCAGCACAAGCGACACGGTCACCTCAGACGGACAAGAATGGCACAGTGGCTAAGTCGCCACCGCAAGACAACGAAAACGGCATTAACATACCGCCCTTGGTGTCGACGTAGCGGTGGTGGGCGCGGTGATTGCGGCACCACCATCGGGCAGAGCCCTCGAAGGCGGCGGCGCCCCATGCGAGAAGCACCAGCTCCACCGGCAGCGACGCCGCGTAGGAGGTATGGCTCCACAGACGGTGGTAGCCGCCCGTGATACCAAGGCCAGTCAGGATGTACTGGACAAGGAACAGATAAAAGGTGGGCTTGCGCAGAGGCACAAACGCGCAGCCGACGCAGAAGGCAATCGCGGGGAAAAAGATGATGGTGGTCGACAACCAGTTGATGCGCTGCACCAAGGGGAGCTCGCTCAGGTCCTTCTCCGTCATGTACTTCGAGCGCTTGCTCTTGTTGTAGACGAGGCCCTTGGCGGCATCAAACTCCGTCTCCGCGTCCAAGGCCGCTAGGGCAGCGGCGGGCGCCTCAGACGCCGACGGCATCGTGCGGTCGCCGCCGGAACCCATCGGGGAGCGCCGCGGCCGGCGTGAGCGTGGGAAGGGGGAACGGGCGCGAGCACGGCGGGATGACCAACCGAGCCACTAGAGGAGGACCGTGCAGGTCTGGGAGAGGCGGTGCGGACGCACCAGCAACAGTCCGTCACGCGCACGGGCGGGACGGGAGTGAATGTCTGCGAGGAAAAGACGTTGCCAATGGTGGCGGGCCCGATCATAAAAGAAGCGGCGGGAGCGCCACGCGCGTCGACGGTGGCGGTGGGACGTGTGCCGCCCGTCTGCCGACGAAGCGGCGTCTGCGGATTGACGGGGAGGGGGGGGCAATCCAGCGTGTGCTTGAGGAGCGTCAGCGGCGCCGCACTCCGCGTCCGCGAGGGTCCTGGAGGCCACCACGGGGCATGTGCCAGACAGCGCCGTCCAGAGCGTTTATGTCTGGCGGCCAATGGCATGTTCGGAAAAAACATTGTGGCGCGGAGGTGAGCTGTACTGACGGCTGCTAGCCGCCCATTTGGCCAGCTGACGGCGGAAGGGCGCTCCTCGTCCACACATAACGACGTGGTCGCGAGCAGGGGAGTGGAATGGGACAGCCCGTGGAAAGCACGCTGTGGCCGCGATCTGGATTGAAATTCAAACCGGGCAATCGATTGGGCAGACTCGAAGCAGATCGATGCATTCGATCGAAAGCGAACTCAGGGGCCCTCCGTTAAGTAACACTCGTGTGTAATTTGCTGCACCACCTTGGATAAAGTACGAGTTCGTCCAGGTGCTGGCGGATTGAATTGCTTGGCATCGCTTGTGGTGGGACACGGCCCGTTCGAGAGATGCGCGCCCTTCCCCGATCTCCCCCCGTTGTCGCGCAGTGGCGGTCCTGGGAGGGGCCAGAGCCGCCGCCACGCGAAGGAGCATCCATCCGCTCGGTGGCCTGGAAGCCACAAAATCCGCCAGTTCCCCTCTTGGCACCACCCCCGCCCCACCGGCGCGTCTTCGCGCTCCTTGACGTCGACCGCCCCGCCTCACCCCGCCAGGCCCAACGATCCGCCTCCTTCCTGCCCTCCCCCCACATCGTTCTCCCCCAACTTGTTTTCCTCTCCTCACCATGGTGGCATTTGTTGCGGCCTCTGGCGCGGTGCTGTCCTCCCGGCCGACGGGCGTGTCGGCGGTGATGACGCGGCGGAGCTCGGCGTTTGGGTCGGCGGTCGCGGCGCCCGCGTCGCAGGCGGCGCGCCTGTCGCATGCGCCGATGCGCATGGAGACGGACGCGTGGGTGCAGCTGCTGCCGACGTCGGACATTGAGCCCGGGGAGCTCAAGCCCGTCTACACGACCGGCCAAAACATCCTGTTGTCGTGCGACTATGACGGGCAGGTGTACGCGTCGAGCAACATTTGCCCGCATCTGGGGACGCCCCTGACGGACGGGGAGGTTGGCGACGGCGTGCTGACGTGCGCGCAGCACAAGAGCAGCTGGGACCTCAAGACTGGGGAGCTGTCGGGGACGTGGTGCCCCTTCCCGCCGGTTTTGGGGCCGCTGCTGGGTAAGCTGCAGCCGCCGTCGAACTTGGCGGTGTTCCCGGTGCGGGAGAACTCGGGGTACATTGAGGCGCTGCTGGACGTGGACGCGGCCAAGGCGTTTGAGTCCAACTACTGGTTTGGGCTGCTCGACTCCAAGGGCAAGGCGACGGGCGACTACTACTAAGCGGCTGCGGTCCGTGCGGGGCTGAGGTTGCTTGCACCAGTGGTGTGGGGCGTGGGGGTGCTGGGGGGTGGGTGTTGGTATGCGATGGCATGTGTGACTCCGTCGTGGCCACATACGTGGATTGTGGACGGTGAATCGAGTAGAGGATGGGGGGGGCGGGGCGGTGGTGTTTGTTTGACACGAAGTGGTGGGTGATGGGGTGGCCACTGCACAAGGGAATTGAGGTGTGACAGAGGGCACAGCTGGTCGCGTTGCAGCCGTGTGCTCGACGCGCTTCATGCTCTTTGGCTACGATTCGGCACAAAATTGTAGCCGCATTTTTGTTTCTCTTATCTATCCACTGGCTAGTTTTGTCGCGACTGTTTCTCACTCGCTGTCCCTTTGACGCTGCCCGCGTTGTTCCTGCTTGACCGCCGTGGCTGCTTCTGCACGACCTGTGATTTATCATCGGTGTAGGCCCCGGTCGTCCACCAAATACATTTCTTCCAACTCGCCTCTCGTGCGTATCCGTGCGTGGCCAGTTTTTCCCTGCCTGCGTCGAACGAGACCACGTCACTTTGAACTTCAAGTCGGGGACTCGTCGACCTCGCCTGGTTGGGCGGGAGGGTTCATCCCGGAACATGTACAGTACTCGAGCGAGGGCCGCCCCACGCGGTCACGGCACACGCGGGACGCAACACTGGGTCGCCACCAAAGCGCCACCAACCGCTTGGCGTGGCCACCACGAATGCAAATCTTGTAGGGGGTGCCACTTACCCATGATCCAGCTCTGCGCGTTACGGAATCTCGCCATGGCGCCGCCTGATGCCGTCCCCACCACCCCGTCGCCGTGGTCCGACCACGCCCAATCCCCTCTCCCCGCCAGGCCGACCCCGGTCGTTTGTCCAGAGGCAGCCTCTTGGGCGGGCGCGCCCCACCGCCGTCTGTGGTCCACCCATTGGCATGATGGGGTGCGGCCACGGCGGCGCCAGCTCGCGGACGCCCCGCGGTTGGCTCCGCACCGCCGCCCGCTGTCGCTGTGAAAGTGTCGCTCTGTTCGTATTTGGGTCGGTCGCAGATTAGCTGTGACCGTATAGTTAGTTGGATGGGATCCATAAAGGATCCCGACGCGTCTCCCGGCTTGGCGCCGGTGCGACGGCAGTCTCTTTTCACGCATGTTTCACAGTCGCGGATCAACGGCGGGTGGTCGATGCGCGCGGTCGGCGGCGGGGGGGGGGTGGCTGCGACGCGGCAGCCAGGCGCTCCTCCTCCTCCTCCCCGCCGTCCGCCGCCGTCCGCCACGCCCCAGCA
>ENA-ORXC01000581-ORXC01000581.1-marine-metagenome-genome-assembly--contig:-NODE-581-length-25074-cov-3.777013_pt1 | contig 25074 bp, 33 predicted proteins | sample MGYA00237865_ERZ511478 | MGnify/ENA metagenome assembly ERZ511478
GGAACTGGTCTTTTACGCGTTCAGGGTCATGGTCGCTCTCGGAGTCTTTTTCCTGGTTGTTTCCTGGTACGGCTTGTACCTTTATCGGAAAAACAAACTGGAGAACTCACCAAAATACTTGAAGCTGGTCCTGTATTCTGTACTGCTTCCGTACCTGGCGATCAATGCCGGCTGGATGGTTGCAGAGGCGGGACGACAGCCATGGGTTGTATACGGATTAATGAAAACATCCGAGGGTGTGTCGCCAATCGCAATGTCTCAGGTGGTATTCTCCTTGGCGGCTCTCGTCATTTTCTATACGGTTCTTCTGATAGCAGATGTTTATTTGATCATCAAATACGCCAAAAAAGGCCCGGAATCAGAAGTTAAATATGGCCTTGAAGGAGGCGTGAAACATGTCTCATGATACACTTGCAATCATTTGGTTCGGTTTGTGGGGATTGATTTGGACGGTTTATTTTATCCTCGATGGTTACACACTTGGGACTGGAATGCTGTTCCCGTTCATCGCTAAAAACCGCCAGGAGCGTAACCAGCTCCAGGAGGCAGTCGGACCGTTCTGGGGCGGGAATGAGGTCTGGCTGATAACGGCTGGAGGAGCGACATTTGCAGCCTTCCCGGCTGTCTACGCGGACATGTTCAGCTTTTTGTATACGCCATTGTTCCTGGTGCTGATTGCTTTGTTCATTCGGGCAATCGGACTTGAATTCATGCATAAGGACGACAACCCGCTATGGCAGGCAGCGTGCAAATGGGGGTTCTTCACCGGAAGCTTTTTGATCGCTTTCTTATTCGGCGTCACCTTTGCCAACCTGTACCGTGGTTTATTGATCGGCGCAAATGGTTATGAAGGCAATTTGTTCAGCTTGTTGAACGGTTACGGCATTTTGGGAGGGTTGCTGTTTGTCTCATTGTTCCTTCTGTCTGGATCTTTATGGATACAGCTGAAGACAGCAGGGCAAACCGCAGTCCAGGCTTACAGAATATCCCGTATTTTGGCCGGTGTGGCTCCAGCAATGCTGTCACTTTTCTTTCTGGCGACAGTGAACAGGACCCCATTGCTGGATAATTACTCACAGCAACCGGTCCTCTGGGTTGTGCCGGTAATAGCACTGGCTGCGATGCTCGGGGCAGTCTACTTTATTTTTAAAAAGAAAATCGGCTATGCTTTTACCGCTGTCTGCGTGACGATTTTCACCAAAATGGCCTTCGGCTTCGTCGGGATGTTCCCGAACATGCTGCCATCAAGAATAGACAATGACTACAGCGTGACACTTTTTGATGCTGCAGGCAGCAAGCTCAACTTGACTATCATGTTCGTCGTTGCAGTCATTTTCGTGCCAATTATCATTGCTTACCAGTCTTGGAGCTACACACTTTTCAAGGATAAAATATTAAAGGAAAGCGCAAAAGGATATCAATAAGGAAAGGCGTCTGGGTGACCAGACGCTTATTAATTATGTGGAACGGGTTGCCAGCGGGGAGAGTTTCAAGATGGCAAATAAGAAGTGGATAATAGACATTTCCGAGCATCGAGATCTTAAAATGTCTATTGGAAAGGGTTTACTAGACATTTCCAGCTAGGAGCAGCAGCAAAATGTCTAATAAAAGAGGTTTAATAGACATTTCCAGCAAAGAGCAGCCTCAAAATGTCTAATAAAAGGGGTTTAATGGACATTTCAGGCAAGGACAGGCTACGAAATGTCTAATAAAAGGGGTTTAATGGACATTCCCAGCAAGGAGCAGCCCCAAAATATCTAATAAAAGAGGTTTAATGGACATTTCCAGCAAAGAGCAACCTCAAAATGTCTAATAAAAGAGGTTTACTAGACATTTCAGGTAAGGACAGGCTACTAAATGTCTATTAACGATTCTCCCCGGGTTTAATACGAATTGACCTGCTTAAATAAAAGAGACCTACCAGCACAATGATAGGCCTCAAATACAAATCAATATTCTGTGGTGGTCGGTTTAAGCTTGGGTCTGTCCAATGCTTTTCCCTTGTTTGCTTTAATCGGATTTTCTGTCATGAGATAGCCGGCATAAGCTTTGTTCCATTTTTTGATTGCCAGATAAGATAGTAAGGCTGTAATCGCAAGTATACCAGCGATGATTGGCCAAAATGCTGAAGAAACATAACCCCCATCGTACGCTAATCCAATTGGCGAGAAGACGACGTAGATGATGGCAACTAGCGCAAGAAGGACAACGGATACAGGCAACGAGTATTTCCATGGTACCATGTCGACTGCTGCCTCGGAGCGGAATGTATATGGCTTTGCTGTTGGTTTCCACAATCCGATAGCGATCATGATTGCCGCTTCAACGACAAACAAGATTGCGTAAATGTGGATAAAATGAATTGGTACAGCAAAATCGAACAGATGCTGCGTACCCCAAACGAGCATATAGTAAGTGATCACGTGGAAGATGATTACGACTTTAGCTGCAAGTGCTGGTACTCGTTTTGTGAAAATCCCGACAAGCAAGATGACGATGATTGGTATATTGAAAAAGCCTGTGAACCTTCTGATTAAATCCCATAATCCTTCAGGTGCGTTCATCAGCAGCGGAGCGATACATAATGATACGACAGCCAGCAGTGTCCCAGCAATTTTACTTACCGAAATTAATTTGCGGTCATCTGCTTCAGGGTTGAAGCGTGCTTTATAAATATCAAGTGCGAACATCGTTGCTGCACTGTTTAATAATGAGTTGAATGAACTTAATACTGCGCCAAGCAGGACAGCCAGGAAGAAGCCGGACATCCAGGTTGGCAATACGTCGGAAATCAATGCTGGATAAGCCAGGTCTACTGACTTCAGCCCATCTCCGTACATATGGAAGGCAATGACGCCGGGAATCATCATCGTCAGCGGCACTAGCAGTTTATAGAATCCGGAAATCAAAACGCCTTTTTGGCCTTCTGCCAGGTTTTTCGCCCCGAGTGTACGCTGAATGACATATTGGTTTGAAGCCCAGTAGAATAAGTTAGCGAAAATCATTCCGGTAAAAATGGTGCCGAATGGAACGGAATCCTGCTTTGTTCCAATCGAGTTCATTTTTTCAGGGTTCGTGGTTGCGATTTGCTTCATCCCATCCCCGAAATTGCCATCGCCAAGTGCGATCAAGCCGAGTATTGGGACAAGAAGGCCAATGATAATCAAGCCAATCCCATTCAATGTATCTGAAATCGCAACAGCCTTCAGTCCGCCGAAAATTGCATAGATGGCACCGATAATCCCAATGAGCCAGATGACAATCCAGACAGATGCTTCATAAGAAATGCCGAACAGCTCAGGAAAGTTGAAAAGCTGCAATACGGCAAGCGCTCCTGAATAGAGCATTGAAGGTGCGGTAACAAGAATGTATCCAAGCATAAACAGAAGAACACTGTACTGTCGGACACCTTCATCATATCGCTTGCTCAGAAACTCCGGCAGTGTTGTGAAATTGCCGCGAAGATACTTTGGCAGCAAATAGATGGCCATGATGATGATGGCGATAATAATGGCGGGCGACAAGATACCCTGCTGACCCATCGACAGGGTCTGCACGATCGCACCGGGCAGTTCCGCGACGATGCCGCAGAAGATGATCAGCGAGATACCGTTGCCGACGCCACGCGCCGTGATCTGCTCGCCCAGCCACATCAGGAACATCGTGCCGCCGACCAGCGTCGTCGCCGCGACGATGCGGAAGAACATGCCCGGATCGCTGGAAATGCCGTTCGAGTCGAGACCCGACGCCATGCCCCACGCCTGGACCGTCGCGAGCGCCAGCGTACCGTAGCGGGTATACTGGTTGATCTTCTTGCGGCCCTGCTCGCCTTCCTTCTTCAGCTTCTCCAGCGACGGAACCATCGACGTCATGAGCTGCATGATGATGGAGGCGGAGATATACGGCATGATGCCGAGCGCGAAGATCGACATGCGCCCGATGGCACCGCCGGTGAACGTGTTCAGGATGTCGCCGATACCGCCCTGCGCCCGATCCACGAGCAAGGCAAGCTGCTGGGGGTCCACACCCGGTAACGGGATGTAAGTACCCAGACGGTATACGATGAGCAGCCCGAGCGTGAACAACAGGCGGTTCTGGAGATCCTTGGCCTTGCCGAAGGCCTTCCAGCTCATGTTAGCGGCGAGTTGTTCAGCAGCCGAAGCCATCACGCACTCCTTTCGGAGAAAGGCGGGAGCAGTCGCTCACGCGGTCTATTCCGCCGCTTTTTCTTTGGCGGGTTCGGGAGCCACGGCAACGATGTTGATCGAGCCGCCAGCCTTCGAAACGATCTCCTTGGCTCCGGCAGACGCACCGGCAGCCGTGATCGTCAGGGATGCATTCAACTCCCCTTTTCCGAGAATACGCAGCCCGTGCTTGCGCGCGCGGCGCACGACGCCGCCGGCAATCAGCGACTCCAAGGTCACGGCCTGGGACGCATCGACGGCACCCCGGTCGATCGCGGCCTGAAGCTGACCCGTATTGACGACCGCGAATTCCTTGCGGTTGAGGCTGTTGAAGCCGCGCTTGGGCAGACGGCGGTGAATGGGCATCTGCCCGCCCTCGAAGCCCTTGATCGCGACACCGGAACGGGACGTCTGGCCCTTGATACCACGGCCACCCATCTTGCCGAGGCCGGAACCCGGGCCGCGACCACGGCGCTTCTTGCGATGCGTCGCGCCGTCGTTATCGCTCAGTTCGTGCAGTTTCATCATGACGCTCTCCTTCACCGGAAGCACGGATGCGCGTCAACGACATCCGGAACGCGGTATGAACATAACGGGGTGCAGGCCGAAGTCTCAGCCCCGCTCCTCGACCACCTGAACCAGGTGGGAGATCTTGCGGATCATGCCGCGTACCGAAGGGGTATCCTCCAGTTCGCGGGTCTTGTGCATCTTGTTCAGGCCCAGACCGATCAGCGTATCGCGCTGTTCCTTGGGGCGGCGGATCGGGCTACCGACCTGCTTGACGACGAGTGTCTTAGCCAACTTGAACATCCTCCGAAACAGCTTCCTCGGTCTTCTCGCCGCGCGGCGCATCGCCCCGACGGGAAACGAGCTGCGCGACCTTCAGGCCCCGGCGCGAGGCGACCCGGCGGGGGCTGTCCTCGGCCTTGAGACCTTCGATGGTCGCACGGACCATGTTGTAGGGGTTCTGCGACCCGTTCGACTTCGCGACGATATCGCGGATGCCGAGCGTCTCGAAGACGGCGCGCATCGGACCCCCGGCGATGATGCCGGTCCCCTCGGGCGCGGTCCGCATCATGACCTTGCCGGCGCCCCAGCGACCTTCGATATCGTGATGCAGCGTACGGCCTTCACGGAGCGGCACGCGGATCATGTTGGTCTTGGCCTGTTCGGTCGCCTTGCGAATTGCCTCCGGCACCTCGCGGGCCTTGCCCTTGCCGAAGCCGACGCGACCCTTCTGGTCCCCGACCACGACGAGCGCGGCGAAACCGAAGCGACGACCGCCCTTGACCACCTTGGCCACGCGGTTGATGTGGACGAGGCGATCGACGAATTCCGACTGCTCTTCTTCTCTGTCTCTACGTGCCATGGGCGCGCTCTCCTAGAAATTGAGGCCGGCTTCGCGGGCCGAGTCCGCGAGCGCCTTCACACGACCATGGAACAGATATCCGCCCCGATCGAAATACACATCCTCGACACCGGCGGCCTTGGCGCGTTCCGCGACCAACTTGCCGACCTGCGATGCCGCATCGACATCGGCCTTGCCACGCAACGACAGATCCTTGTCGAGCGTGGACGCCGAGGCGACCGTCACACCCTTGGTATCGTCGATGACCTGAGCGTAGATATTGCGACCCGAGCGAAAAACGCTGAGGCGCAAGCGTCCGCGCATGACACGCTTGAGCTTGCTGCGTACTCGCATCCGGCGACGGGCGAGTGGAGACATGGATTTTGCCATTGTCGCGGCCCTTACTTCTTCTTGCCTTCCTTCCGGAAGATATATTCGTCGGAATAGCGGATACCCTTGCCCTTGTAAGGCTCGGGCTTGCGCCATTCGCGGATGTTCGCGGCGACCTGGCCGACCTGCTGCTGGTCGATGCCGGTAACCTCGATCTCGGTCGGCTTCGGGGTCTTCACCTCGATGCCGTCCGGAATGGCGAAATCGATGTCGTGGGAGTATCCGAGCGACAGCTTGAGCGTCTTGCCCTGAGCCTGCGCACGGTACCCGACGCCCTGAATGACCAGGTTGCGCGAGAAACCCTCGTTCACGCCCTTGACGCAGTTGTCGATCTGCGTGCGGGACATGCCCCACATCTGACGCGCGCGCTGCGTGTCGTTCGCGGGCTTGACCGTCACGGCACCATCTTCCATCGCCAACGCGATTTCGGACGGAGCGGTAAAGGAGCGCGTCCCTTTCGGGCCCTTGACGTTGACGGTGTTGCCGTCCAGCTTGATCTCGACGCCCTTGGGCACCTCGACCGGTCGTTTACCAATTCGGGACATGGTCTTCCCTCAATCCTTCCGGGCCAGAACGCCCGCCTTATCCATCATCAGAAGACGGTGCAGAGAACCTCGCCACCGACATTCGCATCGCGGGCACTCGCATCGGACATGACACCCCGGGGCGTCGACACGATGGAGACACCCAGACCGTTACGGATGCGGGGCATGTCCTTGACGTTGCTGTAGACCCGGCGACCGGGCTTCGAGACACGCGAAAGCTCGCGGATGACCGGCGCGCCTTCGAAATACTTCAGCGAGATCGTGAACTGCGGCATATTGCGCTCGTCGACGGAACTCTCGTAGCTGCGGATATAGCCCTCTTCCTTGAGGACATCCAGCACCCAGCCGCGAAGCTTTGACGCCGGGGTCACCACGGTCGACTTGCCGCGCATCTGGGCATTCCGGATGCGGGTCAGCATATCGCCGAGCGGATCGGAAACGTTCATCTGGAGACCCTCCCTTACCAGCTGGACTTGGTCATGCCGGGGACGAGGCCCTGGCTGGCCAGTTCACGAAGCGCGATGCGCGACATCTTGAGCTTGCGATAGTACCCGCGAGGGCGCCCGGTCATCGAGCAGCGGTTGCGCAGGCGCGTCGGGGCGCTGTTGCGGGGCAGTTCAGCCAGATCGAGACGCGCTTTGAAGCGCTCCTCGGGCGATTTCTCCTGATCGGCGGCGATAGCCTTCAGGGCCTCGCGCTTCGCAGCGAATTTCTTGACCATGCGCTGGCGCTTCAGATTGGTCTGGATCGTACCGTCTTTTGCCATTGTATCCGTCCTTCTACCCTACTGTCCCGGCTGCGTGAACGGCATGTTGAAATGCTTCAGAAGCGCGCGCGCCTCGTCGTCACTCTTGGCCGTCGTGCAGATGATGACGTCCATACCGCGGACCTGGTCGACCTTGTCGTAGTCGACCTCGGGGAAGATGATATGTTCCTTGAGGCCGAGCGCGTAGTTGCCGCGCCCGTCGAAGCTGTTGACCTTCACGCCGCGAAAGTCGCGAATACGGGGCATGGCCACCGTGATCAGGCGATCGAGGAAGTCGTACATGCGCGCCCGGCGCAGCGTGACCTTGGTGCCGAGCGGCATGCCCTCACGCACCTTGAACCCCGCGATGGAGTTCTTGGCGCGGGTGATGACGGGCTGCTGACCGGCGATCAGGGCCAGTTCCTCGGCCGCCTTCTTGACGCGCTTGGTATCCTGAACCGCATCGCCGACGCCGATATTGAGGACGATCTTCTCGAGTTGCGGCACCTGCATGGCGTTCTTGTAACCGAACTCCTCCAGCATCTTGGCGCGGATCTCGTTGTCGTAGACCGTCTTCAGGCGCGGGATGTACTGCGAACCATCAGCCATCGATCACTTCTCCGGACTTCTTGGCGAAACGCACCTTCTTGCCGTCTTCCATGCGGAAACCGACGCGGGTTGCACCGCCGTCTTTCGGATCGACCATGGCGAGATTGGACAGGTCGATCGGCATTGATTTGGGAACACGCCCGCCCTGCGAGGCCTGGCTCTGCTTGGTGTGCCGGATCACGGTGTTGACCCCGGAGACCACGGCGCGGCCCTCCGACGGAAAGACCTTTTCGATCTCGCCCTGGGCACCCCGGTCGCGTCCGGCGAGCACGATGACCTTGTCACCTTTTTTCAGCTTCGCAGCCATCAGAGCACCTCCGGCGCAAGCGAAATGATCTTCATGTAGTTCTTGCCGCGCAACTCGCGCGGAACCGGCCCGAAGATGCGGGTGCCGACCGGCTCGTTGTTGTTGTTGAGAATCACGGCGGCATTGCCGTCGAAGCGGATCACGGTACCGTCCTCGCGGCGGATCGCCTTGGCGGTGCGAACGACGACGGCCTTGCGGACCTCGCCCTTCTTCACGCGACCGCGCGGAATGGCTTCCTTGACGGAAACGACGATCACGTCGCCCACATGGGCGTAGCGCCGTTTGGCACCGCCCAGAACCTTGATGCACTGAACGCGGCGCGCACCGGAATTATCTGCAACGTCCAGATTGGACTGCATCTGTATCATAGTCGATCTCCCGACCTTGTGGCATCACCGAAACACGTCGGATCGCCGCCGGTTTCGTGGAGCCGGTCACTCATCCCTGTTCGGAAAGAAGCTCCCAGCGTTTCAGTTTCGAGACGGGCGCGCATTCGATGATGCGGACCAGATCTCCGACCTTCGCAGTGTTCTGCGGGTCGTGGGCATGGTACTTCTTCGTCTTGCGAAGCGTCTTCTTCAGAACCGGATGACGAAAGCGGCGTTCCACGTTGACCACGATGGTCTGGTGGTTCGTATCGCTTACGACCTGTCCCTGCAATATGCGTTTGGGCATTTCGTCTCTCGTTTCTCGCTCAGGCGGCGGTGGCCGAGTCCGTGCGGACCGCAGCGCCGGCTTTCTCGTTCAGGATCGTCAGCACGCGCGCGACATCCCGGCGGACGACACGAACGCGCGACGTATTCTCGAGCGTGCTGCCGGCTGCCTGGAAACGCAGGTTGAACTGCTCTTTCTTCAGCGTGAGCAACTCCTCCCGAAGCTCCTCGACCGACTTTCCGCGCATTTCTTCCACCGTCATAGTGGAGACCTCCAAAAATCGACTGCCGCACCCTGTCGGATGCGGGTCGTCTTACCAATCTTCGCGAACGACGACCCGACATTTCACCGGCAATTTCATTGCAGCGAGTCGGAGCGCTTCTTTTGCAACAGGTTCACCCACGCCGTCAATCTCGAACATGATGCGCCCGGGTTTTACTTTCGCGGCCCAGAACTCGACCGAGCCCTTGCCCTTGCCCATACGCACTTCGGTCGGCTTCTTGGTGACCGGCGTGTCGGGGAAGATGCGGATCCAGATGCGGCCCTGGCGCTTCATGTGGCGCGTGATCGCCCGGCGTGCGGATTCGATCTGGCGCGACGTGATGCGCTCCGGTTCCAAGGCCTTCAGCCCGTAGGAGCCGAAGTTCAGATCCGCGCCGCCCTTGGCCTGACCCTTGATCCGGCCCTTGAACATCTTGCGGAATTTGGTGCGCTTTGGTTGCAGCATGTCTTATCCTCCCTCAGCGGTCGCGGTCGCGACGCGGACGACGATCGCCACCACCACCGGGGCGCCCACCTTCCTGCAATTCCTGGGACTTGCGGTCGCGCGCGGTCGGATCGTGTTCGAGGACTTCGCCCTTGAAGATCCAGACCTTCACGCCACAGATGCCGTATGGCGTCTTGGACTCGCAGGTCGCGTAGTCGATATCGGCGCGCAGCGTATGCAGCGGCACCCGCCCTTCGCGATACCATTCGGTCCGGGCGATCTCGGCACCGCCAAGGCGACCGGCGATATTCACACGAATACCCAAGGCACCCATGCGCATCGACGTCTGGACGGCACGCTTGAGAGCACGACGAAACGACACGCGGCGTTCGAGCTGCTGCGCGATATTCTCTGCGACGAGCTGCGCATCCAGTTCCGGCTTGCGGATCTCGATGATGTTGAGATGCAGTTCGCTATCCGTGAAGCGCGTCAGCTTCTGGCGCAGCTTCTCGATATCTGCACCCTTCTTGCCGATGATGATGCCCGGACGACCGGCATAGATCGTCACGCGGCATTTCTTGTGCGGGCGTTCGATCACGACCCGGCTGATACCCGCCTGCTTGCACTCCTTGCGGATGAACTCGCGGATATTCATGTCTTCCTTGAGCAGATCGCCGTACTCGTTGGCATTCGCGAACCAGCGCGATTCCCAGGTACGGTTGATCCCGAGGCGCAGACCGATCGGATTGACCTTCTGTCCCATTACGCGGCCTCCTCGACTTCGCGGACCTTGATGGTCAACTGGCTGAACGGCTTCAGAATCTTGCCGAATCGACCACGGGCACGCGGGCGACCGCGCTTGAGCGTGATGTTCTTGCCGACCCAGGCCTCGGCGACGACGAGCGCGTCGACATCAAGACCATGATTGTTCTCGGCATTCGCCACGGCGGATTGCAGCGCCTTCTTCACGTCGGCGGCAATGCGCTTCTTCGAAAAGGTCAGTTCCGCGAGGGCGGACGCGACGGGCATGCCGCGAATCTGCTCGGCCACGAGGTTCAGCTTCTGGGGGCTGACGCGCAACATGCGGGCAACGGCCATCGCCTCGTTCTCGGCGCAGCGGCGGGGGTTTTTCTCTTTTGCCATCGGTCTACTTCCGCTTCGCTTTCTTGTCCGCTGCGTGACCGTAATAGGTCCGCGTCGGAGCGTATTCGCCGAATTTCTGACCGATCATATCCTCGGAGACCAGCACCGGAATGTGCTTGCGGCCATTATGGACACCAAAGGTAAGGCCGACGAACTGCGGCAGAATGGTCGAACGGCGCGACCATGTCTTGATGACTTCCTTGCGCCCGGAGTCGCGCGACTTTTCCGCTTTTTTCAGCAGATAGCCGTCGACGAACGGGCCTTTCCATACGGAACGGGGCATAGGTGTGTTCCCTACTTCTTCTTGCGCGCGTGGCGGCTGCGGATGATGTACTTGTCGGTCGTCTTGTTCGACCGGGTACGGCGACCCTTCGTGTCCTTGCCCCAGGGGGTGACGGGCGTACGACCACCGGAAGTACGGCCCTCGCCACCACCATGCGGGTGATCGATCGGGTTCATGGCAACACCACGGACCGAGGGGCGCTTGCCCTTCCAGCGGGTGCGACCGGCCTTGCCGAAGTTCTGGTTCGAGTGGTCGGGATTCGAGACCGCACCCACCGTCGCCATGCACTCCTGACGCACGCGGCGCAACTCGCCCGAGCCGAGGCGGACCTGGGCATAGCCTCCGTCGCGACCGACGAACTGGACATAGGACCCCGCCGAACGAGCGATCTGGCCACCCTTACCGGGCTTCATCTCGACATTATGGACGATCGTGCCGACGGGCATGCCGGAAAGCGGCATCGCATTGCCCGGCTTTACATCGACCTTCTCACCGGCGACGATCGTGTCTCCGATCGAGAGACGCTGGGGCGCAATGATGTAGTTGCGCTCGCCGTCTTCATACTCGATCAGCGCGATGAACGCCGTCCGATTGGGGTCGTATTCGATCCGCTCGACGGTCGCAGGCATGTCCCACTTCCGTCGTTTGAAGTCGATGATCCGGTAAAGCTTCTTCGCTCCGCCACCGATCCGGCGCGCCGTGATGCGCCCTGTGTTGTTCCGACCGCCCTTTTTCGTCAGACCCTGCGTGAGGGGCTTTTCAGGGCGGCCCGACCAAAGATCGGAGCGGTCGATCAGCACCAGCGCGCGCTGGCCCGGCGTAGTCGGCTTGTATTTCTTTAACGCCATGCTTCCTGTCTCCCGCATCGGGGGCTGTGCCCCCGCGTGCATTCGCGAGGGCGCAGCCCCCGCATGCTTTCGTCAGAGCCTTACGAAAGGCCCGTCATTACATCGATCATGTGTCCGTCTTCCAGGCGCACGACCGCTTTCTTCATATCGCTCCGTCGTCCGCGACGACCGCGAAAGACCTTGGTCTTACCCTTCTGGATCAGGGTGTTGACGCTGCGTACCTTCACGTCGAAGAGCGCTTCGATCGCTTCGCGGATCGCGGGTTTCGTCGCGTCGATAGCAACTTCGAAAACGACAGCGTTGGCTTCGGAAGCCATCGTCGATTTCTCGGTCACCAGCGGACGACGGATCACGTCGTAATGTTCCGGTTTCACGGTCATGCCGCGGTTTCCTTCTTCTCGGCCGTCAGGCGCGCCGTCAGCGCCTCGATCCCGGCGCGGGTGACGACCAGCGTGTCCTTGAGCATAATGTCATAGACATTCGCTCCGGCACCCGGCAGCACGTCGACACCGTCGAGGTTGCGGGCGGCACGGGCAAAGCCCGCATCCAGATCGTTCCCGTCGATGAACAGAGCCTTGCGGACACCAAGCTTTTCGAGATGGCTCTTCAGCGACTTCGTCTTACCGTCTTCGAGTTTCGCCGAGTCGATCACGATGAGGCGATCGCTCGATGCCTTGTCGGACAACGCCATCTTCAGACCGAGGGCACGAACCTTCTTCGGCAGTTCATGGGCGTGGCTGCGCGGGGTCGGACCCTTGTAGACACCACCGCCCCGGAAGATCGGCGCACCGCGAGAGCCGTGGCGTGCGCCGCCGGTTCCCTTCTGGCGATAGATCTTCTTCGTCGAGTAGGACACGTCGGAACGGCCCTTGGTCGCATGCGTGCCGGCCTGGCGCTTGGCCAACTGCCAGCGCACGACGCGCTGCAGGATATCGGAGCGCGGCGCAACACCGAAAATCGACTCGTCGAGATCGATATCGCCCGAGGCGCCGGCGTCGAGGGTCAGGACATCGTGTTTCATGTCTTGTCCCCTTCAGGCGTATCGGCGGCATCGTCGGATGCGGCCTCGTCGGATTCGGCAGCTTCCATCGCGGCCTGCTCGGCTTCCGCAGCGGCGATACGCGCGGCTTCCGCTTCCGCTTCGGCGGCAGCGGCGGCTTCCTCGGCTGCTTTCGCGGCCAGGGCGGCGGCGGAGCGCAGCGCACCCGGGAAGAGAACGCTATCGCTCTGGTCCTTCTTCACCGCATCGCGGATGATGACCCATCCACCCTTGGCACCGGGAACGGCACCCCGGACCATGACCAGGCCGCGATCCACATCGGTCCGCTCGACCCGCAGATTCTGCGTGGTCACCCGGGCCGCGCCCATGTGACCGGCCATCTTCTTGCCCTTGAAGACCTTGCCGGGAAACTGGCACTGTCCGGTAGAGCCGTGCGAACGGTGGCTGACGGAGACACCGTGAGTCGCGCGCAGGCCGCCGAAATTGTGACGCTTCATCGCGCCTGCGAAACCCTTGCCGATGGAGGTGCCGACCACATCGACCAGTTGCCCCTCGAAGAAGTGGCTCGCGATGATCTCCTCGCCCACGTCGATGAGGTTGTCTTCGGTGACGCGGAATTCCGCGACCTTCCGCTTCGGCTCGACCTTAGCGACCGTGAAATGGCCCCGCATCGGCTTGCTAACGTTCTTTACCTTGGCCGTTCCGGCACCCAACTGGATGGCGGTATAGCCGTCGCGCTCTGACGTCCGCTGAGCCACGACCTGCACGTTGTCCATCGAAAGCACGGTGACAGGAACCTGCCGACCGTCTTCCATGAACAACCGGGTCATGCCCAGCTTCCGAGCGATTACGCCTGTACGCATCTCGCCCACTCCTTAAAGCTTGATCTCGACATCGACACCGGCCGCCAGGTCGAGCTTCATCAGCGCATCGACGGTCTGCGGGGTCGGGTCGACAATATCGAGAAGACGCTTGTGCGTCCTGATCTCGAACTGCTCGCGGCTCTTCTTGTCGATATGGGGCGACCGGAGAACCGTGAAACGCTCAATCCGCGTCGGCAAGGGGATCGGACCTCTAACCTGGGCGCCTGTGCGTTTGGCTGTGTTGACGATCTCGCGCGCCGAGCTGTCGAGCGTGCGATGATCGAAAGCCTTCAGCCTAATGCGAATATTCTGTCCCTGCATGGGGAACGCCTCTTGCCTAATCGGAGAAAAGAAAAGAGTCGGGGAACAATTCCCCCCGACTCTCCGGGTCCGTCTCGATTACTCGAGGATTTTTGCGACGACGCCGGCACCGACCGTACGACCGCCTTCACGGATGGCGAAGCGGAGCTTCTCTTCCATCGCGATCGGGTTGATCAGCGTAACGGTCATCTTCACGTTATCGCCGGGCATGACCATTTCGGTGCCTTCGGGCAGGTCGACGATGCCGGTGATGTCCGTGGTCCGGAAGTAGAACTGCGGACGATAGTTCGTGAAGAACGGGGTATGACGACCGCCCTCTTCCTTGTTCAGGATGTAGGCTTCGGCCTCGAACTTCGTGTGCGGCGTCACGGACCCGGGCTTGCAGAGGATCTGCCCGCGCTCGATGCCTTCACGGTCCACACCACGCAGCAGCGCACCGATGTTGTCGCCGGCCTGGCCCTGGTCGAGAAGCTTCTTGAACATCTCGACGCCGGTGCAGGTCGTCTTCTTGGTGTCGCGGATACCGACGATCTCGATTTCCTCGCCGACCTTCACGACGCCGCGCTCGACACGCCCCGTGGCAACCGTACCACGACCGGAGATCGAGAAGACGCCTTCGACGGGCATCAGGAACGGCTGGTCGATGGGACGCTCGGGCGTCGGGATGAACTCGTCGACGGCGGCCATCAGCTCGGCGATCTTGTCCTTGCCGATATTGTCGTCCCGGTCTTCGAGGGCGGCAAGCGCCGAACCCGCGATGATCGGAATGTCGTCGCCGGGGAAGTCGTAGGAGGAAAGCAGCTCGCGCACTTCCATCTCGACCAGTTCCAGCAGTTCCTCGTCATCGACCTGGTCGACCTTGTTCAGGAACACGACCAGTGCCGGCACGCCGACCTGACGGGCAAGCAGGATATGCTCGCGGGTCTGAGGCATAGGGCCGTCCGCCGCGTTCACGACCAGGATCGCGCCGTCCATCTGCGCCGCGCCCGTGATCATGTTCTTCACGTAGTCGGCGTGGCCGGGGCAATCGACATGGGCGTAGTGCCGGTTCGGCGTCTCGTACTCGACATGCGCGGTCGAGATGGTGATCCCGCGCGCCTTTTCCTCGGGGGCAGCGTCGATCTGGTCATACGCCTTGAACTCGCCGAACTGCTTGGTAATCGCAGCGGTCAGAGTCGTTTTGCCGTGGTCGACGTGGCCGATCGTGCCGACGTTGACATGCGGCTTGTTGCGTTCGAACTTTTCCTTAGCCATCTCTGGTCTCCGTAGTTTGCGGCCAACATCCGCGCGCGTAAATCATACTCGTGAAGCTGCGCGATCTGGCCGCGCAGCGGGGTTATCCGATTCGGATCAGCCCTGATATTTCTTTTGGATTTCTTCCGCAAGCATCTGCGGCACCGGCTCGTAGTGATCGAACCGCATGCTGAAGTTCGCGCGGCCCTGGGACATGGAACGCAGGGTATTGATGTAACCGAACATGTTCGCAAGCGGCACGAAAGCGTCGATCACGATGGCATTGCCCCGGGTATCCTGACCCTGGACCTGCCCGCGACGGGAAGTCAGGTCGCCGATGATGCCGCCCGTGTACTCTTCTGGCGTCACGACCTCGACCTTCATCATCGGTTCGAGCAACTTCGGGTTCGCGGCGCGAATACCCTCGCGCATGCCGAGGCGGGAGGCGATCTCGAAGGCGAGAACCGAGGAGTCGACGTCGTGATAGGCACCGTCGATCAACTGCACCTTGAAGTCGATGACCGGGAAACCGGCCAGCGGGCCGGAATCCATGACCGACAGGATGCCCTTCTCGACGCCGGGGATGTATTCCTTAGGCACCGCACCACCGACGATCTTGCTTTCGAAGCTATAGCCTTCGCCCGGCTCCGTCGGTTCGAGGACCAGCTTGACTCGGGCGAACTGGCCCGTACCACCCGACTGCTTCTTGTGGGTGTAATCCAGTTCGTGACGCGCAGTAATCGTCTCGCGGTAGGCCACTTGGGGCGCACCGATATTCGCTTCGACCTTGAACTCGCGCTTCAGGCGATCGACGAGGATGTCGAGGTGAAGTTCGCCCATCCCCTTCATGATCGTCTGGCCCGATTCGATATCGGTTTCGACGCGGAACGACGGGTCTTCGGCGGCAAGGCGCGCCAGACCGGTGGACATCTTCTCCTGGTCGGCCTTTGTCTTCGGCTCGACCGCGATCTCGATGACGGGATCGGGGAAGGTCATGGTCTCCAGCACGACCGGCTTCTGGATATCGCAGAGCGAGTCCCCGGTGGTCGTGTCCTTCAGGCCCGCCAGCGCGATGATGTCGCCGGAGAACGCTTCCTGAATCTCGTCCTGCTTGTTGGAATGCATCATGACCATGCGGCCGACGCGCTCCTTCTTGCCCTTGGTTGAGTTCAGGAGCGAATCGCCCTTGTTGATCTTTCCCGAATAGATGCGGGTGAAGGTCAGCGTACCCATGAACGGGTCGTTCATGATCTTGAAGGCGAGGCCGGAGAACGGCTCGTCATCGTCCGCGTGACGCGCGATATTGCGCTCCTCCGTCTCGTCGCCCGGTGCGAAGCCCATATAGGCAGGCACGTCGAGGGGACCGGGCAGAAAATCGACCACGGCGTTGAGCATGGGCTGCACGCCCTTGTTCTTGAACGCCGAACCGCAGATCACCGGAACGAAGGAAAGGGACAGCGTGCCCTTGCGAAGCAACTCTCGAAGTTTCTCCTCGGACGGCTCTTCGCCCTCCAGGAACTTCTCCATCGCGTCGTCGTCCATGTCGACGGCGTTCTCGATCATCGTTGCGCGCCATTCGGCGGCAGTATCCTTGAGGCTGTCGCGAATTTCGCGCAGTTCCCAGGTCGCGCCGAGATCCTCGCCCTGCCAGACCCATTCCTTCATGGTGATCAGGTCGACCATGCCTTCGAGTTCCGTCTCGGACCCGATGGGAATCTGGACGGGAACGGGGGTGGCACCCGTGCGATCCTTGATCATCTTCACGCAGTTGAAGAAGTCGGCGCCGGTCTTGTCCATCTTGTTGACGAACACGATGCGCGGAACCTTGTAGCGGTCTGCCTGACGCCACACCGTTTCGGTCTGAGGCTCGACGCCGGCATTGGCGTCGAGCACGCAGACGGCCCCGTCGAGAACCGCGAGCGAACGCTCGACCTCGATGGTGAAGTCCACGTGACCCGGCGTGTCGATGATGTTGAAGCGGTACTTCGGCGACTGGGCGGTCGAACCGTCTTCGGTGCGCTCCCAGAAGGTTGTCGTCGCGGCGGACGTGATCGTGATGCCGCGCTCCTGCTCCTGCTCCATCCAGTCCATCGTCGCAGCGCCGTCATGCACTTCGCCGATCTTGTGGGACTTGCCGGTATAGAACAGAACGCGCTCGGTCGTCGTGGTTTTCCCAGCGTCGATATGCGCCATGATTCCGAAGTTTCGGTAGCGCTCAAGCGGATAGTCGCGAGCCATGTCAGATCACCTTGATCTTAGCGTGAAACAGGAACGCCGGGGTTACCAGCGGAAGTGGGAGAAGGCCTTGTTCGCATCGGCCATCTTGTGCGTGTCTTCGCGCTTCTTGACCGCAGCGCCACGGTTGTTGACGGCATCGACCAGTTCGCCGGAGAGGCGGTCGACCATCGTATTCTCGGACCGGGCGCGGGCCGCCTTGATGAGCCAGCGAATCGCGAGGGCCTCGCGGCGCTCGGGGCGGACATCGACGGGCACCTGGTAGGTAGCACCACCCACGCGGCGGGAGCGGACTTCCACGGCGGGCTTGATGTTGTCGAGTGCCTCGCGGAACACTTCGATCGGGTCGCGGCGGGTCTTCTGCTCGACGATGTCGAGCGCGCCGTAGACGATCCCCTCGGCGGAGGACTTCTTGCCGTCGTACATGAGGTTGTTCATGAACTTGGTCAGGATGGTATCGCCGAACTTGGGGTCGGGCAGGACTTCGCGTTTCTCGGCGCGGTGACGACGTGACATATCTGCTCTTCCTTACTTCGGACGCTTGGCGCCATACTTCGAACGACGCTGCTTGCGGTCCTTGACGCCCTGCGTATCGAGCACGCCGCGCAGGACGTGGTAGCGAACGCCCGGAAGGTCCTTCACGCGACCGCCACGAATCAGGACCACCGAGTGTTCCTGAAGGTTATGGCCCTCGCCGGGGATGTAGCTGATGACTTCATAGCCATTGGTCAGCCGCACCTTGGCGACACGACGCAGGGCCGAGTTCGGCTTCTTCGGCGTCGTGGTGTAGACACGAGTACAGACGCCGCGCTTCTGCGGGCATTCTTCGAGGTGGACCGATTTGCTGCGCTTGATCTTGGGTTTGCGCGGCTTGCGGATCAGCTGTTGTATCGTCGGCATTCAGGCAACCCTGTTCAGCGGTGGACGAATCGTCGAATTTCGGTGCGACACAAGCATAACTCCGGATCAGCGGATACCGCCTTTCCGAAGCTTTTGCAGAGGACCGAAACCGCGAGGGCCGGGTCGTGCTTACAAGCATCTGGGTATATCGTATGGAGAATAGTGCGTCTCCAGTTCGCGGAACCTACTTATCCGTTCAGCCTTCGTCAACCCCGGAATATCAGGCTTTTCCCGATACCATGCTGCATCGCAGCGACACAGGGGGCGATACCTCCGTAACCTCTTGTATATAAAATGTTTAGTATCAATTTGCGTAGTATGGACAAAACCCGCAGGGCCGCTTTTACGTGCCTTTAAGGGCGCATGCCTACGATCCGGCCGGACTGCGTACGCGAGCCGGGTACGTGCCAGACCGTACCGAAGGCTTTTGCCGATGTCCTATACCGAATCCCCGCCTGCACCCGCCACGCTGTCGGCCCGGGCACGGTCGCTGGCCGTACGCGGCACGTTCATCGCGGTCATCTGTACCAGTGCCTTCCTGTTGTTCCTGATCCAGCCGATGTTCGGCAAGATGGCCGTGCCGCTGGTCGGCGGGTCACCCGGGGTGTGGACGACGGCGATGCTGTTCTTCCAGACGATCCTGCTGGCGGGATATGCCTATGCGCATTGGCTGGCCTCCTCTTTCCCCATCGCCAGACAGAGGCAGATCCACCTGGTGGTGACCGCCATCGCCGTTCTGGCGCTGCCCCTGGCCCTGCCCGTCGGGTGGAGCCTGCCGCAGGACGGGACCGTCACCCTGTGGTTGCTGGCGCTGTTCACCGTCAGCATCGGCGCACCGTTCTTCGCCCTATCGGCCAATTCCCCGCTGTTGCAGGAGTGGTATGCGGCGACGGGCGAACTGGACGGCACGGACCCGTACTTCCTGTATGCGGCCAGCAATATCGGGTCGTTCGGGGCGTTGGTGGCCTATCCGCTGCTGATCGAGCCGTCCGTAGGTCTGGCGAATCAGGGAACGCTCTGGAGTGCGGGCTACGTCGTTCTGATGGTCGGGATCGCGGTGGCGTCCTGTCTGGCCCATGATGCGCCTCCCCGGGCACCGGCGCTGGCATTGCCGCAGGCTTCGGCACCCGAAGTCGAGCCGTTGTCGGGAAAGCGGATCGCGTTCTGGATGCTCCTGTCCTTCGTCCCCTCCTCCATGATGCTGAGCGTCACGGCGAAGATCGCGACCGATATCGGTTCCTTCCCCCTCATCTGGGTGACGACGCTCGGCCTGTATCTGCTCACCTATGTCTTCGCGTTCTCGGGGCGGTTCCGGGCGGCGGTGGCGGGGAGGTTGCCCGGGATGTACGCGCTGCTGGCAATCGGGATGTTTCTGTTCGTGTGCTTCGACCGCAACGGTGCGCAAGGCGGTTACGAGATGATCGTGCTGCTGGGCTTCCTGTTCGTGACGGCGTTGTCGTTCCATACCCGGCTGGCCGAGAATCGTCCGGACAAGCGGCATCTGACGGCTTTCTTTCTGGCCATGTCGGCGGGGGGCGCGCTGGGGGGATTGTTCAACTCGGTTCTCGCACCGATGCTGTTCGACACGCTGCACGAGTTCACCATCGCGATCGCCCTCGCCTTCGCCGCCGCACCGTTCGTCAGGGTCGACTGGCGGCGGGATCTGGGCCTTGCCGCCGTGCTGGGGGCGGCATTCGCCGGCCTGCTCGCCCTGATCCATACAGGCGTGACGGAGGCCCTTCTGCCGAAGGCGGAAAGCCTGGTATGGGCGGGGGCGATCATCGCCTCGGTCACGGGAGTCGCCCTGCTGCGGACCATGGGCAATCCCCTGCGCCAGGTCGCCTTGGCCGGAGTCGCCCTCTCCGCCATGTGGGTCGCCACCTCCGAACCGTCCCTGCTGATGCGCGAGCGCAGCTTCTTCGGGGTCTACGAGGTGCACGAGATCGAAAGTGACAGGATCCGGTATCTCAAGCACGGCACGACGATCCACGGCCTGATCCGGACCGACCTGCCGTCACCGGAACCGGCCACCTATTATGCCGCTTCCGGCCCGTTCGGCCAGTTCTTCCGGATGCTGTACCCCGGCGAGAACGTGGGGGTGGTGGGCCTGGGCGTCGGGGGGCTGGCCTGTCACCGGGTGGGCGAGATCGGGAAGGTCTTCTACGAGATCGACCCACTCGTCGACATGATCGCCCGCGATCCGCGATATTTCGGCGTGCTGGATGCCTGCGGGATCACCGCGCCGACCGTCCTGGGCGATGCGCGGATCGAGATGGAGAAGGTGCCCGCGAACGCGCATGACCACATCATCCTCGATGCATTCAGTTCCGATGCCATCCCGGTCCATCTGCTGACGATGGAAGCCTTCGAGACCTATGACCGCATCCTGCCCGAGACGGGCGGATTGTTCATCCATATCTCGAACCGGCATTTCGATCTGGTCGGCCCGGTCACGCGCGTGGCGGAGGCGCAGGGCTTCACCGTCCATGTCCAGAAATACGACCCGGACGAGAGGGCGCTGGAAGAGGAACGGGCCGCCCCGGTCACCGCACTCGTCGCCACGAAGGACCCGGCGATGATCGACCGGCTGTCCGGCGACGAACGCTGGACCGTGGCCCGCCCGTGGGACAAGCCGCTCTGGACCGACGATTACGCCGATACGCTGTCGGCGCTGAAATAAATCCGGCTGCAGCGTCGGACGTGGAATGCCCCCGACACGGTGTCAGGGGCATTCTCGTATCGACCGGTGCCGTCGGAGGGCCGCTAGAGCGCCGCTTCGAGCTTCGGCATGATGTCGAACAGGTCGCCGACGAGTCCGTAATCGGCCACCTGGAAGATCGGCGCTTCCTCGTCCTTGTTGATCGCGACGATCACCTTCGAATCCTTCATCCCGGCGAGGTGCTGGATGGCCCCCGAGATGCCGACGGCGATGTAGAGTTCCGGAGCGACGACCTTGCCCGTCTGGCCCACCTGATAGTCGTTGGGCGCATAGCCCGAATCGACGGCGGCGCGGGAGGCGCCCACGGCGGCCCCGATCTTGTCGGCGACCTTCTCGATGATCTCGAAGTTCTCCTTCGATCCCATGCCGCGACCGCCGGAGATGATGCGCTTGGCGGAGGTGAGTTCGGGGCGGTTGCTCTCGACCACCTTGTCCTCGACCCACTCGGAGAGGCCGGGATCGGCGACGGCGGCGATTTCCTCGACCGGGGCCGAACCGCCCTCCCCCGCCGCGTCGAAGCTGGCACCGCGCACGGTGACGACCTTCGTGGCATCGGTGGACTTGACGGTCGCCATCGCATTGCCCGCATAGATCGGACGCTCGAAGGTATCGGGACCGTGGACGGCGGAGATATCCGAGATGACCATGGCATCCAGCATGGCCGCGACCCGGGGCATCACGTTCTTGCCGCTGGTGGTGGCCGGGGCGACGATGTGATCGTAGTCACCGGCCAGCGATACGATCAGGTCGGCCAGCGGCTCGGCCAGATCATGTCCGTAGGCGGCATCCTTTGCGCAGAGCACCTTGGCCACGCCGTCCAGCTTGGCGGCCTGTTCGGCCACGCCACCGCAATCGGACCCGGCGCACAGGATGTGGATGTCGCCTCCCATCTGCGCGGCGGCGGTCACCGTCTTGGCGGTCGCGTCGTTCAGGGTTTCGTTGTCGTGTTCGGCGAGGAGAAGTACGGCCATCAGAGGACTCCCGCTTCGGTTTTCAGTTTCTCGACCAGTTCCTCGACCGACCCGACCATGACGCCAGCCTTGCGGGCGGGCGGCTCCTCGACCTTCTCGATGGTCAGGCGGGGGGTGACGTCGACGCCGTAATCGGCGGGGGTCTTCGTCTCCATCGGCTTCTTCTTGGCCTTCATGATGTTCGGCAGCGAGGCGTAGCGCGGCTCGTTCAGGCGCAGATCCACGGTCATGACGCAGGGGGTCTTGACGGAGATGACCTGAAGGCCGCCATCGACCTCGCGGGTGACTTTGGCCGTATCGCCCTCCAGCTCGATGGCCGAGGCGAAGGTCGCCTGGGGCCAGCCCAGCAGGGCCGACAGCATCTGGCCGGTGGCGTTCATGTCGTTGTCGATGGCCTGCTTGCCCATCAGCACGAGGCCGGGCTGTTCTTCGTCGACGATGGCCTTGAGGATCTTGGCTACCGCCAATGGCTCGATATCGTTTTCGACATTGTCCGTCGCCTCTACCAGAATCGCGCGGTCGGCCCCCATGGCCAGCGCGTTGCGCAGGGTTTCCTGCGATTTCGTCACGCCGATGGAGACGACGACGATCTCCTCGGCCTGACCGGCCTCGCGCAGGCGGATGGCCTGTTCGACGGCGATCTCGTCGAAGGGGTTCATCGACATCTTCACATTGGCCAGATCGACACCGGACTGGTCCGCCTTGACGCGCACCTTCACGTTATAGTCGATCACCCGCTTCACGGGTACGAGTACCTTCATCGCATACCTCCAAGGCCCGCAGATGCGGGTTCATCCAGATTTCCCGTGTGGAGTATCGTTTCGGAGCGCGGAATACCACCGGCAAAAGCGACGCGGGCTGTCGTGGAAACGTCATTCGCGATGGGGTCGCAGGGTCCGGTACGATCAGCGATTCGCCCCCGGCACCCACAGCACATCCGCCCTGCCGTCGTCATTCGCGATGCGGGAGGCGACGAAGAACCAGTCGGACAGGCGGTTGACGTAACGGATGGCGTCGGGGTTCACGTCTTCCTGCATCGACAGCTCGACGATACCGCGCTCAGCCCGGCGCGAGACGGTGCGGCACAGGTGCAGGGCGGCGGCGAGTGCAGATCCGCCGGGCAGGACGAAGGAGCGCAGCGGCTCCAGCCGCGCGTTCATCACGTCGATCTCCGCCTCCAGCCGGTCGGTCTGGGCGGCGGTCATGCGCAGGGGCGGGTAGTCGGATTCGGCGTCCTTGTCCCTGTCGGGGCGGCAGAGATCCGCGCCGAGGTCGAACAGGTCGTTCTGGATGCGCGAGAGGGCCGCGTCCATGTCGCCCGTGGCATGCTGGCGCGCGAGGCCCACGGTGGCGTTCGTCTCGTCGGACCCGCCATAGGCATCGACCCGCATCGAGAATTTCGGCACCCGATCCCCGTTGCCGAGGGCCGTCTCGCCCTTGTCGCCGGTTTTCGTGTAGATCTTGCTCAGGACGACCATGGGAGGCTCCGAATAGGCTGCCGCTCAGGCAGGCGTGGCGAGCCACGTGACGAGAACGATCAGGCCGACGGCGAGGAACTGCAACCCCACGCGCCAGCGCATCATGCGGTTGGACAGGCGCGAATTCTCGATATCGGATTTGCCGATGGTCCCCATCCCCCGGGCGAGGACGACGACCACACCGGCCATGACGAGGACCGCGAGTGCGAGGATTGCTTTTGTCATGGGCTGATATCTAGCCCGCTCGCGGAAAAGCGCAAGCCGTCACGAACTGCGCCGCATCACCGCATCGAACCAGCGGGTGGGCAGCAGGCGCTTGAGCGCGCCCGCGAAGTAGGTCGGCGTCGTGACGTAATAGCGCGGCCTCGGGCGCGGGCTTTCGATGGCGTGGATCAGCTTGTGGAAGACGGCTTCGGGGCCGAGTTCGTACTTGTCCTTGCCGGTATCCTCGTACAGACGCTTGCGCAGGGTGGTTTCGTAGAAATCCTCCCACGGGGAATGCCCGGTGATCGGCTCGATCCACTTTTCGTACTGGCCCCGGGCATTCTCGCGGATTTTCGAGGTGATCGGGCCGGGTTCGATGAGGATCACATCGATCCCCGTGCCGTGCAGTTCGATGCGCAGGGTGTCGGACAACCCCTCCAGCGCGAATTTCGTGGCGTTGTAGGCCCCGCGCGTGCCCAGCGCAGCGAACCCGAGAACGGAGGAGCATTGCACGATGCGCCCGGCTTCCGCCTCGCGCATCACGGGAATCGCGCGGCAGGTCAGGGTGTGCCAGCCGAAGAAGTTCGCCTCGAATATCTGGCGCAGGGCATCGGTGGGCAGATCCTCGGTCATGGCGGGGATGCCATAGGCACCGTTGTTGAACAGCGCGTCGAGCCGCCCCTCCGTCAGGTCCAGCGCCGCCTCGAACCCCGCATGGATGCTGGGTTCGTCCTCGTAGTCGATCAGCACGCAGTCCAGCCCCTCGCCCCGCAACCGCTCCACATCGGCCTGGCGGCGGCAGGAAGCGACCACGTGCCAGCCGCGCACCTTCAGCCCGTGGGCGCAGGTATAGCCGATGCCCGAGGAGCAGCCGGTGATGAGGATGGTTCGGCGGACGTCCATGGCGCTACTCCGCTGCGTTGGGAAAGAAGAGCTGCCTGCCGCCCCGCCGGTGCGCGGCGATGGCGGCCTGCCCGGGGGGGGAGAGGAGCCAGTCGATGAAGGTCCGCGCCGCCTGCGCCCTGACGGCGGGGCATTTCGCGGGGTTCACGGCGATCACGCCGTACTGGTTGAACAGCGCCGCATCCCCTTCGGCCACGATCCGGTGATCCCCCTTGTTGCCGAAGGCGATCCAGGTGGCCCGGTCGGTCAGGGCATAGGCCCCCATGCCCGTGGCGATATTGAGGGTCGCGCCCATGCCGGAGCCGGTCTCGCGATACCACGCGCCGCTGGCACCGTCGGGGTCGATGCCCGCCGCGTCCCACAGCGCGCGCTCCTTCCTGTGCGTGCCGCTGTCGTCCCCGCGCGAGGCGAAGGGGGCGCGGGCCGTGGCGATGGCGGTCAGGGCCGCGCCGATATCCGCCGCCGCGCCCGCCCCCGCCGGGTCG